>JAABUS010007493.1_pt1 | contig 12492 bp, 11 predicted proteins | sample 5560161 | NCBI WGS metagenome assembly JAABUS01 (sample SAMN10711885, study PRJNA513376) | rock metagenome | isolation source: Antarctica rocks | place: Antarctica: Victoria Land, Trio Nunatak nord | collected 2016-01-04 | reverse complement strand
GCAGTGCCTTCCTCGCTGCCGCCGCGGAGATTGGCCAGCGCATAGACGCCGCCGGCTTCGACCCAAGCGACGGCCATGGGGGTGTAGCTCGGCGTCCGGGCGATGTTGAACCCGCCATAGCCGGTCAACAGGGTCGGTCGAGGGCGATCCGGATACTCCGTCCGCGCGACGACGAACATTCGCACGGTCGTCCCGTCTGCCGAGGAGTAACTGATCTGTTGCACCTCGATCGGGCAGCGGGCGGGAACAGCGCCCGGAGGCCGCTCGTGCACGGAGAGCGCCACGGTTTGAGCGTCGAAACAGTAGACGGTGGCTGGGCTGTCGAAGGAGGCCAGGTCGAACCACACCTGATGGCCGCCACCATACCGGCTCACCAGCTGGCTGACCGTACCCGGCACGGGTAGCGCAACTGAACTGCGAAGCTCGCCGGTCCGCAGGTCGTGGACGCTGATCTCGCTGAGAGCGTGGCGGGCTCGAAGCGCGACGATGACAGGCGGGGACACCTGGTCGAGCACAACGATGTCATTGAGCACAGCTTGCCGATCCTCGGTGACCAAAGTGGTCCAGTTCTGCACGCCGGGGTCCTGTGGGTCGGTGACCGCGAGCCGGAAGCGCGCAGCATCGAGATCGGTGAGCAGGTAGAGCCGGCCGTCATCGCCGATGTGTGCGCGGGTCTCCGCCGCTTGATGGGTGATGACCGGAACGAAGCCCGGATGATCGGGGTCGCTTCCCGCGAGGTCGGCCAACCAGACCTCGTTGCTGTGCTGGGTGCCCACTTGACTGTGCAGGACGAGCCATCGGCCCGACGGGTCGGTATCGGCGGAGAAGATGCTCGCCTTGTCGCGGCCCTCACCGAAGACGACAGAATCCTCGTCGGGCCGACGGCCGAAGCGACGCAACCGAACTCGGCGGTGATAGGCGGCCTCGTCGTCCGGAAGCCCGGAAGGGTCCTGGCGTCGCACGTAATAGAAGCCGCTCTCGTCGGCGAGCCAGCCGATCGAGGAGAACCGACATCGGTCGATCGGCCCGTCCAGGGTCGCCCCGGTCTCGACGTCGAGCACGAGCACATCGGAGTCCTCCGTACCGCCTGCGCTGAGCTGTACCGCGATCAGTGCGCCACTGGGGGAGGGCGACCAGGAATCCAGGGTGGTGGTGCCGGCTGGATCGAGCACCAGGGGATCGACGAGAACTCGCTCGTCGGCCGGTTGGCGCTCGGTTGCGTCGTCAGACTCGACGGTGACGTAGAGCACCGGCAGCTCGCCATGCGGGGCTCGCCGGGTATAGAAGCAGCGCCGACCACGAAACCTTGGGAGCCCGATGTCTCCCGTGCCCAGCAGTTCCGTTATCCGGGCTGCGAACTCCGGTTGCGACTCCCAGGTCGACGAGATGGAGCGGAACAGGCCCTCCTGGGCGGCCATCCACTCGCGTGTCTCGGTCGAATCGGCTGTCTCTAGCCACCGGTAGGGGTCAGCGATCTGTCGACCGTGCAGCTCCTCGACAAGATCGAGGCGGCGCGCCGGCGGATAGCCGGCACTGGATGGGGGCAACGAGGGTCGGGCAGCTGGGCGGTGCGCGAGCAAGCTGCGACTTCAGAGTTCGTAGACGGGAACGAGCACCGCACGGGCCAGGGTGTGCTCGAACAGGTTGAAACCGAGATACGCCGGTGTCGCGTCCGCGGGGATGTCCAGGCTCGGCACATCAACAGCGTGCACGACGGTGAAATACCGATGTTCGCCATGTCCCTCGGGCGGGGCGGCACCGACGTAGCCGACCTCACCGGAGTCGTTGCGCAACTGCACTGCTTGCTCAGGCATCGACTCGGTGGATGCGCCACTGGCGAGTTCGGTGACCGACCCGGGAATGTTGAAGACCGCCCAGTGCCAGAAGCCACTGGCAGTCGGGGCATCCGCGTCGAACATCGTCACCGCGAAGCTCTTCGTCTCTGCCGGAAAGTTGGACCAGGTCAGGTGGGGGGATCGATCCTGGCCCTCCGCAACGCCCATGGCTGCGCTCGCGTTCGGATCAGGCATCCGCTGTCCATCGCTGATGTCGTCGCTCCTGACGTCGAAGGAAGCGACATCGGGAAGTGCGTCGTACGGATCGTGCAGGTTGTGGGTCATGATCGAGGATTCAACACGTTCGCGATCAGGCGCGCGACCTCGGTGGCGGTAGTCAACCCGTACTCCCAGGGCAGGGCAGGGGAGGACTCGGTGAGGATGGCGATCACATACCGATCCTGCCCGCCGACGACCGCCGTACTGTGCACGTTGCGCACGCCATCCAGGCAACACATCCAGCCCTGCTTGACCGCTGCCAGTGACGTCGGATCCAGAGTCGCCAGGCCGAAGATTTGCCCGAAACCGTCGGAGGCAACCGGTGCGATGCGGCGTAGCAGACCAAACAGGTAATCGCGATCGGCGGGCGGTAACGAGCCGTCCAGCACGTTGTCGTAGAGGGTCACCACGTCGTGAGCGCTGATCTTGGCGTTGCCCCAGTACTGCGGATCGGCCGGTGGGCTGGATTCGGACAGGTTGTGGCGGAGCAACGCGGCAGCGATGAGGGAGACGCCGCCGAACTGGCTGTACAGGGTGGAGGCCGCTGGGTCGTCGGACTGGATCAGCATCGCCTCGATCCGGGAATACTCCGGCGGACCGAGTTGGATCTGGCCCAACGATTGGCGGTGCAACAGCTCATCGGCGATGAGAACCTTGATCACCGAAGCGGAGCCCATCGGCGTGTGTGCGCCCGCGCCGTTGTCCAGGTAGAGGCCGGTGCGTCGATCGATCACCGCGAGCCCGACGCCACCGCGCTGAGCGGCGTAAGCAGTCGCCGCGTCGATGTTCACCGGGGGAGCGGCATCAGCGATGACGGCGAAGAGATCGGAGATCAACAGGTCAACAGAAGGATCTACAGACTTCGCGAGTTCGTCGGCGCGGACCGCCGGCACCGGGGCCGACGTCCAAGTCGGAAAAGTGAGGGAGGCGACGAGCACCAGCGTGTACAGCGCCCTGCTGGTCAGCCGGCCGGGCACCTCTCGCACAGCTCCATAGAACAGGGAAATGACACCGATTGCCAGCGCGGTCCGAACGCTGTTCCAGCGCCTGCATATGCCCGCCGGTGACGTCACGACACAACCGCGTCGAGGAGCCACCAGCTACCCACTCCGAGGGCGCCGACGGTGACCGCGAGAAACACACCGATCCAGATGATCGCCGGGATTCCGGTGAGCCGGGCCAACTGGGCGGCATCGGAGCCGGAAGCGCGGGCCCGCCGGCGAGAGCTGTACAGCTCCACGACCGGCCGCGGTGCACCGAGCAGCAGGAACCAGGTGACCAGATAGGCGAACGCCGATTGCCACTGGTCGGGCGCGAACCAGGACACCCCGAACACCACGGCACCCGTGACCAGGACCGACCAGAGGCCGAACCAGTTCCGGATCTGGACCAGCAGCAAGCCCAGCAGGAGCAGCAGGGTCCACAGGACCGCGATGGCGTAGCCGGCAGCGAGCAGCGCCCCGGCACCGAGCCCGATCAGGCCTGGGCCGAGGTACCCGGCGAGCAGCATGAACACCATTCCAGGGCCTGAACTGCGGCCCTTGGACACGGCGAGCCCAGAGCTGTCGGAATGCAGTCGGATCCCGCTCAGCCGGCGGCCGGTCAGCAGCGCGGCAAGCCCATGGGAGCCTTCGTGGGCAGTAGTGACCAGATGCCGGGTATGGGGCCAGAGTCGGCGATCGGCAACCATCAGCAGGGCGACAAGCGCCATGGCTGCGACCACCCAGCCCGGCGGCACCTGCTGGGGCATCGCGATCGACACCCACACCCGCTCGATCGCTTGCATGAACTCAGTGTTCCTGAACCTAAGCAAAGGCTCGGCTCAATGAACTCGTCGGCGACACGGCTTCGACCACAGCTAGGCCTACCCGGACGGTGAATTACCGGATCCCCTGGACCGGACCGGCTCAGCGGGACATGGCCCGGCTGCCCGCCCGTGCTGCGTCGGCGGTCGTGGTTTACATCGATGAAAGAGCGGTTGCCGACCCGTACCGGCGCACCAAGCGGCTCGCGGTGAATTGGATGGGTCGATGACCCCCAATAGATCGTCTGGATCCTGCACGTCGACCACCGAGCTCACGCCTATCGCGCCCGTTCGTCCGCGATGCCCACAGCGGAGGTGGAGGGGGCATTGCTCGCGGTGTCGCTCGCGAAGTCCAAATCGACGGACCTGAAGGCGGAGTCGTTGACGTTCGTCGGTCGGGACTGTGCGTGTAGTGGGCGTGGTATCGCGTCCAGGCCTACGAGATGGGGGCGACGGGTTGGCGGAGGATCGTGCGCAGTTTCGCCGGCTCGGTGCGGCGTGCGTCGGAAAGGTAGAGCTCGTGGTGCTTGCCGTTGAAGGTGAGGCCGTGCGCGGGAAGGTACTCGTCGTGAAGCCGAGCGAGGGCGGATGCCTCGGAGTCGTAGGAGCCGATGTGCAGGACTTGCACGCTCCTGCCTTCGGTGTACGGCGCGAAGCGGACGCGATCAAGCGCCGGGAGGTCTTTGTTCTGCGTCTTCTCCGTTGCTCTATCAATGATCTCCGGGGTGATCCAGGCGGGTTGCGAGATCATCATCGTCCAGTCCCACGCGCTCTTGTCCCCGGCAACGAAGGAGCGGGGGTCCTCGGCGCTCCACAGCCCTTCGAGTGGCCCCACGGTGTGGACCCGCCCGAGTTCGCTCTTCGCGACCGCGCGAACGGCGTAAGAGAGGGAGAACAACGCTTCGACAGCCTCGGCGTAGGCAGGTGAGACGTTCGGGTCACCGTGTCCGTCGGTCATGAGGAACGACAGTTCGGGAACCTCGACGACGTGGAAGTCGCCAGGCTTGGGGGCGTACAGCGTTGGGAACGCCTTCTTGATGTCGTAGTTGTCCATGGTCTCCTCCTGGACGGTTGGCGTGCTGGCAAGTGTCAGGCTTGCGAGCGTTTGGTCGATCCAGGCAAGTTCGGCGCCGAGGGCAAGGTCGCTGTGGGTGAAGATCGCCGCGACGAAGGGCTCTAGCGGTTCCTGGGTCGCGCGCGTCTGCGCGATGTCGGCCCGCCGGGCTTCAATCGAATGTCGCCGCGCGTCTAACGCGGCCGCGAGTTCATCGGGCGGCAACAGCGGGCTGTTGGCCATGCCAATCAACACGGAAGCTGGCTGGGGTGTCGTGTCCGTCATGACGCGGCGGGTGCCGTTGGTGCACACTCTCAAGCCTTCGGGTGTTGGACAGTAGTGGGACGGCGGTCGACCGGCGGAGAACCCGGCTGGCGTCAACATCGGCATCACCTTCCTAACCGGCACGCTGGTGCTCGGTCGTTTGCTAGCGTGGAAGGTACGGTGCGCCCTCGACTAGGTGGCCGACCACAGGTTCAGGTCATACCTACGAGCAGATCGATGGCAATCGTGGCGCACAACACCTCAGCGAACGCTTTCAGTCGGCGGCCTCCGCGTATTTTGGGGGTCTTCGCCCATCCCGATGACGAGACCCTCTGCGCTGGCGGCACCTTCGCCAAGTACGCCAGTGCCGGCGCCGAGGTCAGTGTGATCTCGCTTACCAAGGGCGAAGCCGGCCAGATCAGGGACGCGAACGCCGCGACCCGGGCGACCTTGAGAGCAGTTCGGGAGAAGGAACTTCATGCGGCCGGAAACGAGCTCGGGCTAACCGAGACGAGATGTCTCGACTATCCAGATGGCGGGCTCTCCGCAATCGACAGTCAGATCCTGCTCAGGCTCGCGTCGGAACTGCTCACCGAGATCGATCCCGATGTGGTGATCACGTTCGGGCCTGACGGATTCTCCGGTCATCCAGACCACATAGCCGTAGGAGCAGCGGTCACCGCGGCCTGCTACGAAATGCGATCCGCCACATCGATCCGACTCTTCCATTGCGACCGGCCGCGAAGCAGGATGCTACTGCGCGACCGCCTGGCTGAATGGGTCGTCGAGCTGACAACCCGCTTCAAAGGCACGAAGGACTTCGTCCGCGCACTGTCGGTATTCTCGCGCGAGACGACCGCGCTCGGATATGCGGCTGATTTCGTCAATGTCGAATGGTTTCCATCGGGCTCCTACCTCATCGAACAGGGCGAGGCCGCGACGATGATGCACTTCCTTCTGTCCGGTCATGTGGAGATCCGGCGAGAGGGAGATGACGGTCGTGTGCGAGTGGTCGACCGGTCGGGCCCGGGGGAGTTCATTGGAGAAGAGGGCATCGCCACGGGCCGGCCCCGCAACGCGCATGTGGTTGCCGTGGAGGACGTCACAAGCCTGACATTCTTGGCATCTGAACCCGTCCCCATCGACGGACGTGGGGAGCAGGCCGCGCTTCTCCGGACCAGATCGCTTCCCTCAGGGGATCAGATCGACGCCAGAGTGAGCACGTGCATAGAGGTCTCCGACTTCGTCGGCCACAAGATCCGAGCCACGGCCGCACATCGCTCTCAGTATCCGGTCGATCCGAGGATGTTCCCTGATCCAATCCTCCGAGAGATGTTCGGCCTTGAGTACTTCATCCAGGTCTTGCCGGAGCGGGAGCTCCACACTTCGCTCCTCGACGAGTAGGCCAGAGCACCCCACGACGTCGCGTTCACGAGCGCACTAAAGCTCCGCTGCCACGTCGTCGAACAAGGCAGTTGAGAAGTACCGTTCCATACGGTCTGGCAGAATTGTGCCCACGTGGTGCCCGGGGCCAAGGCGGGCGGCAAGCCGCCGCGCTGCGGCGATGTTGAGCCCGCTCGACGGGCCAATGCCCAAGCCGCGACGACCGAACTCGCGCGCTGTAGCCAATGCCTCCGGCTCCGGGACGAACACAGAATCCTCGAGTCCAACGGCGTCAGGGTCGAGGAGCTGGCTCATGCCGTCGACGATGCCCGGTATCCCCCCGACGACCTCTGGGTCGCCCTCCGCAGTGAACGTCGCAGTCGGCATCGCTCGAGCGATGATCGTGTCGTACCCGTGATCCCGCAGCGCGTGCGCCACGCCCATCAGCGTGCCACCAGTGCCGACACCGGCGACGAAGCCGTGAAGCCGAACGCCGACCTGTTGGATGAGCTCGGGCCCGGTCGAGTGCCGATGCGCGAAAACGTTGCGTGGATTCTCGAACTGCCGGGCGGCGTACAGGTCCGCCTCTGTGCCTGAGTCGTGGAGCAATGCAGCGACCGCTCCATCCATGCCCTGCCCAGCAGGGGTGAGAACCACGTCGCCACCGAGCCGGCGGATCATCAAGACCCGCTCTCCGCTGACTGTTTTGGGCATGTAAGCCCGAAACGGCACACCGACGCTGGCGCAGACCATGCTCAATGCGATCGACGTCGACCCGCTCGACGCCTCAACCACGACGGTGGAGGGAGACACTTCGCCCGATGCGATCGCATAGGCGACAATGTTCGTCGCCATCCGATCCTTGGTGCATCCGCTTGGCAGCAGGTAGTCGAGCTTTAACCAGAGCGTGCAGCCGCTCCGCTCATCCTCGAACGGGATGGTTGGAGTTTCGAGTGGGAGCCGCAACAGCCATGACGCACGCTCGACGAACCTCGGAACCCAACCCATCACCGCCTCCTGTCGGCCCAAGATCCTAACCTTGATCCGTCACGGGACTGAGGCCGCTCGGGGGCGTGCATCCGCGGATGCTCACCCTCCTGGCAAGGGATTCTGACGTTCTCGACGCGTCGGATCGGCGAGCCAGGAGGGTCACTCGCGTGAAGGTAGCAGCACGTTTCCGAGTGCAGTTGGGACGCGGTGGCGACCAGACCGTGGCGCATGTCAAGCTGCACACGTTGAGCGCGTGTTCGCTGGGCACCAGACCGAGGTAGGCGCCGATGCTGGCGCCACTGAACCGGTTCCAGTCGCCAGTGTCGACCGCCAACGCGAACGCGGTCAGGGTCGAGATGCCACGCAGACACGCCAACCGGTGCATCATCGCGGTGAACTCGCTGTCGTCGGCGAGCGTGGTGATTTGTTCTCATCGAGGCGTCACGGCGGGCTGTGGCCATGAGGGCCGTCTTGTAGGCGTCGTCGAAAACGGCTTACGTAGCGGCGGAGTCCAAGCGTTGCAGGCGTAGCCATCGGTCGTGCATCTGGTTCCAGGCCCTGCCCGGAGTAGACGACCTCGTGCCGCAGCAGCAGCTTGGACAGCCGATGCCGGGCCCGCATCAAATCCTGGCGGGAAGCCTCGCGGGCGCGGACCAGATCGTGTGCGGCTTCCTCGGCGGGAGTCGGTATCCGCACCGGCACCACCTCATCCAGGCGCAGCAGGCGGGCCACGTGCAGGCGTCGCGGGATTCAGCCTTCCCTGCCTTGTTGATCGTCCGGTCTGTCGTTGTGTCCGGGCACCCGGGAGCACCGGGCATGGCTTTCAATTTTCAGCCGATCGATGGCTCCGCGTGATTGGCCACCCGGTGCTCCGCGACGACTTGACCGCTGATTGAGATCTGCGACCTGATCGCTGCGTAGGGAATGGACGGCGAGCACGTCGAGGGCACCCCATACGGTCTAGGGTGTTGCCTAGCGACCCTGCCCGCGCGTCCTAGGATCGTTCTCGCCGTCCCATCGACACTCACGGAGAACGCGCTTGAATGCGGAGCGACCAGCAGCGATTCGGTCCGTGTGCCCGTTTCGACTCGTCGTTGACGAGGACATGGACCAGCTCAACCGAGAGACCACGATGAGCGACGCGACAGCCGGCTCGACGCTCTTCGAAGAGGGCGACCCAGCAGCCGGCGTCGCAGCCATCCTCGAAGGAAGTGTCGAGGTCCTCAAACACGGCCGCATCCTCGCGACGCTCGGCCCCGGGTCGGTTCTCGGCGAGCTCTCGGTGTTCTTGCCATCTGCTTCTCGCACTGCTACAGCCAGAGCGAACTCTCCGGTGCGAATGATCAAGTGGCATGCGGACGATGTCCAGGGCCGCCTCGCCCGCCACGAACGCCTCGCAACGGCAATCGTGGCCGATATGGCTTTCGTGCTCGCGGAACGGCTCGACCGGCGCACGCAGGATGTCGTCTCGCTGCTCAAAGCCGCCGGGACACGCCTACCGGTGTCAGAGCTGGAGCGTTTTCGCAGTCGTGCCGCGGAGTAGCCTGCCGCCAGCCCTCGGTTGATCGCCGCGCGCTTCACACGTCGTGTGCGCGCGGTTGAACAGTCGTCGTCGCCGCGGATCCATAAGTCGACAGGCTGCGAGAGGTCATGGCCTAACGATGGCCCGTCCGGGTGAGACGGCCGAGGAGGTCCTGGGGACCTCTCCCGCTGACTGACCGAGGGGCCGGTTCGTACATGACATCGGGCGACTGGTGGCGCCGCCGCCGAGCCGATCGAGCGCCCGAAAGTTGGCTCATAGTCGGCCATTGGCGACCTCGTCAGCCGTGCGCCGATGAATCCGCCTAGACCGAATTCAACCGATCGTCGCACCACCGGCTTGTTCGAGTAACCGTAGCTGTTCGTCGAGTGCCTCGGCGGGGGTCTTCCAACCGAGGGTCTTTCGCGGTCGTCTGTTGAGCGCGTTGGCGACTGCTTGGATCTCCTCGTTGGTCCACCGGCTGAACCGCCCCGGCTTTTCCGGAGACTCACGTACCGGCTTCGGGCTCGCCACCGCCGGCTTTCCGGCGAAAGTCTGCCACGGCCCCTCCGCGCCCTGTTAGCGTCCATCCATGACGACTCGGCGTGCGCTGCTCCTGATCGCGGACATCGGCGGCTACACGGAGTACATGCAGTTCCACCGCAGCATCCTCGGGCACGCGGAGGCGGCCACGACACGTATGCTCGACAAGATCGTCGACGCCGCGCGAGACTTTGACCTGATCGAGATCGAGGGCGACGCGGCCTTCCTCTCGCGCGACGCCGACGGGCTGGACGGACCTGCGACGCTGTCCGCCATCACTCGTGCAGCCGTCGCCATGCATCGTGCCTTCCACGCGGAGCGTCGGTTCGTCGAGCTCAACATGTGCCCCTGCGGTAGCTGCACGCAGACGAGCGCCCTGAAGCTCAAGTTCGTCGCGCACGTCGGGGACGTCGCTACCCAGACGATCAAGCGTCGAAAGAAGCTCGTCGGCGTGGACGTGATCTACGTCCACCGCCTGCTCAAGAACTCCGTGAAGGTGCCGGAGTACCTCCTCGTCACCGACGAGATCTTCCGCAACGGTGGCACCGCCTCCTCCGAGCTGGCGATGCAGGGGATCGAGCTGGACCTCGAGGGCATCGGACGGGTGCAGACATATTTCGTCGACGTCGAGGACATAACCGGGCCGCTCGCGCCGCTTCCAGATCCTTCGTGGCCCCGGCGCATCGGCGGCACCTTCGCCATGGTCGGCCGGGGCATCCCGTACGTCATCCGCCAGCGACGCCCACGGTCGCTCAGTTCAGCTAGCTGAACCCTCGGCGGTCTCGGCCAGCGGCTCGCCGCCGTCGTCGGGCGCGGCAGGGAGGTATGCCGCGTCGCGCGCCTGGATCCGGGCGACGACATCATGGCCCGCGGTCGCGCTCACCGGGTACCCGGTCACGGCGGTCAAAAAGGCCTGACGCTCCAGGATGGCCACGCGCAGGGGTGCCTTCCCGGACGCACGGATGGTGGCCGTGCGGGGTCTGTCGCCCAGCAAGGCGACCTCGCCGAATCCGTCGCCATGAACAAGGGTGTTGACGAGGCGTCCGTGCCGGACCACCTCCGCGCGACCGGACTCGACCACGTAGAACCCGTCGCCGCGATCACCCTGCTCGAAGACCACCTGCCCGGGCGCGAACTCGGCACGCTCGAGCCCGGCGCCGAGCTGTTCGATCGTCGCGGCCGGCAGCGCGCCGAGCATGGGGACCGCCCGAAGGATCTCGATGTCAGCGTCGCGGACGCGCATCTCGCCGTCGAGCCGGCGCAGCGCCGTGCGGCTGGCGGCCACGGCGGCCGGCGCCAGCAGGCCGACGGCGACGAGCGCAGGGCGGACGCCCAGCACCTCGATGGCGAGCGGCGCGACCAAGCCGCCGAAGGCGACCCCCAGCGTCAGGATCGCCTCGAAGCCCGCGAACGTGCGCGCCAGCACGGCCTCGTCCGTCAGCCGGGCCAGCATCGTGAAACCGCCGACGTCGATCAGCGCGTTGCCGACGCCGACGATGCCGAGCAGGACGATGGTCGTCGCCTGCTCGGGGACGGCGCCGATCAGCGCCAGGGGCGCGCCGAACAGGGCGACCCCGACCCCGAACCAGGTGGCCAGTCCGCCGCGCCGGACCAGCGCGAACGCGACGAGGGAGCCGAGCACGCCGCCGGCACCGACGGCTGAGTTCAGGACCCCGACGCCCGGATCGCCCGTGTCGAGCAGGTCGATCGCCACGACCACGGCGAACACGGTCAGGCACCCGCGGGTGAACGTCTGCACGACCCCGAGCATCGTGATCAGCGACAGCCTGCGATCGCCCGCGATGGTCCTGAAGCCCTCGAGGATGTCGCGGCCGGTGGACCCGCGCGCGGGATTCACCCGCGGCGGCGTGTCATACGGGAGCGCGACGACGACCAGCCCTCCCAGCAGCGACGCCGCGGAGCATGCTGCAAAGGCCACGGCGGGTCCGCTCACCGCAAGGAGCGCGGCCGCGGCCACCGGTCCGCCGAGCGTGGCCAGCGAGTCCAGCATCCCGCGTACCGCATTCGCGCTTGTCAGATCCTGCGGAGAGTTCGCCAACGCAGGGAGGAGAGCCGAATGCGCCGGCCGGTACAGCGCCAAAGCGACCGTGGCCACGACTGCGAAGCCGTACGTCGCCGCCGGCGGGCCTCCGGTCCCGGTCACCACCGCGGCGCATGCCAGCATCGCGGCGCGCACGATCCCAATGCCGGCCAGCACCCGCTCGCGGCGACCCCGGTCGGCCATCGTCGCGAGGAACGGCGTCAGGAGCGCGGCGGTCGCCATGCGGACCGCCGTGACGACGCCGACCGCGGCGACGCCCCGGTCGCGGAACGCGACGACGGCGAGCGAGACCATGAACGCGCTCTCGCCCGCCCACATCGCGGCGAACGAGATCTGGGCGCGGCGCAGTGGCCCGCTGAACACCGTCTCGAGCGCGCCAGCCCAGGAGCGGAGCCTCGGTGAGAAGCGAGGGAGCACAACGCGACTATCGCAGGGGCGGTCATGCTTCTGGTAGCCCACGGCTGCTCGTGAGGACCGACGAGAACGGCTGCCGCGGGCTATGGGACCTGGGCGGCGGCAGAACCCGCGGCGCCGGCGCCCATCTCTCGACTGTCGCAATGCCCGATTCGGCAGCAGCTCGTCACAGAGGAAATCGAGGGTGGTGCAGGGTGCCGCTGCGGGATCCCCTACGGGGCGACCGAGGCGTTGCCATGGCCTGTCGCTGCCGACTGAATCATGACCCCGTGGCGCTGAGGTGGTTTCTACTGACGGTCGCAACACCTCCTAGGTTCTGGAGTCGTGTTGTCGTCGTCTCGTCGTGTGAAGAAGGGGCCGGGGCGGCGTCCGCTGTCGGCCAAGCGTCAGTGGTTCATGGAGCTG
>JAABUS010007491.1_pt1 | contig 12494 bp, 15 predicted proteins | sample 5560161 | NCBI WGS metagenome assembly JAABUS01 (sample SAMN10711885, study PRJNA513376) | rock metagenome | isolation source: Antarctica rocks | place: Antarctica: Victoria Land, Trio Nunatak nord | collected 2016-01-04 | reverse complement strand
AGGCGGCGATCATCGCGCCGACCGCGATGAAGATCAATACCGGTTGCAGCCCTTGCCGGATCGAATCGAAGGAGTACTGCTCGGTCCGGCGGTACGGCACCCGGCGGGCCGCGGCGAAGACGCACGCAACGCAGAAGCCGATCACCATCATCAGCGGCAGCGGAGCCTTGAACACCAGCAGGCCGACCGACAGGACAGCGACGATCACCAACAGAGCCAGCGCAGCGAACCCCGGGGAAGACGGGCTGCCGTCCTTGGTGGCCGGAACCGGTAGTGCCGGCGCCGGACCGTCATCGGCGGTGGCGGTGTTCCGGTCGGTGGCGGCCCGATGGTCCGGGACGGTGGGAGTGGTATCGGCGCTCATCGGGTCTGCTCCTGGACGTGACGGCGGTAGGACTCCAGGAGGGCGCGGTGCACCTTGCCCGGTTCACCGGAACCGATGGTGCGGCGGTCGATCTCGACGACCGGCACCAGTTCGCAGACGGTGCCGGTGAGGAACACTTCGTCGGCGGTGTAGAGGTCGAACAGGGTGAGCTGCTGTTCATGGGTCGGGTAGCCGGCTTCGTCACTGAGCCGCAACACGGTGCCGCGGGTGAGGCCGTGCAGGCAGGAGGTGGCGAACGGGGTGCGAACCTCGCCGTCGGTCACACAGAAGATGTTGGCGGTGTCGGCCTCGGCGACGTAGCCGAAACCGTCCAACATCAGGGTGGCGTCGATGTCCGGCTCGTCGAGAATCTCCAACCGGGCCAGGATCGAGTTCAGCTGGTTGCTGTGATGGATGTTGGCATCGACGAACTGTGGGTGCGGCCGGCGAATACTCGCGGTCCGCAAGCGTTGTGGTTTCGGGTAGTCCGGTACCGGCTTGTGCTCGGCGATGATCACCAGAGTGCCCTGCGGCGGAGCGGTGCGCGGGTCCATGCCCGAGGTGGCCCGGGAACCGCGGGTCACCATCAGCCGGATATGCGTGTCGTCGCGAAAATTGTTGGCCGCCACCGTGTCCGCGATCGCTTGGGCGATTGCGTCGCGATCGAACGGCAGCGTCAGCCGAAGGGCGTGCGCGGATTTCTCCAGCCGGGTCAGATGCTCTTGCAACCCGAACACCCTGCCCTGGTAGACCCGCATCCCCTCCCAGACGGAGTCGCCGGACTGGAAGCCGGCATCGAACACCGACACGCTGGCAGCGGACCGCGGAACGATCCGGTCACCGACGAAGATCTGCAGCTCTGGCATCGCGACTCCCTGTTATTGGATATCGGATACCTTCCGTGATGGACTCGCGGATGTCAATGGATTGGATACCTTTTTCTGGTGTCCGATCCTCGAAAGTCCTCCGATGCCGGCTCCACGGCGCCGGATCTGGCCTACCGCACCAAGACCGACCTGGTCACCGACTACCTGCGCACCGAACTGCAGGCCGGCCGGCCAGGTCCGGGCGAGCGGCTGGTGCTGGTTCGGGTGGCGGCGGCGCTCAAGGTCAGCAAGATCCCGGTGCGGGAGGCGGTGACCCGGCTGGTCGGCGAAGGGCTGCTGGTGCAGACGCCGAACGTCGGCCCGACGGTGCCGGACTTCTCCGCCCACGAGATCGTCGAGACGGCCATCATGCGGGTTGCCCTGGAGTCGGTCGCGCTGGAGTCGGCGGTGGCCCAGCACGATCATGACTCCCTCGCAGCGCTGGCCCAGCTGCTCGCCGAGATGGACGGTGACGACGTCGATTTCCCGGCCCTGAACGTGCGTTTCCATCTGGGCGTGGTCGATCCGAGCCCGTACCGGGAGTTGGTCCGCTCGATCCACTCGCTGCAAGATCGGGCCGCCCGCTACGTGCCGGTGCGGCGGGTGCCGGGTTACCGGGACGAGGCCAGGGACGAACACCGGGCCATCTTGGCCGCGCTGCGGGCCGGGGACGTGGAGCGCCTGCTGATGCTCAACCGCGACCACGTGCTGCAGGCTGCGCGACGACTGGCCGACCAGGTCGGCGGGGCTCCGCACTGACCGCTTCTTCTCCAGTTCCGGATGGTCGGCGGGTGGACGTCCCGCGGCGGCCCCTACGACCGCAGTCGCAGCCAAGACTCGGACAATCCACACCCTGCGCCGATGTGCAGCAGGCAGGCTGGTCGTCATAGTGGCTCTGAAGGCCGGGATGACGACATTCCCGGCGGAGAGGACGGGATCACCATGGCTCACCCAGCACTGCTGGCCGATCGGCCTCGTTCGGAACGCGGCCTCACCCTGACCGTGCTGCTGCTACTGGCCACCATGGTCGCCATCGGTGCGATCGCCTTTGCCGCAGTGCATTCGGCTCCGGGATCGCTGGGCGATGCCCACCAGTCGACGATCGGAATCTTGCCACCCCAGTGGCTGGAGTTCGCCGAGGCGCAGTAGCCGCCCTCGTGCACCTGGCCCAGAGTTCGGTCTGTTCCGCGAGGCGATGGATCTCTACGCTGACGCCACGAGTCGTTCCTCGACGTGGAGGTTGCTATGCCTGATCGTGGCGCTCATCTGGTCGGCAGTCTCCCGGGGGCATCGCCGAGCGAGGCGATGACGACGGCGTTGGACATCCTCGGGCCGAACCTGACCTCGCTACCCGACGGCGAGACCGGCGAGCGGCGGAACTGGGTGATCCCGGTGGTCGAGGGCCTGCGCAACCATCCTGCGCTGGAGGTGACCCAGCAGGGTGACTGGTCGGACTACGACAAGATCCCGCGGATGCGAGTCAGGAAGGGCGAGACGCTGTACGGCGCTTCGCTCGACTTCGGTCACGTCGACGCGGTGCGGGACAGCTTCCCGATGTTCCAACAGGCGGTATCGGCGGCCGGCCGTGAAGACTTGGCCTTCCAGGAGGGCGTGCCGGGCGCCTTCGACGTCGCCATGTTCGCTCTCGGACCGCGGGCCGGGCTGAAGAACCGACGGGCCTTCACCGAGGCCACCCTGGGTGAGATCCGGGACGTCACCAGGATCAGCGGATCCAACACGATCTTCCAGATCGAGGTGCCGGCCGAGCTGGTACTGCTGGCCAGGGCGCCGGGCCTGCTGCGGCCGGCGCTGGCAAAGCGGTTGGCGCGCAACGTGACCAGCATCGCCGCGGCCGCGGCGGACGGCACCCGGTTCGCGGTGCACCTGTGTCTGGGCGACATGAACAACCGGGCGTTGGGCACCATGACTGACGTCAACCCGCTGGTGCTGCTGACCAACGAGATCGTCCGGCAATGGCCGGCCGGCCGTTCCCTGGACCTGGTGCACGCACCGTTCGCCGCGGCCAACGTCCCGGCAACCACCGACCACGCCTTCTACGCACCACTGGCCTCGATGAAGTTGCCCGCGACCGTGCGATTCGCCGCCGGCTTCGCCCACGAGGCCCAGCCGTTGGTTGAGCAGAAGCAGATCCGCACCATCATCGACGACCTTCTCGGCCGCAAGGTCGAGATCGCCGCGGCCTGCGGCCTCGGCCGGCGCACCGCCGAGGACGGCCGGGCCGTGCTGGAGCGCACCGCCGAGCTGTGTGCCGGCTGACGAAGCTCGGGGCCGGGCCAACATTTCCGTTATCGCGGGCGCCGCCGATCGCGTGCCTGCCAACAGGAGGAGTGCCAATGCCGACGGTCAGCGACGGCACTCTCGGCTCCGAAGAGATGCTCGTCGTCCCACACCACCAGATGCGCCACCCCCGGCAGAATCAGCTGGTCGCAACCCGGGCATCGATACGACTTGTCCGACCCGCGCACCGCGCGGACCTGCCAGATCGATCCATCGGCCCTGGTGTCCACCCGACGCGGCCCGCCCAGCACGCTATCGACGGCCAGCTCCGGGTGCGGCTCGCCATAGGCGCGGCGGCGTGGTCGGCGGCTCATTGGATCCATTGTCGCGCCCGGCGACCGTACTGCGCGGGCTTGGCTCAGGACGCGTTGATAGGCGGACGTCTCATCAGGCCAGAACCCGGATGGCGCACAGCGGACCGGTTGCACGGGCCAGCCGTCCGTCCGCGGTGATCAGTTCGCAGTCCAGATGCTCGGCCAGCGCGACATAACAGGCGTCGTATGCGCTGACAATTGCGCGCAGTTCGAAGGCACGCGACACCAGTCGCAGTGTCGGCACGCGCTCAAAGCCGAGCTGCTGTAGGTGGACAATGGCGGTGCTGAAACGTTTCTCGGTGAGCGTGCGACGGAGCCGGCGCTTGCGCAGCACCGCCACGGTCTCGACGTCGACCAGGTCGGGGGCGGCAACCTCTCCGGCAGCTCGCAGCTCACGGCGGGCACGTTCGCCGCTCTCTCCATCGTCGGCGAGGGCATTGGCCAGGACGGAGGCGTCTACGACGATCACCATGTGCTCGGCCGGACGATCACCGCTGCGAGCGCTCTGCGTCCAGATCAGTGACGGCCGTCGGGAACCCGACCCGTCCGCCGCGCTGGCGTTCGACCTCGTCGAGGACCTCGCTGATCGACCGTCGTTCGGCGAGATGGCGCAGCTCAACCGCCAGATACTGCTGCAGGGACTGATGGCGGAACTCGGCCTTGCGCTGTAGCGCAGCGTGGACGTCGTCCGGGACGTCACGAACCAAGACGTGAGGCATGCTTACATTATGCTTGCAATGGGCGACCGCGGCAAGGACGAAGTCGACTGCCGCACAGACCCGCGCCAGAGTCCGGCGTCGCTGGACCACGTGCCACGCTGTGCTACATGAAGACGGTGACGCACCGCCAGATGCGCAACGACAGCGCCGAGATCCTGCGAGCCGTCGCTGACGGCGAGAGCTTTCTGGTAACGAACGGCGGCCAGCTGGCAGCACTCATCTCACCTCCCAGCGATCGGCCGCTGGATCGGTCGAAGGCGCAGGGGCAGGTACGACCCGCCCGCCGCTCGGTCGCGGACCTGTCGCTCATCGAACGACCGGAAATCCAGGCGCACCAGCGCAGAACTCGTCGCCGATGCCCGGCGAGCCTGCTGATCTGTTACCTGGACACCTCGGCGGCCATGAAACTGCTGGTCAAAGAGCCTGAATCCGGCGGCCTCACCAGGTATCTGCAGGCTGGCGCCGCCGAGCAGGAACTCGTCGCATCCTGGCTCTTGCACACAGAGTTGCGCTGCGCTGCCAACCGCTATCCCGACGACATCGACCCGGACTCAGTCGGCATCGTGCTGGACACTGTCTCGCTGATCGTCACCCGCGCCTGCTGACAGCCGGCACGCTACGGGGCACCTACGCTCGAACGACGCCATCCATCTGGCCGCAGCGTTGCGCCTCAGCGTTGACGAGATGCTGACCTACGACGCTGAACTCGCTGACGCCTGCGCGGCAGCCGGCCTATCGGTTGAACGTCCGGCTTGATCTTTCACTGGACACCTATGGCGGCTGCCCACTCCCCGGCCGAGGGCATTCGCAGATGGTGTCGGACTGGTTCACGGACCGAGGACGCCACGTCGCTTCGGTCGGAATCATCAGAACCAGATCGCGCAGTCGATCATGTCGGTAAAGCGCTCCGGTCGTTCCGGCACGGACTGCGCTTCGCCGCGAACGTATCGCCCTGCAGTCCACGCTGCTGCCGCAGCATCGATAACGTCATCGACGCCACCCTGGTCGCCGGCGACGCCGAGATCAACTGGTAGCGCAATCTCGTTGGCAATCAACAATTGCTGACGCTGCTGATACCCGGAGTAGGAAGCCTTACGGGTCAACAGCGGGGATCCCGCCATGGTTGCAAAGGACAGTTCTGGATGCACTTCGAGGACGGTCATGGTGCTGCGCCGCATCCAGGCATCAACCTCCAGAATCTTGACCCGCAGGGCCCAGGCCTGTTGCGAGAAGCCCCCGCCCACCAACTCTCTGTTGACGGCCTGGCCACGGACGTAGTCATCCTGCTCGAGGGCCGGGCGGGTCGGTGTGATGAACACCGACGTTCGCCTCGGCCCGATCAGCGTCTTGGCCAGGCGATCGGCCTCGCGGACTGTTGCATCGGGCAAGCCGATCGGGATGTCGATGGCCACCACGTCGGGTTTACCGACCTTGTCCTCGACCTGCTCCACGAGATCACCGATGGTGGCTTCGAAGTGGGCCGTGATGTCGCTGCCGACGGCGATGCCGATCCAGCCGTTCCTACACCCGTCGACACCCAGCACCGTCTGCGATCCCATCGGCCAACCGTAGTGGCGGCAGAGCGGACCCACAGCAACCAGCAGGTACACAAGCTCTCGCGGAGGCGGACACTGGCGAATACAGGAAACAAGTTGACGCGGGTCTGGTCTGACGCGCGGCAACTTCGCTCGTCCGCGCCGTGATCACGCTGCGCCGCGGCCTGCCTGGAACCGAGCGAAGGTCCGCTTCAGTAGATCGTGATCGGGCCGTTCCATCCGCGAACGGGGAAGTGACATCAGCGGCTGACCGTGCCTGCCCTGTAGCCCGTGTAGCAACATCGGGCCGTCGCTCTCCTTCAGGAGATCCGCACGAATCTGCACCACCAGGTCGGGTCGTATTCCGAGGAAACCCCGATCAAAGGCAGCGTGATGGATCTTGCACAGTGCGATGCCGTTCCGGACGGCGGCGATGCCGCTTTCATCGGAGTCCGGAACGATGTGAGCCGCGTCGAGTAGCTCCGGATGATTCAAAGCACAGATGGCACAACGCTTTTCATAAGCACGGATAACGTTGGCGCGAAATACAGGCTGATGGAGACGTTGATGCGTCTGCGCGAGTAGGTAACGGCGAAGCCACTCCTCGACGGGACTGTCGGTGGGTAGCGCCAGTACTGAGCCGGGATTCAGCACAAACTGCTGCCGATCGGGTTCTTCGTGCACCACGTAGATATCGACAATAGGCAGATAGTGAGCAGGCTCGGTGCCGTGCAGCCAGATCAACGGAAGCTGACGTTGCATTGCTGCTCGCACCGCACGGTTATCCGCTTGGAGCGGGTCGGCTCCTCGCCACTTGTAGCGCGGCAATCCATCCGGTCCGGGAGCGTCCTCGTAGGGTCGTGGTCGTCCGGAGGGCGCGTAGGTCGTGCGGATGGTCAGAGCTGCGCTGAGCGACGCCGGTTTCCAGATGCCACCTTGAGTTATCAGAGGGACCCGTGCACCGTCAAACTCGAAATCCCGGCGCAGGTCGTTTCCGTGCATCGCGACGGTCCCGCCCAACGAGCGTCGCTCCAGCCACTCCCTGGCGGCCGCGCGCAAGCGACTGTCGCGATCTTCCAGCGAGACCGGTCCTGTCACACTCGATCGCCTCCCGGAGCAGGTTGAGGGACAGCTCTAGTCCTTTTCCCCGCGATCAGTAGCGTAGAGCATCCGCTAAAGGTAGCGTAGATGTCTCGCTATCGGTAGCGTTCAGCTGTGTACTACCTCCCTCGTCTCATCGACGCCGAGTTGGCCTCGCTGTGCGCCGAACTCCCCGCGATCAGTATCGACGGCGCCAAGGGCGTCGGGAAGACCGAGTCGGCGCGGCACCAGCACCCGGAAGTGGCCTTCGAGCTCGACGACGTTGCACAGCGGGACTTGCTCGAAGCAGATCCTGCCGCACTGGCGCCGGCCGGACCGAAGACGTTGATCGACGAGTGGCAACGACTTCCAGCCGTCTGGGACTTGGTTCGTCGAGCCGTCGACGGCGGGGCAGCGCCCGGCCGGTTCCTGCTCACCGGGAGCGCATCACCGGTGGATGCTCCGACTCACTCCGGTGCGGGGCGCATCGTCAGCTTGAGGATGCGCCCGATGGCCCTGGAAGAGCGGGGGGTGAGCACACCGACCGTCAGCCTGCGATCGATGCTCTCCGGCACCGCAACTGACATCGGCGGCCGGTGTGCACTGACACTGGCCGACTATGCCGAGGAGATCATCAGGTCCGGATTACCGGGAATCCGGACGCACGCCATGGGCGCCGTTCGCGCTCAGCTGGACGGGTATCTGGCTCGGATAGTGGAGCACGACTTTCCCGACCAAGGTCGACCAGTCCGGCGGCCGGCGACCCTGACCAACTGGATGAGGGCCTACGCCGCCGCCACTTCGACCACGGCGTCATACAACTCGGTGATGGCGGCCGCGACTCCCGGCGAAGCGCGGAAACCGGCCAAGACCACCACTACCGCATACCGGGACGTGCTGTCGCAACTCTGGCTGCTGGATCCGCTGCCCGCCTGGTCACCGACAAGCAGCCAGTTCGGTCGGCTGGGCGCGGCCCCGAAACATCATCTCGCCGACCCAGCACTGGCCGCCCGGCTGCTCGGCCTGACCATCGATGCGCTAAGGGGACGCTCAACCGGACCGGGCGCCGGCGCCGGCCCGGCCATGCTGGGGCCGCTATTCGAATCACTGGTGACGCTCGGGGTGCGCAGCGCCGCCCAGGTGGCCGGCGCGAACGTCAGCCACCTCCGCACCCGCGACGGCGATCACGAGGTCGACCTGATCGTGGAAGGAGGCGACGGCGCCATAGTTGCTGTGGAGGTGAAACTATCGGGCGCCATCGACGATGCCGACGTCCGACACCTGCGGTGGCTCCGTGACCGAATCGGCGATCGCCTGGTCGATGCCGCGGTCATCACCACCGGGCCGGCCGCCTATCGTCGCAAGGATGGAATCGCCGTGGTGCCCGCGGGTTCACTGGGAGCGTGACCGGGCTGCCGACGTCAGCTTTCGACTGTCACGCCATGGCGCTCGACGAATTCCTGCAGAACGTCCCCGTAACCCTGGCCCACCGCGCGAATCCTCCATGCGTCGTTGACATGATTCGTTTCTTTCGCACAGCGTCCAGACAGACCCGCCATCGCCGGCCGCACCCGGCCGTGAGGGTCGGGCGCGACGGGCGATTTCGCTGATAGCTCAGCTCGGCTGATCACGCCACGTCGAGGTAGCCGTTCGGGTTCAGCACAAACTTCTGAGCAGCGCCCTTGTCGAAATCGGCGTAGCCGCGTGGGGCGTCGGTCAGCGCGATCGGAGTCGCCTTCACGTTGTCGGCGATGTGTACCCGATCGTGCAAGATCGCCATCATCAACCCGTGGTTGTACTTCATCACCGGGCACTGACCCGTGGTGAACGACAGCGACTTGGCCCATCCGGTCCCCAGGCTCAGCGACAATGACCCGGTCTTGGCCGCCTCGTCAATGCCGCCGGGATCACCGGTCACGTACAACCCCGGGATGCCCATGGCGCCGCCGGCCGCGGTGATGCTCATCAGCGAGTTGAGCACCGTCGCCGGTGCCTCATCTGCACCCTGGCCGTGACCCTTGGCCTCGAAGCCGACCGCGTCGATACCGCAGTCCACCTCCGGCACGCCGAGGATCTGTTCGATCTGGTCCTGCGGCTCGCCCTTGGTGAGATCGACGACTTCGCAGCCAAAGGACTTGGCCTGGGCCAGCCGGTCGGCGTTCATATCGCCGACAATCACCGCGGACGCTCCGAGCAACAGCGCCGAGGTGGCGGCCGCCAGCCCGACCGGCCCGGCACCGGCCACGTACACCGTCGACCCCACACCGACGCCGGCCGTCACCGCGCCGTGAAACCCGGTGGGGAAGATGTCCGAGAGCATGGCCAGGTCGAGGATCTTGTCCATCGCCGCGTCCTTGTCCGGGAACTTCAGCAGATTCCAGTCGGCATAAGGCACCAGCACGTATTCGGCCTGCCCACCCACCCAGCCGCCCATGTCCACATAGCCGTAGGCGCTGCCGGGACGATCGGGGTTGACGTTGAGGCAGATCCCGGTCTTGCGCTCCTTGCAGTTCCGGCATCGGCCGCAGGAGATGTTGAACGGCACCGATACCAGGTCGCCGACCTTAATGAACTCGACGCCAGGGCCCACCTCGACCACTTCGCCGGTGATCTCGTGCCCGAGCACCAGATCCTGCGGAGCCGTGGTGCGGCCGCGAACCATGTGCTGATCCGACCCGCAAATGTTGGTCGCTACCGTCTTGAGGATGGCGCCATGCGGCACTTTACGACCGACATTCGCCGGATTCACTCCGGGGCCGTCCTTCAGCTCGAACGTCGGATAGTCGATGTCGATCACTTCGACTGTCCCCGGGCCCTTGTAGGCGATGGCTTTGTTACCCGCCATGATTGTCCTCCGGCTTGTCCGTGGTTCCGCCGCGGTTCGGCGAGACCTGGTGACGTGCGAACGCAGCCGAGTAGCAGGACCGCAATGCAGAGCCGAGTGTCCGACGACCCGATCCGGGCCCGTCCGCTCGACAGCGTGGGCACTACCTCGAGCCTATGCACGGCGGAGGTTTCGGCAATCCCCCAGACGGGCCCTGTGTAGGTGCGGAGTGGCGCCGACTCCGAGGCACAGCCCGAGCACTCGGGCCCGCTCGCCGAGCAGGGCTGACGGTCAGCGTGCAGGATCAGGCGGAAGGGGGTCGCAGAATGTCGTTCACGCGTGGCTGGCTACATCGCCCGAGCAGCAGAAGCGCATGCGCGAGATCGTTCGTCTCTTCGAAGACACCGAGACCATCGACGAACTCGGTATCGGACAGATCCGCGACACCTTCAGCAACCTGTTGTTCCCCGGCACCTCCGTTCTGCTGACCCGGGCGCGCTACTACCTCTTCGTGCCCTGGGCATTCCAGCTGGCGGCGGAGCGGAAGAAGACCAATCCTGCCGCCATTCTCAGCACCGCCGAGAACTACGAGCGATCGCTGATCGAGGCGATCCGCAAGTCGGGCGACCTGGAGGGTCTGATCGGCCGGCAGGCCGGTACCAAGGTGCGCACGCTGCCGTCGCAGATCTACTGGGGCGGGCTCGCGTCGTACGGCATCCTTGCGGCGGGGATCTCCCCCCAGCAGATCTCCCGCCCCGCCGATCCGGTTGACGACAGCGACGAACTCACTGAACGTCGATTCGGCCACTGGTCACCGACGCTGCCTGCTCGTCCGGCTGGCTTTCCCTACGAGGTGCCCGACGGCTTCGCGTTGTCGCCGGAGGAAGCGGGCTGGCTTCGCGAGCGGATCCTGACCTCGGTTCCCGACTCACTTCTGGCCCGCTTGACTCTCGTTCCCGGCACGACGCTGGACGCCACCGACAGCGTCGGGCCCTGGGATGGGTGTCGCTCGCTGGACCTCAGTGACGAGATCAAGCGTTACCTCAACCATGCCGAGCTGTTCTCGCTGGCCATCCACGGCGCGGCACTGCTCTACAACCTGATGGCAGCAAAACTGTTTGCAGCCAATGGTTTCACCAATCCGCAACGGAACGTCGAGCCTGACTTCTAACAAGATTGGTTCACTGACTGGAGCGATCAGATCCGGCACGAGTCCGCGCGATTTGGTGCCTGGGATCTGGACGACTTCTGGCTCACCATCCGCTCGCTCACCCCCCAGATCCCCTTTCAGACAATGACTTTCGTGCAGACGTGGCTCACTGCGGTCAGGTCCGGAGCCGCTTTCGGTGCACCAGAGTCTCCGGAGCTTCGCAGCCTCATTGAGCGCCGCGAGCTGCAGAAGAAGGGACGCCTGGCCCGGTTGACTAACAAGGACCAACTCAAGCGGTGGGCCGGGGATTCAGGGACCGGCCGCCTCGTTCATCGATGGCCGACGATCCGGGGCATCCTGCGCGACATCGAGGACGGACTGCAGCGTGCTGGCTCCTGACGACCGGCAGCTGCTGCTGACCCAACTGCAACCACCACCAGGGATGACGCTGGGGCATGCGGTCGGCGCGACTTTCACCCTGGATCTCGAGTCCGCACTCGTCGCACCGTTCGCTGCCGCCAGCCGAGTACTGGCCGACAAGCTGCAGCCGATCGCGGCCCTCGAGGCACTCCGGTCGACCACCGACCGGATCGACATCTTTTTCCAGAACGGACATCTCGCGGCGCCGACGGCGCGCTCGGGTCTGCACGCGTTTCTCGAGCAGGTGCTGCATCCGGTGGTCGAACCGATCCCGGGACACCTGTTTCACCCCAAGTTCTGGCTGCTGAAGTTCGTGCCAGCCGGCGACCCCGCCGCACCACTCGTCGAGTCGCTGTTCCGACTGGTGGTGACGAGCCGCAACATCCTGCAGGTGCTGCAGGAACAACTCGGGCTGGAGTCGGCAGCCGACTGGCGAGCGGCCTACTCGGTGTTCCAGGCCGGGGTGGCCTCCTGGCAGAACATGCGCGAGCACCACCACCGGTACCGGGAGCGCTGGGGGGAGCTGGATGCGGCGATCGTGACGGAGGTCCGCGCGGTCGCAGCGGCACCGGGCGCGGACGGATCACCCAGCCTGGTCGATCATTTCGGCGAACTGGTCGACGAGTACGGCGAGCGGACACCGCAGATCGAGCAGGCCTGGCGGGCGGCGGCGGACGGATTCCGACGCGGTCGCTCGATCCTGTCGCTGGCCGGCATCAAGATCCTCGAGCCCGACCTGGTGATCCTCGACGAGTTCCAACGATTCAAGGATCTGCTGAACGCGTCGTCACCGTCGGGCGAACTAGGAGACCCCTGAATAACTGTGTTGGTCCGCCGCGCTGATCTGCAGGTTTGGGACAATGGACCGATGCAGGGTCGGGCGCGGGATCAGCGGGATCTGTTGGATGTGGAGTCGGTGGCCGG
>JAABUS010007489.1_pt1 | contig 12499 bp, 10 predicted proteins | sample 5560161 | NCBI WGS metagenome assembly JAABUS01 (sample SAMN10711885, study PRJNA513376) | rock metagenome | isolation source: Antarctica rocks | place: Antarctica: Victoria Land, Trio Nunatak nord | collected 2016-01-04 | reverse complement strand
GGTGACCGGGCTCCGGGTCCGGCTGCTGGCCGACATGGGCGCGTATCTGCGGTTGGTCAGCCCCGGCGTACCGATCCTGGGGGCATTCATGTATCCGGCCATCTACAAGTTCCCGGCCTACCAGTTCACCTGCGACGGCGTCTTCACCAACAAGACCCCGACCGACGCCTACCGCGGGGCCGGCCGGCCCGAGGCGACGTTCGCAATCGAACGGATCATGGACGAGCTCGCCGCCGAACTCGACATGGACCCGATGGAGCTGCGGCGCAAGAACTGGATCAAGCACGAGGAGTTCCCATTCACCACGGTCGCGGGCCTGACCTACGACAGCGGCAACTACGAGGCGGCCACCGACAAGGCGCTGGAGATGTTCGGCTGGGACGAGCTGCGGACCGAGCAGCAGCAGCGGCGCGACTCCGACGACCCGGTCCAGCTGGGGCTGGGTATCTCGACCTTCACCGAGATGTGCGGGCTGGCACCGTCCCGGGTGCTCGGCTCGCTGTCGTACGGCGCCGGCGGCTGGGAGACCGCGTCCATCCGGATGCTGCCCAGCGGCAAGGTCGAGGTGGTCACCGGGTCGAGTCCGCACGGGCAGGGGCACGACACGGCGTGGAGCCAGATCGTCGCCGATCAGCTCGGTGTCGGCTTCGATGACGTCGAGGTGCTGCACGGGGACACCTCCTCTTCACCGCGCGGTCTGGACAGTTACGGTTCGCGATCGCTGGTGGTCGGCGGCATCGCGGTGGTCAAGGCCGCGGAGAAGGTGGTGGCCAAGGCCCGCCGGATCGCCGCGCACCTGCTCGAGGCCAGCGAGGACGACCTGGAGTTCAAGGACGGTTCTTTCAGCGTCCGCGGTACGCCGGACACCAAGATCGGCATCCAGGAGACCGCCCTCGCGGTCTTCGCAGCGCACAACTACCCGGAGGGCATCGAGCCGAGCCTGGACTCAGAAGCGACCTTCGATCCGGAGAACTTCTCCTTCCCGCACGGCACCCATCTGTGCGCGACCGAGGTGGACACCGAGACCGGCCAAGTCACGATCCGGAAGTACGTGTGCGTGGACGACATCGGCGAGATCGTCAATCCGCTGATCGTCGAGGGCCAGGTGCACGGTGGCCTGGCCCAGGGGATCGCCCAGGCACTGTTCGAGGAGGCGGTGTACGACGCCGAGGGCAACCTCACCACCGGGACGTTCGTCGACTACACGGTGCCGTCAGCCGGTGATCTGCCGCACTTCGACACCGCGAACACGGTCTCGCCTTCGACCACAAACCCGTTGGGGGTCAAGGGAGTCGGAGAGGCCGGCTGCATCGCCTCCACTCCCGCGGTTGTAAACGCCGTCGTGAATGCCTTGCGGCACAAGGGCGTCAACGACGTACAGATGCCGATGACACCGGAACGGGTGTGGCGGGCCCTGCAGGGAGACCAAGAGGGAGATCGAGCGGCCGAGGGCACCAATGCCTGGGGCGGGGCGACCACCGATGACGAGAACCTGCTCGAGACCGAAGACGTTCAGCAGCCCGGCGAAAGCCAGGACCGCAACCTGGATGGAGGGACCGCATCATGATCCCGTCGGCGTTCGAGTACGTCAGACCCTCCTCGGTGCAGGACGCGGTGTCGGCATTGGCTGCCGCCGGTGAGGACGCCAAGATCATGGCTGGAGGCCAGTCACTGCTGCCGATCATGCGGCTGCGCCTGGGCAATCCCTCGACGATCGTCGACCTCGGCGGCATCGCCGAACTGCGCGGCGTACGCGAGGACGGCGATGCCATCGTGATCGGCGCGATGACCACGCACGCCGACATCCTCAAGGATCCGCTGATCGCCGAGCACGCGAAGCTGATCGCGCAGGCGACGCAGACCGTGGCCGACCCGGCCGTACGGCATCGAGGCACGTTCTGTGGAGCGCTTGCCCACGCTGACCCAGCTGGGGACCTGCCCGCCGTCGCGGTGGCGCTGCAGGCTGAGTTCGTCATCGTCGGCCCGCAGGGATCGCGCACGGTCTCGGCCGGCGACTTCTTTGTCGACTACCTGCAGACCGCACTCGGCGACGACGAGGTGCTGCTGGAGGTCCGGGTTCCCAAGCACACCGGCTGGGGGAGTTCGTACGAGAAGTTCAACCGCGTCGCGCAGGCCTGGGCGATGGTCGGGGTCGCAGCACTCGTTCGACGCGGCGACGGCGGATCGATCGCCGAGGCGCGGATCGGGCTGACCAACATGGGCCCGAGGCCGATCCGAGCCACGGCCGTGGAGCAGGCCCTGGCTGGTGCCTCGGGCGATGAAGCGGTCGGCCATGCCTCGGCTCACGCCGGTGAGGGCACGTCGCCGAGCAGCGACTTGAACGCCCAGGCCGACTACCGCACGCACCTGGCGACGGTGCTGACCAAGCGAGCGGTCCTGAGGGCGGTCGCCGGCTAGGCAATGCCGACCGACGTGAGAGAGTGATCAGATGCAGCTAGAGCATTCCTTCACAGTTCCGGTCCCGGTCGCAGATGCATGGAAGGTGCTGCTCGATATCGAGCAGATCGCACCGTGTATGCCAGGGGCCGTCCTCGACTCGGTCGACGGAGACGACTTCACCGGCCGGGTCAAGGTCAAGCTGGGACCGATCAGCCTGACCTACAAGGGGAAAGCGTCGTTCGTGAAGAAGGATGAGGCGACTCATACGGCTGTCATCGACGCTGCGGGAAAGGATCAGCGGGGCAACGGTACGGCCGCTGCAACGGTGACCGCCACGCTCAAGGAGGACGAAGGCGGCTCCTCCACGCGCGTCGACGTGCTCACTGATCTGAACATCACCGGCAAGCCGGCCCAGTTCGGCCGTGGCGTGATGGTCGATGTCGGCAACAAGCTCATCGGTCAGTTCGCCACCTGCGTGCAGGGCAAGCTCAGCGGGGTCGACGGCGGCGATACCGGTAACGGTGCCGGCACGGGGTCCAGGGACACCGACACCGGAGGGACCACCGACTCACCTGTCGGCGGCGCCGCCGCTGTCGTGGCAGCCCAGACCGATGGCGGTACCGGTGGAACATCTGGCACCGGGGGCACGGACAATGCCGCCGCAAAGGCGGGTGGCAAGCACTCCGAGGCACCAGGCGCGACCCCGACAGCGAGTGCGGCTGGCTCGGCGACGACCGGTTCTGCTCAGTCCGCGGCTGGCTCGGGACCGCGAGCCGTACCGTCGCGCGAGCCGGAGCCGATCGACCTGCTCGAAGTCGCCGGCGGCAGCGTGCTCACCCGCATGGTTGTTCCGGCGGCCGGCCTGGCCGCGGCGGTGGCGATCCTGCTATTCATCATCCGCAAGATCCGCAGCTAGACCGAGCTATCCGGTAGGAAAGCCGCGCCAACTCCCCCACTTCGCGGTCATGCGCGAACCCCCCACTTCACGGTTATGCGCATAACCGTGAAATTCCGGGTGGATTTCCGACGGTTATGCGCATAACCGCGAAAGGGTCGGCCGAGCGCGGAGGTCGGGATCAGGTCGTCGCGCGGTCGGCGTTCGCGTGGATCGCGTCGCGGACGTAGCCGGCCAGCCCGGGGGCCACCTTCTCGTAGGTAGCCGTGAACCGCTCGTCGGCCACGTACATGTCGCCGAGCTTGCGGTGCATCTCGGGGCTGAGGTCGTAGAAGCGCCGGGTTATCTGTAACCGTGCTGCCTCGGCGGCATCCATCGCCTGCGTGGACGTGGCCGGTAGCCCGGCCGACTGCGCCGCAGCGAAGCCGGCCATGATCGCCTCGCCCTCTGCGGCCACTTCGGCCCAGTCGGCCTTCGAATAGCGCTTGGTACGGTCGGCCGACTGCTGGTAGGCGTCGGTGTCGCCCCAGCGCTCTTCCACCTCCTCGGTGTAGGCGCCGGGATCGAAGTCGCCGAACACCTCGAGCTTCTCGGCCGGGGTCAATCCGGTGGTTCCCATCGTCTGTGCCTCCAGTGTCGTGTCGAGTGCGGCCACGATCCGCCGCAGCCGGTCGATGCGTTCGCCCAGCAACCGCCGCTGCCGGATCAGGTGTTCGCGGGGATCGGCGTCCGGCTCGTCGAGGATCCGGCGGATCGCGTCGAGCCCGAAGCCGAGCTCCCGGTAGCCCAGAACCCGGGCCAGCCGATCGGCGTCTGCTTCGGTGTAGGACCGATACCCGGCCGCCGTGCGGTGGCCGGGATGAAGCAGCCCGATCCGGTCGTAGTGATGCAGGGTCCGAACGGTGACCCCGGCCAGGTCGGCCAACTCCCCGATGGAGCAACCGAACGTCGTCGAGGTCATGACAGGGACGCTAAGCCCTGACGTTAGGTCAGGGTCAATACATTTCTCAGCACCGCCCGGCGGGCCGGCTCGATGCCTACTTGCTGGACTTGGCGGCCTGCTCGGAATCGGGACGGATCAGCGGAGGCAACCGGAAACCGTCGGCAACGGTGGCCGAGAGTTCGAGGAAGGCCTGTTCGGTCGAGTTGTCCAGCTGGGCCATGTCGATGATCCCGCCGGTCACCAGGTGCCGGTCGTACGGGATCTCCACGACGGCCCGGACCCGGGCGCCAAAATGCTCGCGCAGCCGAAGCATGTCGAGCTCTTTACTGGCCGGTCGTACGGTCGAGATGACCGCCACGGCGCGGGAGACCAACTCCCGGTGCCCGTGGGCGATCAGCCAGTCCAGCGTCTTGCTGGCCCGACTCGCCCCGTCGACGCTCGGTGAGCCGACGACGACCAGGGAGTCGGCCAGCGCCAGCGTCCCGGACATGGCCGAGTGCAACAAGCCGGTGCCGGAGTCGGTCAGGACTATGTTGAAATATCGAGCCAGGATCTGGGCGACGAGGCGGTACTCCGTCTCGCTGAAGGCTTCGGACATCTCCGGATCCTGCTCGGAGGCCAGCACCTGCAGCCGGGCCGCCAACGAAGTGAAGGCCGAGACGTCGGTGAACGACCGGATCGAGTCGGCGTTGTCGAGCATGTCGCGGACGGTCACCTCGATCTGGCCGGTCAGCCGTTCGGCAAGCGTCCCGGCGTCGGGGTTGGCATCCAGAGCGACCACCCGGTCGCCGCGGTGTTCGGCCAGGGTCAGACCCAGGCCGGCGGTGGTGGTGGTCTTGCCGATCCCTCCTTTGAGGGACACGATGGCGATCCGGTGGCAGCCGCGTACCGGCGCGGTGGCGCGCTCGATCAGGTTCCGGCGATTGATTTCTGCTTGGGAGAGACCGGGATTGACCGTGCCACCGGTGACCGAGTGCACCATCTTGCGCCAGCCGACCCTGGGTACGGCTGCCGCCGTCTTCACCAGAGATCCCGAGGTCAGATCGGCCGAAGAGGCATGTCGCTCGACGGGTGGTCCCTGAGGAGCGGGGGGCTGCCAAACCGGCTGGGGCGCTTGGGGTGGCTGCCACTGCTGGGGTTGCGGTGCCGGCGGCGGCACCGCAGGAGGTGCCCCCGACCAGCCGGGCTGAGCACCGGGTGGGGCTTCGTAGCGCTGGCCTGAACCGGTCTCCGGTCCGGGCTGACGCCCGGGGTATGGACTCGATTCCGGATGCTCGTCATGGATCTGCTCGCCGTAGGCACTCTCCTGCGGTCCGCCGTATTGGGCCCCGTGCTGGCTGCCGTACTGATCATGGCCGTAGGGATTGTGGCCAGGCTGCTCGTGGCCGTACGGATGCTGGCTGTACGGATCGTGGCCGTACGGCTGCTCGTTTCGATGCTGGGCGGGCACGTTGGGCGGGGCCGGAAAGGCCGCCGGCGGTGGCAACCGTCTGTTGGGTGGGAAGGCCTGCGCGGTCCGGTCGAGAGCGCCCCGGCTCGCGATGGCGTGATCCTGCACGGGATCGTCGTCGACGAAGGCGCCGTTGGTCGATCCTCCCGATTCGGCGCGGCCGTGCGCGGCGAGGTCATTGTCCGGCGACGCGTCGGGCATGGGTGCGGGTGCGCTCGGCTGCCCAGCTGACGGCGTGGCGGAGTCCGGCCCCCAGCTGAACCCGCTCGGCACGTCAGTGGTCCAGGGTCGCGCGGGGACCTCGGTGCGCCAGGCAGGCCCAGCGGGTGGTACGGGGACGTGAGCTGCCCACGACGGCCGATCATTGTCTCCTGCAGCGGCTGCGGCTGCGGGCTCGGGCTCGGGTGCGGCCGATGCGGATCGGCTGTGGGCTCGGCCTCGGGGAGCGGGCTGATCGGCGCTGTTGCTGAACGAGGCCGCCCATCTGTCGGCATCGGTACGGCGGACCTGCTCCCGGGCCTCGGGTGCGTCGAGTGTGCCGTGTGCAGCCGACCTGCCCCGCGAGTCCGGTGCGGATCCGTTCTCCTCGGTCAGGTCCGAATCGGCGGAACTATCGGCGGTCTGGACTGCGGCAGCCGCGGAGTCCTCGGTCCACGGGTCGTCGGCAGAGCTCAGACTGGCCACGGGCGCCGCTTCGCTGGGCGTGGAGCCGTCGTCAGAATCGTCGGCTGGCTGCTCGGTGCCGGGTTGCTTGGCCACGAATCGGTCTCCAGGTTTCTCGTCGAAGCATGAGCTGTCCCCCGCGCAGCACATATCTGCGCTCGCGCCAGCCTAGGTCAGGGTGGATACCCATGGGATGCCCGCGGGATGACGATCTTCCTCCGCGCGATTGGCCGGAGGCGCGGTGCTCAGGTGGCCGAAGCGGTTTCGGCATGAACCGGCTCAGCACTGGGCTGTGCCGCCGGAGTGCTGCCGCTGGCCGGCCAGAAGAAGAGCACCGTGACCGGAACGACGTAGGCCAGCCAGGTCAGTGCCTGCAACCAGGTGGTCACCGGGGTGAGGTTGATCGTGCCGCGCAGCAGCGTCCCGTACCAGCTGTCAGGCGGGATGGTGGCCGAGATGTCGAACGCGATCGAGTTCAGGCCGGGCAGGATGGCTGCCTCCTGCAGGTCGTGCACCCCGTAGGCCAGAACGCCGGCCGCAACCAGGATCAGGGCCGCTCCGGTCCAGGTGAAGAAGGTCGACAGATTGATGCGTACGGCGCCCCGGTAGAACAGATAGCCCAGGACCGCGGCGGTGACCAGGCCGAGGCTGGCGCCCACCAGGGGCGCGGTGGTCTCGCCGGTGGCCTGGGCTGCTGACCACAGGAACAGCGTGGTCTCCAACCCCTCCCGGCCGACGGCCAGGAAGGCGGTGACCGCGAGGGCGCCTGCGCCGATCGTCAGGGCCTGATCGATGCGCCCCCTGAGCTGACTGGACAGGTGCCGGGCCGTACGGCGCATCCAGAAGATCATCCAGGTGACGAACGCGACCGCGACGATCGACAAAACGCCGCCGAAGGTCTCCTGGGCCTGGAAGCTGAGCCGTTGCGAGGTGAAGGTCAGGACCGCGCCCAACGACAGGCTCAGGGCGAGGGCGGCAAGAACGCCGAGCCAGATCGGACGCAGCCGATCGGCGTGCCCGGACTTCACCAGGTAGGCGATCAGGATGCTGACCACCAGTGCCGCTTCCAGGCCTTCGCGCAGACCGATCAGGTAGTTGGCGAACACGGGGGCTCCGGCTGTTTGACGGTCAGGAAAAGCAAGGCAACCCTAACCTTGGCTGATCTCGGTCCTGGAAGCAAGGAGTAAGGGCGTGCCAGAGTGTGGTGATGAGCACGGTCTTCCATCTGGTGGCCTGGGTGGTGCTACAGCGCTCGGACGGCCTCGTGCTCCTGGCCCGGCGACACGGTGTCTCCTATGGCGCCGGGCTCTGGGGTCTACCGGGCGGCCATGTGGACGACCACGAGACTCTGGCCGGTACCGCAGTTCGGGAGACGTTCGAGGAAGTGGGTCTGCGGGTGGACCCGGCCGCGTTGGAGATGCTCGGAGTGACCCGATACGTCGACCGACAGCACAGCGGTGTCGACTTCTTCTACCGTGCTCGCTCGTGGCAGGGAGCCCCCAGCGCCGTAGCTGAGTGCTCCGAGGTCGCCTGGCATTCACCGGACAACCTTCCGGCGGAGTCACTCGGCTGGCTGGCCGGCGCCTTGCGGATCCACCTGGCTGACGGGCATTGGCTCGACGAGCAGGTCGATCCGTCATGCTGATCGCTGTGGTGGCCGGTGCGCTGGCCGGATCGGCATGGGTTATGTCCTGCAACGCGGTCAACTGTGCTTCCACGCGATGTTCGCCGGCGCCTGGCACGGCCGGTTCCTGCTTCTGCGCGGTTGGGCGCTGGCGGTGGCCCTCGGATCGGTGGGACTGGCAGTCCTCTACCTGACCCCGTTGGGTGCCGACCTCAACACCGGGCTGGCCTTCCGGCCCGTGGCCAACGTCATAGGCGGTCTGCTCATCGGCTGGGGCAATGACGCGACGATCCCCGGCCTGCTCGGGTTGCCCCGGTTGCTGGTTGCCGCAGTCGTCCTAGCCGCGATCATCGGCCTGCTCTGGCGCACTCGGCGCCGGGTCGATGGCGGGGCCCGGGAGCGCTGGCAGTGGAACTGGCCGACGCTGGGGATCGGGCTCGGCCTGATCCTGGTGCTTGGCTGGCTGCTGGCCGCGATCGGTGGCGTGGACTTCGGGCCGAGCACCGTCGGCGCCTCGGCCGGAGCTGTGGCCGGCGATCCGAGGCTGGATCTCCGGGGGTTGCACCTCGGACACGGCCTGTCCGGCATGGCTCAGCTCAACATCTCCTCGATAGTGGTCGTTGCGTGCATGGCGCTCGGTGTCGGCCATGCGCGGGCCATGTTCCGACCCGAGAAGCGCCAAGACTCGACCCGTAGGGGTGGCTGACCAGGCGCCAGACTTACAGTGTTAACCTGAAGCTCTCCGGGGTACGAGAGGGCTTGTGAGTCAACAGCTGATGCCTGCTTTGAGCCACACCAAGCCGCCGGCCACCACCCGCGGCCGTTCGTTGAAGATCGCCGTACTTGCTCCGCCCTGGCTCGCGGTGCCTCCGGCGGGGTACGGCGGCATCGAATCGGTGGTCGCAGTGCTCTGCGAGGGGCTGGTCCGGGCGGGACACGACGTCACCTTGTTCGCTGCACCGGGATCTCGATCGAGCGCGACGGTGCATCCTGTCCTGGCCGAATGTCACCCGGACGAGATCGGGCGAGCTCTCTACGAGGCCGACCACGTAGCACGAGTCTTCCAGGCTCTGGACGAGGCCGGCGCCGGCCGGCGCCCCTTCGACGTGGTGCACGACCACAGCGGATTCATCGCCTTGGCGATGGCCGACCGGGTCGGCGTACCGATGGTGCACACGCTGCACGGGCCGTTCGAGCCGCAGACGAGCCGGTTCTACCGCCAGCATGCCGGCAAGGCGCACCTCGTAGCCATCAGCCAGGCGCAACGTGCCTCGGCACCGGCCGGTGTGTCGATCGATGAGGTCATCCCCAATCCGATCGACGCGGCCGCCTGGCCTTTCCAGCCGGACAAAGAGAACTACCTGCTCTGGATTGGTCGGATGCACGAGACCAAGGGGCCGCACCGGGCCATCGCCGCCGCGCGGCAGGCTGGCGTGCCGCTGGTGCTGGCCGGACCGGTACAGCCGGGCCAGGAATTGTTCTTCCAGCGCGAGGTGGACAGGCACGTCGATGGCGACCGGGTGCGCTACGTCGGCGAGGTCGGTGGCGCCAGAAAAGCGGATCTGATCGCCAACGCTCGTGCCCTGTTGATGCCGATCCTGTGGAACGAGCCGTTCGGGATGGTGATGGTCGAGGCGCTGGCCTGCGGTACGCCGGTGATCTCCTTCGCCGAGGGTGCCGCGAACGAGATCGTCCGGCATGGCGTCACCGGCTTCTTGGTGGCTGACGAGGGGGCGATGGCCGCCGCCGTTGCGCAGTTGCCAGAACTCGACGTACAAGCATGCCGTGCCGATGTGATGCGGCGCTTCGACGTCGACCGGGTCGCCGCTGCCTACGGGGGCGTTTTCCGCCGAGCATCTGCCGGTCGAGCTTCGGTGTCGAGCCCGGTCAGGATGACCGAGATCAGGTCGCCCGCACGTACCGGAGCCACAGCGACGGCTGGCTGACGTCCTTCTAGGATGCCCGTGTGCAGCCAAGCGGTCAGATGGACAGCGATTCTGCTCAACCGGACACCGGACATTCGGCGGGGGAGCCGGCCACCCATCTCAGCGATGCGGTCACGCTGGTGGAAGGTTCGACGTTCATCGTCTCAGCACGATCGGGGGACGTGTACGCCCACTCGGCGCAGGGCTTGTTCTTCAGCGACACCAGGATCGTCTCGCGCTGGCAGCTGCTGGTCGACGGTCAGCCTGCGGAGCATCTGAACGTCCTGGCCGGTGACCCCTATCGAGCCACCTTCCTGGGCCGCGTTCCGCCGACTGGATCTCAGACCGAGGTGCTGGTGGAGCGGCATCGATTCATCGGGAATGGCATGCGCGAGGACATCGTCCTTCGCAACCTCGGCAACCAGTCGCTGACCACGACCCTGTCGCTCGTGGTCGAAGCCGACTTCGCGGACGTCTTCGCAGTGAAGGAATGCCGCGCGCGGGGCTCTGGGGAGTTGTCAACCAAGCTCGAGGGGGCTGCCCTGCTGCTGGGCTTCCACGATGGAGATGCCCGCCGCGGGGTGCGGATCTCCGCACAGGGGGCACGAGCCTCGGCCGACGGTCTGTACTTCGAGGCGACAGTCGCTGCCCGCGACACCTGGCGTACGAGCGTCCTGGTGATTCCGAGTATGGACGGCCAGGAGCTGTCGGCCACCTTCCCGCTCGACCGTCCGGTGTCGGAGTCGCTGCCGGCCCAGCGGGTGCGCGACTGGCGCGGTATGGGCATTCGGATCGACACCGAGAACGCGCAACTGCGGCGCACCCTGGAGCGCAGCATGGAGGACCTCGGCGCCCTGCGCATCGCCGATCCGGAGCACCCCGACGAGCTCGCCGTCGCGGCTGGGGCGCCATGGTTCATGGCCCTGTTCGGCCGGGATTCCTTGCTGACCTCGTACATGGCCCTGCCGCTCGACCCCGACCTGGCCGTCGGAACTCTGAAGGCACTGGCCCGCAGCCAGGGCAGCCGGGACGAGCCGAGGACCGAGGAACAACCTGGCCGGATCCTGCACGAGACCCGGATGGGTTTGGACTTCCCGCTGGTCAAGGGCGGCGGAAGTGTTTACTACGGCACCGCCGATGCGACCCCGCTGTTCGTGATGCTGCTCGGCGAGTTGTGCCGATGGGGGATTCCCCCGGCCGACCTCGAGGCGTTGCTCCCGCCCGCGGACCGCGCTCTGGACTGGATCGAGAATTACGGGGACCGCGACGGCGACGGATTCGTGGAATACCAGCGGATGACCGAGGAGGGCCTGGTCAATCAGGGGTGGAAGGACTCCTTCGACGGGATCAACTTCGCTGACGGCTCCCTGGCCAGATCACCTATTGCGCTGTGCGAGGTACAGGGGTATGTCTATGCCGCCTACCTGGCCCGTGCCGATATCGCCAGGGCCAGCGGCGACGACGCGACTGCCTCCGGATACTCGGACCGGGCGGACCGGCTCAAGCGGTCTTTCAACGACTCGTTCTGGCTACCCGAGCGGGGCTGGTACGCAGTCGGACTGGACCGCGACAAGCGCCCGATCGATGCGCTGGCCTCCAACATGGGCCACTGCCTGTGGAGCGGGATCGTCGACGAGGACAAGGCGCCGCTGGTAGCGCAGCGGCTGATGTCACCGGAGATGTTCACCGGTTGGGGAGTCCGAACCCTGGCCTCGTCGATGGCCGCCTACAACCCGATGAGCTATCACAACGGCTCGGTGTGGCCGCACGACAACGCGTTGATCGCCAGCGGGCTGCGGCGCTACGGATTCGTGGCCGAGGCTCAGCAGATCGCCGCGGGTTTGCTCGAGGCCGCCACCTGTTTCGACGGGCGCCTCCCCGAACTGTTGTGCGGTTTCGACCGCACCGAGTATCCGGAGCCGATCGCCTATCCGACCTCGTGCTCACCGCAGGCGTGGGCCTCGGCGACCCCCCTGCAACTCGTTCGGGTGCTGCTGGGCCTGGATCCGGCGATGCCGGATCGACGCCTGTCCCTGTCGCCGGCCTGGCCCGAGCCGTTCGGTCCGCTGACCATCCATGATCTGCAGTTGGACGGCGTCTCGGCTGCCCTGAGCGTCGACAGCGACGGCGCGCGGATCTCCGGAATTTCGTCCGACATCTCGGTTGTGGGCGAGCCCTCCACCTCTTCATCTCGGGATGTCTGACGTGCACGCAGACTGGAGAGTCGCTGGCTTCGGCAACTACGCCTGGTTCGGTGCATCGTCACACGTCCACGCTGCTTCGCTCGCCGGATTGATCGTCGATCTCCTTCCGGACGACTTCCCGTTGCCAGACATGGATGTCCGCCCTGACGGGGTGCGGGTCGGCGTCAGTGCCCCGAATGAGCGGGCTGGCGATGCTGAGCGAGCCGGAGCTCTGATGCAGGCAATCTCGGATGCGGCGGGCACGCTGGGGCTGGCCTCCGACCCGAGCGTGCTGCAGGAGATGCAACTTCACGTTGACAGTGCTGCGCCGGCATCGGTGAAGTCCTTCTGGCGGACGGCTCTCGACTACAGGGAGGTCGACGCCGACACGCTTGCTGACCCCCTGCGACGCCGCC
>JAABUS010007488.1_pt1 | contig 12501 bp, 14 predicted proteins | sample 5560161 | NCBI WGS metagenome assembly JAABUS01 (sample SAMN10711885, study PRJNA513376) | rock metagenome | isolation source: Antarctica rocks | place: Antarctica: Victoria Land, Trio Nunatak nord | collected 2016-01-04 | reverse complement strand
CTGCTCCCACCTGTCCCCCCCCCCTCCGCCCCTCCTGCTACTGTGTACCTAGCTTGGCTGTGTTCAGCTGACTTGCCTGTGTCTAGCTGATCTGGTTGTGTATAACTGACTTTCCTGTGTGTAGCTAGCTGATCTGGTCAGGTTGCATCAGGTCTTCCCTGTTATTGCCTGCTGTCCCCTGTGTACCTGACTTTGTTGTGTATATGTGGCTGTTGGCTTGCATGAGACCTCACCTGCACATGGTCTGCTGAAGTCCTGCTGGTGTGCTCTTGTGCCTAGCTGACTTGATGCTGTCTGAGTGGCTGTTGGGTTGCACAAAGACCCACTTACACATGAAGCATTGCAGTCCTGCTGGGTTTGTGTCAATGTAAGGTCAAGTCAATTGTGGCAAACCTGCTGATTTTTTAGCAGGACTGCTGAATCCTTGGACCTTGACAGCCTGACTCTGACATACACTTGTGCCTGCATTGATTGCTTGCAATTGCTGATGTTGGGTGACACTGTGTTACCCCAGACTCTGCTGCACCTGACTACGGCATCCACCCACACAGTCCAGCAGGATCAAGCCACGCCAGCTGACTTATCAATCAATCAATCAATAAATTAATCAATCAATCAATCAATCAATCTATCAATGAGTCAATCACTTAATCAAATACTTATGACTTATGCTTGGGCTAGGCCTGCATGATACCACGCGGGCATCTCGATGCAGGTGATCGGGCACCACACAGACTTCCTGCGTAAGGTATTGAAGGGCTGTCTGCTGTCACGCAAGCTGACCCTGCTGCAGTCCCTGGTACAGCTCAAAAAGCAGGCTGCCGTCTTCACCCAGCTCACTGCTGCCTTGCAAATCCAACCAGAGTCTGAGAACACCTCAGACCTCGACATTGTCCCAGCAGGTGATGCCTTTTCTTTGTGGTATGAATACAATGACTAATTCCCAAAAATGTACTTGTCAGCAAAGCTCGGTAAACCGTCGGGATCATCTATGTAGGTGATGCCTTCGTGTTATGTTGGATCCGCTGTTGAATCACATAGTGAGGGCAAGCCATGACATGGCAACACTGCTTTGCCCTACAGTCTGTATTCTCCTTGCACCATCCAATAATGTTCATCACACTTCATTGTTGGAGAGACGTTCCATTGCATTGAGATGTATGTGAGCAATGGTTGCTGCCTTCTTCATCCCAGGATGCCCTTCCTGGTCTTCAACTTTACCATAGCGGTCATCCCCCCTAACATACTGCTGGATATGCACTCAGTGCTTGAAATCAGAGCCCAAAATATGCACAGCCCCAATACCCAGCTGATGACAACTAGGAAAGCAACCTATCTGTCTTGTTCAACATCTAGCATGAAGAAAACAATTTTTGCCTGCACATGGAACTTCCATGATGGAAGTAAACATGAGTCAATATGTACAGGTGACAAGGCACAGCGAAGAAGGAATGACAGGGAGGAAAAGGCGGCATCAACTGCAGCACTGCTTCAGCACGTCATAGGTGACCCTAAATTTGGCAAAGCAGTGCAGGAACTGGAGAGCAGTTTTGGAGCCAAGTTTTCTGATTTCATCACAGGTAAGCATTGCTTGCTGCAGCATGTGCATCAGCGTGATGTGAACTGTGTCCTTGCACATGGGTGCTACCAAAGCTCAAGGTGTGGTTTGCATGGCAGAATACATCATAGCCAATCATCGGTTTTTAATGTCATCCTCCTACCTGTGTTGACCCCTTACTGAAGCCAAAACGACTACTCAGGACAGGATATGGCTGTCATGCTCAATGCAGATTGTGCAGCTTGTGTTGAGTCACTGTATAGTCAATGCATCATGTCTGCCACCTGTTGCATTTGCAGCATTGCCACCTCCACTCAAGCAGCATTGTTTTGGTGTGTGCAGAGTTGCAAGAGATGCATCAAACAGCTCAAAGCGATGCCAAGGAGTCCAGAGAAGAGTTGGATAGTCTGTCAAATCTCATAGGCAGACTTGACTTCAATGATTTCTTCAAGCCTAAGCCTGATTACAGGGCAATGTTGGCACAGGGGGCTATCTAACTTCTAGCATGTACAAATTGTGACAGCGACCTGAAATGAATGAGCAAGATTGCTGTATTGTTGTGTAAAGCTTGCAGCTGACTGGTGTTACTGACCTTGACGAAAGCTGAAACAATCTGCCTTTGCAACTCAGCAGCGTTTCAGAGAGGTTCTTCACTAGTGATTGCATCTCAGACCACATGTTCCCCTAAAGCGATTTACGTTTCTTTCTGAAATTCAACATGGCCACCGAGCCAGCAACCATTTGCACTACCTTCTTCGTCAGTCATTAACGTGATCACAATTTCTGAAGGCTTCTGCATGGCCTGTCCCTGACGCACTGTAATGGTCTTTGAGGTAGATTGAACTAGGCCATTTGCGAGCAGACCAAAGGACAGTGCTGCAGCAGCAATGCCAGTGGCAGCATCTTCTGGATACCCAGATGACTTTGGAAACTGACGAGCCTCAAATATCTGGCAGTCCTTGTCTACGTGTGCATACGGGTACAGCCCAGTCGAACCAATATCCTCGCAAAGCTGCTCTATGCGATCGAAGTCTGGCTCAAGGCTGTTCAATATGGTTGCACTCTTCAGCGGAACAAGTGTTTTTACCCTGCTTGTCCAGGCATTCTGCACTGGGTGGGCTGCCAGATCATTGGGGAAAATACGTAACACTGAGATAATGCTGGCAATGGCTGAGCTTGCTAGAGGTTCAACTTGACCCTTTGGCTGAGAGATCTTGACAGTGGCATCAGCTGTGTCGTGCTTGACCAGATGCGCATAGACTGCACCCTTGCATGTCCAGATGGACAATTCATGTTTGGACAGTTTGCCCAGCTGATGCAGCAACCAAACTGCTCCCACTGTTGCATGTCCACACATTTCCATCTCATGGTTGGGAACCCAGAAACGAAGCTCATAGTCACAGCCTGAACCAGCTGGGGCTGGCAAGACACAACCACATTCGTGTCCATACTTGCGAGCAACTTCTTGCATATCTGAGTCTGACATGCCAAGTGCATCAGGGACAATAGGAGCCACGTTGCCACCATTTGAGGCTGCAGCAAAGACACTGACCAGATATACTTCGTGCTGCATGGTGACGGCAGGGGATTGCAGGAAGGTTAGAGGTGCGTTTTGCTTCGCCTCTGCACACAAGCACTCAAGATTCAGACAAGACAGAACATTGTCTCAGAAGACCGAAAATGGCTCACAGCAGCAACCCAGCAAGAAGGTGTGCAAACAGAACTTGCACACAGCCGTGCGAATTTCATGGTGCTGCAACGTACATACCACGCGATCATCAAAGGCGGTTGCGACGGTGCTTATTGTCGAAGTCTTCGGAGGTCCACTCCCTGGTTAAAGGACCCAAACTACTTTAGCACTCGAAAAGGGTGATCGTGTGTGTGTCTGTAGCAGAAGGAATTCTTTGCCAAACGCACTTGCCCAACAGGCTTGGTCTCGGAGCGACGCTCAGTTTCTTTACACTTTTGTTTTTGTCAATGCACGTGTGCGGCACCTGCCAGTCTGCAAGGTATGAAGTTCATGTTCAACACTCTAAAGCTGCTGTGAAGGTGCAGCACTACCATAAGCTATGAAACTCAATGTCGCGGGCGTGCAAATGACACGGTGACCAGCTGAATTTGCAACCGTACCAATTGACACCTGTACTACTTAGTACGCATAGATGGAAAAGAATGCATGACTACGAACAAGTCCTAGCAAATCAAGACTTAAGATAGAAGCAACACAGGGTTGCAAATTGCAGTTCGGTCAGGAAAAACAATCAGCAATATATCATGGGTGGCGCATAAGAAGCTGCTGTAATCAAACAGCTCAGAAGATGGAGAAGCCCTTCTTCTTGACTGGCTTTTTGGACTGGATTTCCTGCAGCTCTTCTACGATTTTGCGTTCATCATTGGAGAGCTTTGTTGGGATCTCAACCCTGACGTGAACCTGCACAATAATAATAATCATAATCAGAACTAAAACGCTTTCCAGCTCATGGTGAGCTAGGTACGTGCAGGACAAGTCTTGTCTGCACAATCAACTGTCTGTAACAAGCTGTATCCAAAACAGCCTGCACAGCCTGTTTAATTCTGCCATTATGCGTATTGCACAGATTCAAAGACCGCCAGGAACACTCAGTACTGACAGCAATCGTCTTGGGAGTTTGACACATTGACGCGCTTAGTATAGACCTGACTTGAGGAACAAAGAAAACATGTGCATCGCCAACTCCTGGGTGACACGTTGTATGCAAAGGCCAAGTAGCATGCTTGCTGATGCTGCATTTAGAGGAGTGCATTGCCCACCTGGTGATCGCCTCTGGAGTTGGCAACCCCAAGGCGGGGTACCCCCCTCTTGGACATGACCAGGGTTGTGCCAGGTTGTGTTCCACCTGGAATCTTGAGATCTACCAACCCATCTACGGTTGTCACCTTCACAGTGGTACCTGCAAGGCATCATGTTATTATAATTATTGTTGTTGTTGTTATTATTATTATAATTATAATTATTATTATTGTTGTTGCTACTACTACTGCTGCTGCTGTTGCTGCTGCTGCTGCTGATGCTGATGTTGTTGTCATTATCATTATTTATTATCATGGCGTACTGTCATTGCACCTGTGCTGTGGCTGCACAAAGCAGCATTCAGTCTCCACAGCACGCACACACGCACACACACGCACACGCGCGCACACACACGACCAAGACTACAGCAGCGCCAAACAACCAGCATTGTTGACCAAATATCAATCCAAAGCACACAAGCAAAACAGCCAGCATTGGGACGTTTGCAACACTGCCTTATCTTGCCGCTGCACATGCTGTTCAACTGCTGACACCTCAGATGCAAAATAGGCATGCATAAGCAGAATGGACAGCAAGCTAGGAAAGTCCATGCTGTACATGCAAGAAATGTGCATCAAAACATGTTTTGTTACGGCACATGCATACCTAGGATAGCGTCTACATAGGACACAGAGACATCTGAGTGCACTGTAAGGCCCTCCCGCCGCAGATCGGCATGCTCCTTCACTCGTACAAACACGTACAAGTCTCCTTGACTACCACCTGTGCACCACATCCACACTGCTTAGGTACAGAGTTTGTGAGTGCGGTAAGGCAATGCTACTGCCGAAGCTCTGAGCAAACCACGGACTGCACATACAGGGACAGCAACTGCACGTCATGAGCAAACATGACATGTGCAGATGAAGTGCTGTGACACAGCATGCTTAGAGGTGGCTCAAAGGTTCAGAAGCATATACTGCATGGTGAAGGCATCATACAAAAGTGCTGCTATACCATGCAACATGCTCTTTTTGATCTGGGTTCTGCTGCACAATATGATTGGCACCACTGACACAATGCCAAGCACACAAGGAGCATAGCAACATTCAGCATGAACAGAACAAGCCTACACCGGACTGGCAAACAGAGCAAGGGTAAGCAACTGAGCAACACAGTAAGCAACTGACCCTTTCTGCCGGAAGAGCCCTCTCCTCTGACTCTGAGACGACTGCCGTTGTCAACGCCAGGGGGCACATTCAAGCTGATCTTCTTGGTGCGGCGCACCCGGCCATCCCCCCCACACGTATTGCAGGGTGTGGCCCGCTCCCCTGAGCCCTCACAGTCCGCGCATGTGGCTATCTGTAATCGCAGTAGAAGTGGATCTGGGTGGGTGCTGTAATAGGGTGGTACAATGAGCTAAGGGGCATCTAATGTGCGACGTGGATTTTGCCCTGAAACAGGTACAAGCTGTACTGTGTGGGGCACTTGCCAGACTGCACGAGTGGCGTGCAGCTGTACACTCAATCTTATCGTAGCAGTCTTGTTACCGACCATACTGTAAGTGTAGGTCCCACAAGAGCTGAACACAAAGCTGATGACATGTGACTAGGAAGAATGCCAATCAAGGCCTTCTTCTGAAGACACTGCAGCACAAAGGGTGGGCTTTCAATGCATGAAGGCAGACAATCCAGACAAAACGTCTCGAAACAGATCAGGGTTTGCTGCACAAGCCATATGCAAGATGCGGGCGGGCAGGCGCTGCATCTCTGCGACGCACTCTGCTCTCACAACACTTTATTATCAGTATTTTCACCTGTTGGAAGGCACCGATGGGAGTGCGCTGCACTGTGACAACCTGACCTTGACCCCCACAGGTTGAACAGGTTGAGGCAGTTGTACCGGCCTTCACACCACTGCCAGTACACACCCCACACTCTTCCAACCTACTCACGCTGATGTCCTTCCTGCAGATCATAACCAGGCCTGCTCAGGTTGAGCTCAGTGATATGCTGAGCAATGGCTTGGGCTGTGACACCGGTGATTGGTGTTGAAACAGTCTGAGCAGACACGCTGTGCAGTATGGATGAACACATGTGCTGCTCATATGCATGCAGTAAGTCGAATCTGTAAAAGCCCAGCAGTGCAGGCGTCAAGCAGGGCAAATGATGCACCAGCTCATGAACTTGCACACCCCCTCATTTGGAACCAGATGCCTGCCTCGGACCCACTAAGTTGCAGTGAGGAGGCCGTATTTTAATGCGCTGTGAGCACTGACCAAGAATTGTGCAGATATTGGTCGAGGTCTGATGTAGCAGACAGAGCTGTGAGAAAGAAGCTGGGGGAGGGAACAGGCAGCAGAAGCACTTACTGGGTTCCAAATACAGCATCTAGGAAGTCCAACTGGATGTCATATCTCTCGTCCTCCCCAGGAATAGGTCTGGCTCGTCGGGGCCCTGCCTGACCCCCCATCCCACCCATACCCCCACCTGGGTCACTCACATGCTGTCAGGTTGCATGTCACTGACACTGTTGTGGCAGAAACCATTCAAGTTTGGTTGATATGAAGTGAAGCAACACAGCGACACAGCCTTTGATGCTGCCAGAGGTCACTGCTTTGATTGCAATAAAGTCAGCATGCATGCTGTCCTTGGGTGCAGACAAGCTGTGCATTCCTTGCAGACAGACACTGATGGCACTGCCTTTCATGAACACCTTTGCAACCGAGCCTGTAACACATTGCTGCGACTATTTGTACCCGCATGCCTTTGCAAAACATATAAAAATGCAAACCGAGCCAAAGCTGTGTAGCTGTACCTTGGCCTCCAAAGAACTGCTCAAAGATGTCAAAGGGGCTGCCATAGGCTTCACCACCCTGGCCTCCCATACCCCCCATACCACCCTTCAACCCTGCTTCCCCATACCTGTTGCAACATTCAGCTCGTCCGTCACCATGAATGCATAGATTATGGTGTGTGATGCAATATGCCTTCAAGTGTTCATTGTGTGCACAGCTGTGCACAAACATGACAAGGACAAAGCAGTCTCATGCATTGCTGCTAAGCCCTCTGCAGGAGCCATTACAGTAACAATATGTCAAGGCAGGCATGCATTGATGTTTCGCTGATTCTCTCCATTTGCTGCTACAGAGAGTCAGACAGCACAATGCTGGAATAGAATGGAGCAGCTTGCCTGTCATAGATGCCACGTTTCTGTTCATCTGACAAGACTTCATAGGCGTTACTGATGGACTTGAAGGTATCCTCAGCACCAGGTTCCTTGTTGACATCAGGATGAAACTTACGAGCTTTCTGTCTGTATGCTGACTTGATTGCCTGCTTGTCTGCATTCTTGGAGATGCCCAACACGCTGTAGTAGTCTTGATCAGCATACACAATGGCTGAGTGGCCACGCTTCTGCCGAGGGTTATGCCGCTGTCTGCTGAATGAGGCATTGCTGCCCCAAGTAGCTCTGCTGGTACGGCCTAGCTGGTGCTCAAGCTTGCATTGGTGAGCTGCTTGCGGCCTGACAGTGCCGTGGCTGTGTACATGATGGCCAAGGTGGCTAGTCACTTTCTGTGTGGTGTGTGTGTCTGCCAGTGATCCAGCAACTGGTGGAGCAAGTGCCATACCGGTGAGGCTGCGACCTGCGGAATTGAGTGATGACGAACACGACTGCCAGTAACTAAATCTGTGCTGTGCAACAACGACGGATGCGTTGCGATTCTGTGCCAAACCCCCAAAGCCACAAGCAGAGACAGGTGTTCATGCGCACGCTTGCCGCTTCAGTGCTCACCATCTGTTGAATGCCACATCCATGAACAAGGGGGGACTACTTTTGCAAACTAGACACTAAGGACATGGCACAGGTAGGTCCAAACGCAATACCTTTCGGACTATTGGCTTTCGTCTAGTATCGTGAGGGACGAGGTCCTGTTCCGTGAGCTGCGCGCAATCTCCAGCAAGTGCTTTGAGCTTGAATAACAGATGGGTCAGGCAGACAGCGACCACGCAGCAATTGCCTGGGGCGGAATTGCCAATTGGTTGATCGGTTAGACAAGCAGCCGACGAAGCATCTAGCGCACGGAGGTGCCGCACTCCGTTCCGTTAAGTGAGAAACGCCAGCGCCTGCTCCTGTAGGCACTGATGGCAATGAAGCTCTGGAGCAGCTACCACTGACAGTAGCCGTCGAGTCCTGGCAAATCGCATTGTTTCCAAATTGGTACGGACGTAGTGTGTTCAAGGCATGTATCATGGCATCAAGGCTGTACAGCATGTAGCTACACTATTATCAGGCTGACATCTGTCCATGACGGCCAAATAAGAAGGTTTGACACACTGTGAATCAAGGCAGGCATACTGACACAATCACTGGATGTTTTCAGCGCCGCCTGCACCACTCTGTGCACTGACTGATCTCACTGACTGCCCACATGGTCAAAACTCATTCAGGTCTTTGAGCTTGGTAGCTGCATCTGAAGCCTGCTTGGGAGTGGGCGCAGTGCCAGTGAATGAGAAGGTCACAACAGCCAGAACTGCTGCTGCACCCACTGAAATCAAAACCCCCTTGGAAGTGTCTGGTCCTGCGATGACCAAGACATGGATATGAACATTTGTCACCATAGCTTGTGCAATTTTTGCAAAGCAGATTGACGCTAGGCGTCTGAAGTATGATAAGCAGTCAGGAAGTTGCCATTGACTGAAGCAGGTGCACATCAATCAGGCATGCAGCTGTCTGTGCAGAAAAGGCGCAGTGTGCAGCTTGCAGACAAGAATGTCACGTGCTCTGGCAAGCACTTCATGACAACTCATGAACCTGGGAACGAAACCACTGGGCGGACACCTTCACTCATAAGAACTCATCTTGATGACATATACATGTATACACACGTTTTTGTATAGCACCAATCCAGGCAAACGGTTATTCTGCAAGACAAATCCAGGCAGGCATAAAGTCTGCAAGACATTCAGCAGGTGCAACATATGTCAGTAACATAGGGTAATCACCTGCTGCCTTCACAGCTTCTGAAGCAGCTTCCTTGACAGGTGCAGTGACATCCTCAGCTATCTGTCCCATGTTGTTCATGCCAGATCCCACCGTCACCTCAGCTTGAACACCTGAACAATCACAGAGCACCAATCACGAAAAACCTCATGCACAGAAAAGGTTCAATAATTATCAGCAAGACTGCAGAGAGTAGCAAGCCAGAGTTGAGCAGCTCACTAAAGCAAAGACAATGGACGCAAGCATTGTGCTACATGTTGTGCTTTGTGTGGATGCATGCTTGTTTACATCCCTGCCATCACAGACCTATGCTTTACATGCCATGCAATCTGTTGCATGTGATGCTCGAATGATGTGTAACACGTCACGTGTTGAAGGAAGTGCCGCATGTATGTTGCTGATACTCAAAGACAATGTGTTTGATATGTAGGTGGGTGGGCCACCTGAATAGGTTGCAGCGCCAGCAGGCTGCACTGGCATCATGAAAGCAGCAGCTGCAGAAGCAGCTTCTTTGACAGCTGCAATACCTTCTGCAGGGTTCAGCTGGGATTGGGCTTCCTGTACTTTACGCTGTGCTGTGTCAGCAATCTCTGCTAGGCCGGGACTCAGGCCATCCCGAACTGATCCCTCTGCATCATCACAACAGTCTGAGATACATCTATTGAGCTGCCCAAGTGCTGTTGTGTAATGATGCACACACTTCAAATGGCTTGGCCAGCCTGGCTTGTGTGATTAGTCAACTTTGAAATTGCACATCTGTACGTGGACCACCTACCTTCAAAATCAATCAAGGAGCAAAGTTTGTCGCTGAAGACAGCTGATCATGAGTCAGACACCTGCCCATGCCTACAACCTTCCCATGCAATCGTTCGCAAAACACAGCATGCTTTGCAGAACATTATCAACCAGATCCTACAACAATGCATGGGCCGCATCATACCTTCAGCTTTCTCATCCGAAATATAAAAATAAATAAATAACATCATACCTTCAGCTTTCTCATCTGTAGTCAAGCTGTTGCTGACAGGGCTAGTAGGTGCAAGGCCGCTGGGGGCGTCCTTGGGGTCCGGCACTGCATTCTCCACTGCATCACCAACACTGTTCAGTGCTTCCTCCACATTGCCTGGGTCTGCCACAGACTGCACCTGGTCTAGAGCCTTCTCGCTGGTGTCACTCGCTGTTGCTGCAGCCTCTGAAGGTGCACTGCCTAGCAGGAAAAGGGAAAAATCGAACTTGTGTGTTTTTCCAAAAGTTCAGAGGCTATTTTCATGTCAAAAAGGCATGAACTGCAGTCAGTCAGGCAGTGTGAAGGGCGGGTTCCATCAGATTGTGCAGACAGGTCTGCATGCGTCTGAAGCTTTCTCATCAGTGTTAGTGAATGAGTGTGCAGATGTCATGAGTGCATCAGCAACAAGTGCAGTACTCGTTTGACTGTTGCCATCCTGAACAGTGCTTCTGACACTGATGTGAGTATGCAACTGACAGGCAGGCAGGTAGGTGCAAAAAGACACAAACAGACAGACACACTCCAGAGTTAGAGAGATGAACATGATGAGGAAGCACGGACATTGTATGCAAGCAAAGAAGACTGATGGTGTGATCTAGTACAGGGTCAGAAACAAACAGACAAGGTACGAGCAGATCTCACCGGTGTTGGCAGGATTTGTTGCGTCCTTCACTGCATCCCTGCCTGCATCCCCAACACTGGCAGAAACCTGAGTCACCTCACTAGGGCTGAACACTGCATCAGCAGCGCTGGAGACAGTCTCTGAAACTGTGGTCACTGCATCACTGACACTGTTGCTGACCTGCTCAGCTGACTCCTTGACACTGGAAAGTGCTTCAGTGGGAGCTGCTGCTGCTGATGTGGCATCCCCAAGGCCCACTGGGGATGCCGTGCCTTCTGGTGTGATTGGACCAACACTGTCTGAGATGTTGTCGCTGACTCCTTTGACCAGATCACCTGCCTCTTTTGAATTGGGAGCCTCAGAGCTGGCTGTGCTTTGCGTGCTGGGCTCTGGCTGTCCTGGCAGCTTGGACTTCAAACTGTCTATGAAGCTCTCAAATTTGCCGGGAGCTGAGTTTGGGTCCACATTTTCCAACTTGTCTTTCCCGCCCATACTCTCTGGAACATTCTCACTGACAGACTCAGCTGCCTTGCTAGCTAGCTCACTTGCTTCTGCGCCTTCTGCGTCAGGTGCATTGTCGCTGACAGTCTTCAAAGCGCTGTCAGCGGCCTGAGAAGAAGAGTTGGCGAAATCCGCTGCCTGATCCTGGATTCCAGCGCTGTCTGGTGCTGAGTCGCTGTCTGGTGCTGAGTCACTCACATTCTGTACAGCGCTGCTGGCTACCTGGCCTGCTGACCCAGCAAGCTCGCTGGTTTTGTCTGCAGCATCTGAGCTGTCAGGAATGTCAGTCTTGACAGACTGCAATGCATTCTCTGCGGCTTCTGTAGGAGCTTCTGCACTGACAGACCTGACTGCGTCCTCTGCTTTGGCGCCAAGGCTGCTGTCTTGGGCTGAGTCAGCAACTGACTGAGCAGCTTCTCCAGCAGCTTCCATCTGGTTTGCATCTGGCAGCAGCTTGTCTTTCAGGTTGTCCACAACACTGCTGAGACCACCAGCCACACTTTCTGGGGCTGGTGATTCAGGAACTGCTTCGCTGACTGTCTTGACAGCACCGTCTTGCACACTGTCGAGCGCAGACTCTGGGGCTGAGTCACTGACGTTCTGAGCAGCTTCGCTGGCAGTCTGAGCAGCCTCGCTGAGGCCTTGGTCAGCCACGCTTTGCACGCTTTGCTCAGGCTGGAACTGCTCTTTCAGACTGTCCACAGCGCTTGTGAGGCCGCTGACTGGTGACTCTGACGCTGGTGCTTCATCTGCTTCTGGGGCTGCCTGAACAACAGACTGGAGTGCATTTGAGGCGTTTTCCTTGAATACATCAGCATCTGGAGCTGCGTCTGGGACGGAGTCGCTGACTGTCTTGACAGCTTCACTGGCAGAGTCTGCGAGTGCCTCTGGCTTTGCATCTGAAGCTGTGTCGCTGACGGTCTGAGCAACTTCGCTGGCAGCTTCTGCTGGACCCTGGTCTGGTGTGCTCTGCACGCTTTGCTGCTCTGGCTGGAAGCGCTCCTTAACACTGTCAACAAAGCTGCTGAGAGCATTCACCG
>JAABUS010007486.1_pt1 | contig 12511 bp, 9 predicted proteins | sample 5560161 | NCBI WGS metagenome assembly JAABUS01 (sample SAMN10711885, study PRJNA513376) | rock metagenome | isolation source: Antarctica rocks | place: Antarctica: Victoria Land, Trio Nunatak nord | collected 2016-01-04 | reverse complement strand
TCGCTCGCCCTCAACGTCCTCCGCGCCAACGGCGTCCAGAACATCAGCTTGGCGCTCTACGCCAACGCCGTCAGCTTCGATCAGCTGCTCGCCCTTGGCGCCCAGTAATTAGAACTGAATGGCCCTGATGCCGAGCGGCATCGGATCGAATGGACGAAAATGCCTAAGCATTGCCCAAGTGAGGATCAAGAAGCTTGCGGCACCGAATGCCGGCAACGGTATCCGCTTCATTGTCATGACATAATCGCGACGGCGTCGCCCTGAATGAGGCGGTCATAGCTCTCCTTTCCCGCGCCGGTAACGTCAAGGACCGGGACCATCCGGCGTACTTGGTCATATTGCTCCCGCAGGCAGCCCAGCAGATGGGTAGAGAATTTAAGACCATGATAAAGACGGGGACCAGCGAGTTCGCTGAAACGTAGGCGGGTGTAGAATGGGATATGATTGCGTCGCACGCATGACAGCACTGCTCCCGCATCCTGTCTCAGGATCAGGTAACCAGCCAAACGAAACAGCAGAAACACGAGGGACTTGTCCTCCGCAAAGTCGGGATGTCGGACAAGACGGTTGATCTCGACAATGCTTCGAACGGGGGACGCCGCTTCGCGCCGGAAAAGGCCTTGGACCTCTTCGGCAAACATACGCTGGGCTGGAAGGGAGCCAGAAACACTGCCATCGCCGCCTTGGGTGAGCACACAGACCCTCGTTGATGCAACGGCGTGGCTGCCCTTGTAGATGACGACGGTCTGGGCGTCAGGCTGCTCGTCGTACTCATCGCTGAATGTCTTGCTGCGACGAGGTTCGATGTAGCCTTCGGCAAAATAGCTTAGATAGCGTAACTTGTAACAATCCTGTTTGGTTTTCCGATCCATGGCGAGGCGAGCGGTAAGCTGTGCCGGGTCGCTCCGGTGTTGCACGCGGCCATGCCGGGCGATCGGTGCAACAATCGGGGTTGTCACTTGTAAGAGTGTCAAAATATATTTCCTTGTATGCTCTAATTTTTAGAGAAGTATAGTGTTTTACTCGCTATCGGCTCTTGAGTAGCGGATAAGCATTGCAGAATGGTAAACCTATCACAATTCCGTTAGATTTTTAGCTTGCGGTCGCCTCTGATCGTGCTCATCCGTGCAAGCTGATCAGGTCAATGGCCAGAACGGCCTGCGTGTCCGGTTAAACGCCACTGCCGTGCGAAAATAGCCCTGATTGAGCTGGGTTTCCGCTCAGGCCAGACCTGCAGGGCCGAATCCAACCAGGACATAACGGCCGCCAGGGGTCGCCGCCTGCAAAACAGATACACTCTCAGGAAATGGACGACGGCTTGGTTTGTGCCTTCCAGCCAAGGAGGGCATAATTTTCAAAACGTTGTCATATACACGTTAAAGTTGTAAATCCCGAGGGCGCTTTGCTATGTCGAAAGCGACATGCCTCTGGAATCCCAAGCGGTGGCTGCCCCGGAACCTAACTCGACGCCTAACCGTCTGTCCGCGTCAGGGTCGGCCGATGCCGGCGATACCTCGGCTAGCTACTTCCCGTCGCAGCCGCCCATCTCGCTCCGTCGCCGCCATCCAGTCCGAAACGCTCAAAGCGCAACGCCCTGCGCCTAACAGCGGCATCCGGCCGGAAACGCCTGCGTCGAGTCCGCTCAGGTCGTCGTCACCACCTGGATATCGCCGTGACGCTCGATCACGCTCACCGATGCCTCGCCCGGCGTGCGGCTAATCAGCACGCTCACCCGTGCGCCGCCCAGCGACAGGTTGCGCAGGGTCAGGCTATCGAGGAAGTCCGGCAGGTCGGGATAGTCGAAGCGCACAATGCGGGCGGCCGAGTCGAAGCTGAGGCCCAGGCTGGCCTGCACGAATGCCGGGATGGCGGCGGCCGCCCAGGCCTGCGGCGAGCAGGCTACCGGATAGGAGGTAGGTCCCTGGCCCGGACGGCGATGGAAGCCGCAGAACAACTCTGGCAGGCGGCGCAGGTCCATCGCGTTCGCGGTCGCTTGAATGCCCTCGAACAGCCGCGCGGTTTCGGCCCGCAGGCCGATGCGGGCCATGCCGAGCGCAATCAGCGCGTTGTCGTGCGGCCAGATCGAGCCGTTATGGTACGACATCGGGTTGTACCGCGCCTCGTCCGCGGCCAGCGTGCGGATGCCCCACCCACTGAAAAAGCGGGCGCTCAGCAGCCCTCTCGCCACCATGCGGGCCCGCTCGGGAGCGGCTATCCCCGTCATCAGCACCTGCCCGGCGTTGGAGGAGCGCACCTGGCACTGCCGTCCCTCGCCATCCAGCGCCAGCGCGTAGGTGCCGAGCCGCTCGCACCAGAACCGCGCCTCGAACGCCTGGCGCAGATGCTCGGCCTTGGCGTCCAATGCCACGGCCTGGGCGTCCAGCCCCAACCGCCGCGCGATGGCCGCCCCGGCCAGGCGTGCGGCATAGACGTAGCCCTGCACCTCGCACAGCGCGATGGCGCCGCGCGCCAGCGTGCCGTCGGCATGCGAGATCGAGTCGTAGCTGTCCTTCCAGCCCTGGTTGGCCAGGCCCTCCTCGGTGCTGCGCTGATAGCGGACAAAGCCGTTTGTATCGGCCCGCCGGTCCATCCATCCCAGCGCCAGGTCGAGGTGCGGCCAAAGCGCGCGCAGGGTTGCGATGTCTCCGGTGCGGTCGAGGTAGGCGCCGGCGAGCATCACGAATAGCGGCGTGGCATCGACGCTGCCGTAGTAGCGGCGGAACGGCACCTCCCGCAGCGCCGCCATCTCGCCGCCCCGCATCTCGTGCAGGATCTTGCCAGGCTCGGCCTCGGACGCCGGATCGAACTCGGTCGCCTGCTCCTGCGCCAGGTAGTTGAGCACGCCGCGGGCCAGCGCCGGGTCAAGCGCCAGCATGAGCAGCGCAGTGATCAGCGCATCCCGTCCGAAAGCGGTGCTGAACCAGGGGGTGCCGGCATAGGGGTAGGGGCCGGTCGGCTTCTCGGTGACGAGCATGCGCAGATCGCTGGCGGAGCGGCGCACCGTCTGCTCGAACGCCTCGTGCTGCGACGAGATGGCGGCAGCACGGGCGGTGCTGGTGCGCAGGCGGCGCTTCGCGTGGACGTAGGCGGCCAGGAACGCTGCCCGCGGGCGGCGTATCGCCGTCTCGGGCCCGCAGGTCACCTGTAGGAAGATCGTCGCCCGTCCGCCCGGTTCCAAATCGAGATCGAACACTGCGCCGCTGGCCGTCAACGTTTGCGGCGCTGGTTCGAACGCCAGGCAGGTTGTACGTATCAGCCCGTCCAGTCCGCGATAGGGCAAGGTGACGCTGTCGCCTGCCAAGGTCGCCGGCAACCGCTCGCCCCGCCGCTCGCGATGCATGCCGCGCACCTCGAACAGGTCGGCGAAGTCCGCCTCGAAACGCAGTTCCAGCCGCACCCTGTGGCGCATGAAGCCGAAGTTGTGAACCGCAAGCCGCCCATGGCAGGTGCCGTCCCCAAGGAACAGCGAGCGCTGTGCATGGATAACCCCCTGGTCCAGCGCGGGGACGCCAAGGTCGGACATCGAGGCGTTTGATAAGTCAGACGTGAGCATCACGTTGTCCGCTCCCAGCGAGGAGCTGAGCAGCAACGGTTGCAGGCCGCCGAGCCTAAGGTCAAAACGTGATAGATGCCGGGTATCCCGGTGATACAGCCCGTCAGTGCCGCCTGGCACCGACAGGATATCGCCACCATGGTCGAACACGCCGAAGGTGTCGCCATTTTTGATCGTGCGATAGCGCCGTTCCTGCAATGAAACCGTAGCCGAGACGGAGAAAGGCTCGGGCGTTTCGGTAGCGGGATCGACGGCTTGGGTGGCAAGCACGTTCATGTCGGAGCCTTGAAAGGTGGGTGGGGGCTGGGCGGGTCGATTGTTCGGGGCGGCGCTGCGCGGCAAAGCTTACGCAGAACTCGATTAAGAAAGCGTTGCGCGGGAGACGTAGGCCTTAGCCGAGGCTTGCATAGGCTGCGGGGGACCCGGAACGCGCGGCGAAGAGCGGCAGTATGGGTGGCTGCTTGCACTGCGCCGCAGCAGCATGGCTCGAACGGAAACTCGATATCTGATCAACGAGCAACCGAAGGTGTCGAACGCGATCGGTGCACCAGGTCGAGACATCACCGTCGCCCATGAACCTGCTCTCCATAGTTTCACGACAATGTGAAACATACTCTGTCGGTCCGGCTGATGCAAATGCAATGCTGGAAATCGCTGGAGCGTGGCATTCCTGGGCTGGGTAGGCGTCTCAGGGTATTGTCACGAAACAGTGTGGACACCGCAGGCACATTGTGAACCAATAGACTTCCGATCGTCCTCAGTCTCAGGAACCTGGCGCAATGCCCGACCGCTACCCGCAACCCCGGCGTCCATGGCAGTTCAGTCCTCAAGACATGGCTGTGATGGCGGGATGGCTGGCCGTAGCGGCGCGGCGCGGCTACGATGCCGTGTTGGGAGTTTGCGACGATGGCACCGAATGGGTCGGCGTGGCCCCGCCACAAGTCCCGCAGGGCGACCTGTGGCAGATCCTTCCGACCCCGAGCGAAGGCGGCTTTGTTGTGCTGGACCAGCACGGGCAGCCCTGTTTTCAGTCCTCCGGCATCCGCGCCGTCATGCGGTTTGTTGCCCCTCTGCCTCCTGGGGTTCCTGAACCCCGGCTTATTCCTGGAGGCCGGGTCCCGTCGATTGAGGGGGCTGAGGGACAGGATTGGGACGATAGGGATGAGGCGCCTCCGACTCGACTGGCCAAACATACCGTGCATTGAACCGCCGGCCTCGTGAGCTTGGTTGCGTGGATGGCAGCTCTAACCTCTTGAAAATGTCAGCGTGGGTCTAAGGACCGGATGCTGGGCCATGTTGCCATGAGGCCTTGGACCGGCTTCGCCATATCGGATCGCTTGGTGTCGTGGTTAGGCGTCGAAACAGCTCTGGCCGGACTTTCCTGAATCTTTTGCCGATAGCGCGCAGCGGCTTCGCCGCGGCTACCGACGTCCCATTTGTCCAGGATGCTGTGCACGTGATTCTTGACGGTGGGCACGGCGACACGCAATCGGCGGGCAATCAGCTTGTTCGGCAGGCCGTCCGCCAGGAGTTCGACGACCTCACGCTCCCGCAAGGTTAGCGCATGGATTCCAGCCCTGGTCGCACGGCTGGTCGAACGGTCGGCATAGTGGTTAAGCAGCAGCGCGGTCAGCCTCGGCGGACAGACAACCTCTCCAGCCCCGGCGCGGCGTACCGTGGAAATGAGATCACGGGCAGAGCTCTCCGGTCCGACGTATCCGCAGATTCCGGTGTCGGCCCAAGCGAGGAAGTCCTCATCCTGCTCGCGCATCGCCAGGACAACGACACGGATCGCAGCAGCGCGCGCCCGAATGGCGGTAATGATCGCCATGGCCTCGGGGTGCGAGGAATCGATCATAACCAAGGTAAGATTTGCCTCTGCGGCAACTGCTTCGGCGCTCTCCTGAGAGAATGCGCTGAAAACTTTCATACCGTCACTACCGCGCAAAAGTGTCGCCACCGCTTCCCGTAGGAAATGCACATGGCTTATAAACAGGACGACCATGTTGCCCTCTCGCTGTTCATCAGGTTACGCGTCACGAACCAAATCAGATGCAAATTTGCCCGAGAAACTTAGAGCAATGTATCTGCTTTCGAAAATTGTGTATTTAAATACACTCACAACTTTGGACCGGACAACGATTGGGAAATCTTTTGACAGCATATCGTGCTTTCAATACTCTCAGACTTGGTTAAAAGCTTTTTCAGCAATCCTGCGTCAGGGCAGGAGGGCGGCGTCAAGCCGTGCCCACTATGCCATAGCTATGCCGACCGTGCACCGCCCCGGTCAGGTCAGGCCACCGACAGCGTGACTTTTCCGTCATGGTGTTGCCTGATCCCCACACGGCCCGGGCACGCCGCCAAATCAACCTCGGATGGAATATCGGCGTAATTGTGGAGAATGAGCGCATCATCGAGCCTCCTCGTTCGCATTGAAGGCTGGCGGCGCCATGCGGCAAAAAAATGGCCGTGATGCCGGATGCCAAAATCTCGCTTGCCGCAGCGTGCAAAACTCCGTCGAGGTCCAGATGCCCGTACAGCGCGGTGGGCGGCGCACTACAGCGGCAGGATACCCGTAAGCAGATCCCCATCATCCGCCAAAGGATCGCGCGGCAGCACCCGATGACGCAGCACCATCGCCGCCATCGCCAGCCGGGCCGGATCCCGCAGCACTGCCGCTTCCCACGCCATAGTCGCGGCGGAGGTGACATGGTACAGCGCCGACGCCGCCTGCCGCGCCAAATGCGGGCCGCCCGCCCGCGCCGCATCCGTCAGCGAAATGGCCCGGTCCAGCGCCGGAAGCAGCGCTGGAACCTCGCTCCCCGACGCGAGCCTTCGCACGTGGGCACGCAGCGCCGGCAGCGCCGCCTCCCGCGTCGCGGCCCGCAGCACATCGAGCGCCACCACGTTGCTCGTGCCTTCCCAGATCGAGCCCAGATGCGCGTCGCGCACCCGGCGTGGATCGCCCCACTCCTCGATGTAGCCGCAGCCGCCACGCACCTCCATCGCGTCGCCGGTCACCTTGCGGGCGTCGCGGCAGGCGCGGAACTTCAGCATTGGGGTCAGGATGCGCAGCAGAGCGTACGCGTTGGGTTCGCCTGCATCAGCGAGGCGCAGCGCCTCGGCTGCCTGAAACATCATGCTGCGGGCCTGCTCGGACCACACCAGCATCTTGGCAAGCTGACGACGCATCAGCGGCATCTCGATCAGTCGTGTGCCGAACGCCTCGCGATGCCGGGCCACGTACAGCGCCTCGGTCACGGCCCGGCGCATCAGGCCGGCAGCCCGCACGCCGTTCGAAAGGCGGGAGTTGTTCACCATGTCCGCCATCTGCCGGAACCCGGCGCCCGCATCGCCCACCAGCCACGCCGTGGCGCCCTGTAGCCGGATTTCGCCCGACGCCATCGACCGCGTGCCCAGCTTGTCCTTCAGCCGCACGATGCAATACGCGTTCGGCGTGCCGTCCGGCAGCGTGCGCGGCAGCAGGAACAGGCCCACGCCCTTGATGCCCGAAGCAGCGCCCGTCGGCCGCGCCAGCACCATCGCGAGTTCCGCGTCCGGATTGCTGCAGAACCATTTTTCCCCGTGCAGCACCCAGGTGCCGTCCGCCTGCGGCACGGCGGAGACAGTGGTCGCCCCCACGTCGGAGCCGGCGCCCTGCTCGGTCATGAACATCGCGCCCTGGTGCAGGGTATCGAGGTCCTGGCTCAGCAGCGCCGGCAGGTGGCGCGCGACCAGCGCCGGGTCGCCGAAGCGCTGCAGGGTGCGGGCCAGGCTGTCGGTCATGCTGACCGGGCACAGCAGCCCGAACTCCGCCTGCGCGAACAGGTAGGTGATGAGGTACTTGGCGGTCGGCGGCATCGGCGCGGGCCAGCCGAGCACGCCGCCGCGATGCGACAGCGCGGCCAGCCCGTACTCACCGAACGCCAGCCGCTCCATGGCGCGGTACGATGGGTGCTTCTCGATCGACTGCCAGTCTTCGCCGCGCCGGGTGCGGTGGCGCAGCACCGGCGGGTTGCGGTCCGCCTCGCCGGCCAGGGTGTCCAGCTCGCCGCCGGCCAGCGCGCCCAGGTGGTCCAGATACGGCGCCAGATGCGAGTCGAGATCGGGCGGCAAATACAGGCTGGCAAGCCGCGCCAGGGCCGGGTCGGCGCGATACAGGTTCAGCCCGTAGCTGTCCGGCACGGCGTGGGATACGGGGGCGGCGCCGTCCATCAGGTTTTCACCATCGCGCATCCGCCTTCGGACATTGGGCGGAATGCCATGGCACCCGGCGTCGTGGACACATGCCGGAAGATGTCCCAGGGGCCGTGGCTCTCGGCGGGGGACTTCACTTGGAACAGATGCGTGTCGCTGAGGAAACGGCCATCGGCGCGGATGCTGGCTTGGCCGAAGCAGTCGTCGTCGGTCGGCATCGCCTTCATGGCGGCGATCGCGGCCCGGCCGAACCGCATCCGCTCGGGACCGATGGACACCACCGCCTTCATATAGTGCGTGACGGCGCTGTAGGCGCCGGCATGCAGGCTGCTCGGGTAGTTGTCGCCGCTCTTGGGCAATAGGCGCCGCGTGAAGGCGCGGGTGCGGTCGTTCAGGTCCCAGTAGAACGGCTCCGTCATATACAAGCCCTGCCCGGTCTCCAGCCCCAGCGCCTTCATCTCGGTGACGAAGCCGAACATGGGCGCGATCGTCTTGCCGCCGCGCGCCAGGCCGAACTCGTGCGCCTGCTTGACGCTGTTCTCCATGTCGCCGCCGGTGTTGCAGAACGCGACCACGTCGGCGCCGCTGGCCTGCGCCTGCAGCAGGAAGGACGAGAAGTCGGTCGTGCCGGGGAACGGGTAGGCGACGCTGCCCAGCACCCGGCCGCCGCCCGCTTGTACTAAGCTCGCCACCTCGGCCTGCAGGGTGCGGCCGAAGATGTAGTCGGCGACGACCAGGAACCAGGTCTTGCCGCCCTGCTTCAAGATGGCGTTGCCGGTGGAGTGCGCGTCGCCGTAGGTGTCGGGCGCCCAGTGCACCATGTTGGAATTGCACCATTTGCCCGTTAGATCGGCGGAGGCCGCGCCGGTCACCAGCAAGGCCTTGTCCTTCTCGATCGCCTGGGTGCGGACGGCGAGCGCGATGGCGGTGTTGTTGACATCGGCGATGGCGTCCACCGCATCGCGGTCGAACCATTGCCGGGCGACGCCGGCGCCCACGTCCGGCTTCTGCTGGTGGTCGGCGGCCAGGACCTCCACCCGGAAGCCGTGCGCCTCGGGCCGGAAGTCCTCCACGGCCTGTTTGGCGGCCATTACGGAGGTCGGTCCGGAGTTGTCGCGGTACTGACCGGACAGATCGGTCAGCACGCCGACCCGCAGCACAGGCAACGCCGCCTGCGCGCGTGGACGCCCCGGCAGGAGCACCGCACCCATAAGCGCGCTGTGGCCGAGCAGGCGGCGACGGCTGATGGGCATGTTCTCGTCTCCCATTAAATCCCCCCCTTGAGAGGGCGTGACCTTGCCGCTCACCATGCACTTTCGGCGTCAGCGGGGCTATCTCCTCGCGTCAGAACCGGTGCAGGATTACCTGGTCAGCAAGGAGAGCCCGGTGGACGACGCCCGTGTTCAACCCCGGCGAGCCTCACAGCCGGAGCGCCTGATCGAGCGGGTGATCTTCGGCAGCCGGTGGCTGCTCGCACCGTTCTACCTCGGCCTGATCCTCGGCCTCGTGGCGCTGTTGGCAAAGTTCGCGCTGCGTACCGCCGATCTCGTCGGCCACGTGCTGTCGGCCAGCAGCAACGAGATCACCATCGGCATCCTGTCGCTGATCGACCTGTCGCTGATGGCCAACCTGCTGCTCATGGTGATCGTCGCCGGCTACGAAAGCTTCATCTCGCGGCTTGATATCGGGGAGGGCGCAGTCCGGCTTGACTGGATGGGCCAGGTCGGCTTTGGCGACCTGAAGCTGAAGCTGATGGCGTCCATCGTCGCCATCTCGGCAATTCATGTGCTGGAGGGCTTCCTGGACGCCGAGAACCAGAGCGACCGCGCCCTGGCCTGGCTTGTGGGCATCCACCTGACGTTCGTCGTCTCCGCCGTATTGCTGGCGTTGATGGACCGGGTGACGGGGCGCAGTCATTAGCGGTGGCCGCCGCACTTTGTCCCGTCGCAAGACGGCGATTGAAGATGCGCTGTCCCTCATGCACAGTCACTCGGCCTGAGACAACCAAGCCCGGAACAACCGGATGGGAGGATAGTTGCCATACGTCGTGCAGGCTGAGCTTGCCCGTGGACCGGATGCCGGGCCGGGTACGGTGTCCGCAACCCATCCGCTGCTTGAGCTCAGCGGCATCGGCAAGTCGTTCGGAGCAGTACGGGCGCTGGATGGCATGGATCTCGCGATCGGCGCGGGCGAGGTAGTCGGGCTGATGGGCGACAACGGCGCCGGCAAATCGACGCTGACCAAGGTGATCGCCGGCAACTTCCCGCCCAGCCAGGGCGAGATCCGCCTGGAGGGCGCGCTGGTGACGTTCGACCGGCCGGCCGCCGCCCGCGATGCCGGAATCGAGGTCATGTACCAGGACCTCGCCATCGCCGAGAACCTGACGGCGGCGGCCAATGTGTTCCTGGGGCGCGAGCTGCACCGCCGCTTCGGCCCGCTGCGCCTGCTGGACCACCGCGCGATGAATCGCCGCGCGGCCGAGCTGTTCCGCGAGCTGAAAAGCGAGACGCGCGCCGAGGACACGGTGCGGGAGATGTCGGGCGGCCAGCGCCAGGCAGTGGCGATCGCCCGCACCCGGCTCGCGAAATCGAAGCTGGTGCTGATGGACGAGCCGACCGCGGCGATCTCGGTGCGCCAGGTTGCCGAGGTGCTGGAGCTGATCCGCCGGCTGCGCGACAGCGGCACCTCGGTTATTTTGATCAGCCACCGCATGCCGGATGTGTTCACCGTGTGCGACCGGGTCGTGGTGATGCGGCGCGGGCGCAAGGTGGCGGACAAGCCGATCGCGGAGTCGAGCCCCGAGGAGGTGACGGGCCTGATCACCGGCGCGATCGCCGCCGCCTGATGCCAGTCCTGTCCAAAGCGGCCCCGCCCGAGCTTGACCCCGGCTTCGAGAACATACGCCGCGCTGCCTGGCACCGGCGCGGCTTCCTCGGCAGCCAGACCGCCTATGTCACGCTGGCTTTCATCATCATCACCCTGCTCGTCGCGACCTTGGCCGGCAACTTCACTACGGCCAACAACCTGCTGAACATCTCGCGCAATTTCAGCTACATCGCGCTGATCTCGCTCGGCATGACCGTCGTGATCATCACCGGCGGCATCGACCTGTCGGTCGGCGCGGTGACGGCGCTCACTGCGGTCTGCACCATGGTGCTGATGCGGTGGGTGACTGATTCGGCGGTGCCCTGGGCGGCGCTGGTGGTGCCGATCGCGGCGGGGCTCGCGCTGTCGGCGTTCGTCGGTTGGGTGAACGGCATGATGGTCGCCCGCGTCGGGCTTTCGCCGTTCGTCACCACGCTCGGCATGCTGTCGATCTGCCGCGGGCTGACCTACGTGATCACCCAGGGGCGCGGCCAGCCGCCGAGCGGTCCCTACGTCGCGGAGTTCCTGTCCGTCACCAACGGCAGCGTCGGCGGCCTGCCGGCGTCGGTGGTTTACATGCTGGTCTGCGCCGTGGTGCTCGGCTTCACGCTGCGGCATACGAGCTGGGGCCGGCATTTGTTCGCGATCGGCGGCAACGAGCAGGCGGCGGTGCGCACAGGCGTGCGGGTCACCCGGGTAAAGATCGGCGCCTACGTCCTGTGCAGCTTGTCCGCCGGGCTGACGGGCATCCTGCTGGCCGGCTGGCTGGGATCGGCGCCGGCGAACCTCGCGAACGGCTATGAGCTGCGGGTGATCGCGGCCTCGGTGATCGGCGGCGCCAACCTGGCGGGCGGCGTGGGCGGGCCGGTCGGCGCGGTGATCGGCTCGGCGCTGATCGAGGTCATCCGCAACGGCCTCGTGCTGGGCCGGGTGGACGCGTATTGGCAGGACGCGCTGATTGGGCTGATCATTATTCTGGCGGTGCTGGTCGATCGGCTGCGCACCCGGCAACGATAGGCGCTATAAGCAACAATAAGCTGTGGGAGGCGAACACATAATGCGTAATCTGAAAACCTTGTTGCTGGCCGGGGTCGCCGGCGTGTTGCTGGCTGGAACCGCTTTGGCGGCTGATACGCTTCGTTTCGCCGTGGTGCCCAAGGCGATGAACAACCCGTATTTCGACCTGGCGCGCGACGGCTGCATGAAGCGGGCCAAGGAGCTCGGCAACGTCGAGTGCGTCTATCGCGGCCCCGTCGAGCACGAGCCGGCCTCGCAGGTGCAGATCATCCAGGACCTGATCACCCAGGGCGTGGACGGCATGGCGATCTCGGTCCCCGACGCGGACGTGGCGGTCAACGTCATCAAGCAGGCGCGCGACGCCGGCATCTCGGTCATCACCTTCGACGGCGACAGCCCCAAATCGGCGCGCCAGGCCTTTATCGGCACCGACAACGCCGAGATGGGCCGCGAGATGGGCCGCCAGCTCATCCAGCGCCAGCCGAAGCCCGGCACCTACATCACCCAGTCCGGCGGCCCGGCGGCGGAGAACCTGAACCAGCGGCTTGCGGGCCTGAACGAGGTGCTGGGCAAAGCGGGTTGGAAGATCGCCCCCGGCTCGCCGTCGTACTGCAACGACGATCCGGTGCTGGCGAACCAGCAGCTAACGGATCAGATGACCGCCAACCCGAACGTGGACGCGGTGGTGCCGATCGGCGGCTGGGCGCTGTTCGCGCCCGAAGCATACAAGGGTTTCGTGAACGCCAACCGCAAGCGATACGACAGCGGCGCATTGTCGCTGATCATGCCCGATACGCTGCGGATCGAGGTCGAGCTGCTGCAGCAGGGCTATGCGCAGGTGCTGGTTGGGCAGCGGCCGTTCGAGATGGGCGAGAAGTC
>JAABUS010007485.1_pt1 | contig 12512 bp, 10 predicted proteins | sample 5560161 | NCBI WGS metagenome assembly JAABUS01 (sample SAMN10711885, study PRJNA513376) | rock metagenome | isolation source: Antarctica rocks | place: Antarctica: Victoria Land, Trio Nunatak nord | collected 2016-01-04 | reverse complement strand
CGGTCATAACAACTGAGTATACCGCTAATCTTTTCCCTATATCTTTGAGTAAGCAGTTCCATCTTATCGGGAAGTTACGCATTTAACCTGTTTGGTTCCGGCTTGTCCGGCTTAGGTTAATGGAAATAAAATCAGTTGGAAGCAGGAATTTTAATAGATGCTTTAAAATAATTAAACCCTTAATCTTGTATCATGCTCTTATATCTATCAATCGAGATTTCGTTTGATGGCTGGTAGAGAAAATTATTTTTATCCCCCCTCTTTTCTCTTTGCAATAGGCACCGGGTATATTAATTAAAATTCATGCTCATATGAGGTAGTCCAACAATCAAGCCCGTGCCCGTATAAATCTTCTCCTGTATTCTTTAGGGATAATACCTGTGATTTTTCTAAAATGCTTATAAAAATTTGAAAGGTTTTCAAAGCCACTGTCAAAACTAATTTGGGAGATATTTTGGTTGTCCTTCATAAGCAGTTTACAAGCATGGCTAATTCTGATCTCAGTTACATAATCTGAAAACGTTTTCCTGGTATGATGTTTAAAATACCGGGAAAAAGAAGCATTGCTCATGTGCAGTTTATCTGCAATTTCATGAACGTATATTTCGTGGTTGAAATTGTTCATAATATATTCAAAAACAATATTGATACGGGTTGCTTCTTTGGTTTTACAAACTTCCTGATGTTGACTATCTTTATACTTTGAAGACAATACCTGAACAATTTCATTGCTTTCTGAAATCTTAACCAATATGTCAAGAAGACTTACCAACCGTTGAGGTGCACTCTCTTCGCACATTCCGCGAAGCCTGTCAATAATATATGGCTTGATGGCGCCATGAATTTCGAGAGCAAATTGTGAGTTTTCCAAAAGCTTGTGCACAAATTTCATTTCAGGAAGATCAAAGAAATTCTTACCAAGGAAATCTTCGGTAAAGTGTATGAAAATTGAACTTGCTTCAAGCTTACCATTCTTTTTATAGTATTCAATATTATTGTGAAAAAAATGAGGAATTTTTGGACCTATCAGCATAAGTTCTCCTTCTTTGAAATCACTTACTTTATCACCAATAAATTTAGTCCCTTCGCTTTTATCAATCATGACAAGTTCGTATTCTTCATGAAAATGCCACGGCTTGTCGAAATATTCGCAGTGCCAGTTGTTATATAAAAAAGAAGTATCCTTAATTAAAGGGAGTTTGTGCAGTTGTGGTCTCATAGACAAGTATCCTTTAAAGATTATGGTTTGTCAATTTATGCTATTTTTCCTATTAAAAAAAAGAATGGCAGAAAAGTATAAAATGAATTACAATTATTAAAGTTGGCAAAAAAAAATTTTACAAGAAGTTTGATTATTTTACCTGGAGTTAGAATAACATAGAAATTAGATCAATAAAAAGATATTTACTGGATTAAAAGACCTCATTTTTGCAAGAGGTTACACATTCTTGTAAAACCATACTACATTTTAGCTTGCTTTTCAACACATGAAAAAAATTAATTTCATAATTTGTTTGTGCAGTCTTGTATTGTTCATTGCTTCCTCGGGCTGTAGAACGGGGAGTAAAAAAACAGAGTCTCAAATTATACCCGATGCCGTCCTTGTTCCTTCAGAAAAATTTCTTTTTAATTCATTTGTTGATTGCAATATGGCAACAGTGTGGATTGGCGATACGTTTAGAATATTTCCAGGCAAATATGGAGAAGATCCTTTATGGGGCGAAGCACACGAACTTAAATTTGCAAGCGGAAACACAGTGGATGAAGTTTTCAGCAGAAAGTCATCTGAATTTAAAGAACCGAAAATGCCGCTAAATGCGCCTCTGGGTAGCCCTGGCTTACATGGCGCTGTTTGGTTTGAGACTCTGTATAAAGATGCAAAAGATAAAACAGATAAAAGTCTGTTTGCCTTATATCATAATGAAAATTATCCCTCTACGCTACCATTCGATTCTGCCACAGGCGTTGGTTATTTAGATGTGAATTGGCCACAAGGCTTAAAAGGCCCTGAAACTAAAACCGCCGTTTGCAGAATAGGCATTATGAAATCAGTTGATGGAGGAAACAGTTGGGCAGACAAAGGCATATTGTTGGAAGACTACCAGCCCAGGCTAATACTAAAACCTCATAATACAGGGATCAATTTTGCAGGTGGTGTAGGTGATCCTTCTGCCATCGCAAATGGGGATTACCTGTATGTTTTCTTTGGTGAATACAGTTATCCGAAAAAATACGATCGGGCTTTATATGACACCTCGGTTGAATGGAGCGGTCAGTGTATTAGTATGGCACGTATTCTACTGTCTGATCTTGATAATCCTGTTGGCAAAGCCAAAAGGTGGGATGGCAAAGGCTTTAATGCTTCTTTTGACAGCGCCGGCGTGCCAGTTACTTCATTACAAATTCCACTTGAAAAAGGCGGTGGACCAGCGTCGTCTCCGACAGGAAAGTATTATTGGGGACCCTCGGTAAGTTGGAACAATTATTTACAATGTTGGGTGATGCTAATGGCTAAAGCAGAAGGACCATCGTGGAAAGGAAGCAGCATCTATATTTCTTTTAACCCTAACGCAGACCTTGGCAACGCAAATAATTCGCAGCAGTGGTCAACACCTAAATTACTTTTAAATAAACCTGGCCATACAATCTGGTACCCTTCTTTGCAACCAATCAATACCCAGGAAGATAAAGCGAAGAAATACACTTCTTTAAATTTAGGACAAAAAGCACGGCTGTTTTTTAAAGATATAGAAGGTGATAAAAGTCCTTATTTATCAGAATCTATAATTGAGTTTAAAAAGCGGTGATGGCATTAATTTTTTTCTAATAGAATTAGTTATTTAATTCGCAAAAGGTAAGTGACCTTATAAAAAATGCGTTAAGAAAATTAATAGGTCGGGCGTTAAGAAATGAAATCAATGTTACTGCAGTTTAGCTATTTTTTTAGTACGTAAGTCGCACATAGCCTGGTTTTGTTCAACTGCTGTGACTGATTTCATTTTAGCATGACCTCTTAATTTTTAGCATTTTTTATAGAGTCTTGATTTTTTTTTCTTTTTTATCAAGAAAAAAGAAAAAAAAACATGAATATCACCAAATAAAGGTCGTCTTGAGAACTAACTGGAGAAGGATAAATAGCAAAGAAAGAGCTTATAGCTTAATAAAAAACTATGCTGGTTGCAATAATTATTTAAACAAATGGAATCATGATCTCAAAAAGTATTACTAATGGAATTGAAATTTTAAGGATGGAAACTAACCATCTTATATTTTCAATTGCACCTGCACTTGGTGGTAAAATTTTGAGTGTTTACCATAAGCATTTAAACAAAGAATTTTTATGGACTAACCAGAAACTACCCCTGCAAAAGAATGAACGAGGTGCAGATTATGATTCTAATTTCATAGGAGCAATTGATGAACTTATACCAAATGACTTAACCGAAACAATTGATTCAGTGCCCTATCCCGATCATGGAGAGTTATGGACCACAGTTTTGCAATACGAGCAAACAGATGAAAAGATCAGGGTGTATGGTAAGCTGGAGCTAAGCGGACTTTATTATTCAAAAACAATTTATCCTGATAGAAACTCTCCAATGTTATACATAGAGTATGCGATAAAAAATGAAGCGAATGTGCAGCGTAATTTTTTATGGAAGTTACACGCAGCATTACAAATACAACCTGGGGATAACCTGGTTACCAGTGCAGCTACCGGGCAGGTCGCAGATCCGGAATATTGCAGGTTTAAAGATACTGATCCGTTCAAATGGCCTTTTATTGAAAACCAGGATGCATCTGTCATTCCTGCTGCCAATAATACCATGGACTTTTTTTACCTCTATGATATACCAACAGGAGAAATGCAATTATTAAGCAAAAAAGGGGAACATGTTTTCAGTTATCGTTATGATACAAAAGTATTTCCCTATCAATGGCACTTTGCTTCTTATGGAGGTTTTCTCGATCATTATACCGTCATACTTGAACCTTGTACAAATATGCCAATGAGTGTAAATGAAGCTAAGGCAAAAGGGCAATGTGCTGTTCTTGAACCTGGGGAAACCTTGAGGACAACGGTCCAGATATACGCAGGTGAAAAAATAAATTATAAACCTTAAATGAACAGACCAAAAGTTTTAATCACCGGAGCTGCATCAGGCATCGGAAGGGCAACCGCAATAAGGTTTGCGGCTGAAGGTTATGACGTATGTATCAATGATATTCAGGCAGATAAACTTACCACCCGGCTTAATGAGCTAACACCTGGCAATCATTTGCTTTTAACCGGCAGCTATGCTGACAAAGCATCAATAGAAAAAGGAGAAAAGCTTATCAATGAAAACTGGGGAACTTTGGATGTGCTGGTGAATTGTGCGGGCATATCAGGAAAGACAGATGCCTTAAAAATGGAAATAGAACAATGGAGAGTGATCTTCGACACAATGGTTAACGGCTGTATTCTTATCTCGCAACTGGCTTCTAAATTTATGAACAAAGGTGGCAGAATAATTCACGTGTCATCCATTCATGGAACAAGGGCAGAACATGGCGCAAGCAGTTATTCTATGGCAAAAGCAGCCATTAACCAATACTGCAGAGCCATGGCAGCAGAACTTGCCGAAAGAAATATTCTTGTTAATGCAATTGCTCCCGGTTTTGTTGATACAGCTATGTCAATTGCAGATGGATTAAATGAACTGGAAAGCGAATGGTTTAAAACGAATTATATTGACTCTCATCATCTGCCCTTAAAAAGGGCTGCAACTGCCGATGAAATAGCGGGAGTTGCTTTCTTTCTGGCAGGAAAAGATGCCTCGTATATAACGGGTCAGGTAATTACTGTTGACGGAGGATTGACTATAACATTTTAAATCTGCTGAATGAAAATTGAATCGGTTGATTTTTTCTACTTAAGCATGCCCGAGGTATTAGACATTGGTGATGGAAGCCAGGATGCTTTATTGGTAAGAATAAGGGCTGGCGGATATGAGGGTTGGGGCGAATGCGAAGCCTCACCGCTTACCAGTATCGCCAGTTATGTTTGTCCCATGTCGCATAGTGCCTGCAAGCCTTTAAAATATTCGCTGGAAGGAAAAAGCATTGAAAGTGTAGAAGACATACGTCGTATATCTGCTTCCGTTCATGAAAACTCGCTTGATCTTTTACAGGCCGACCATACACTCTCAGGTATTGACATAGCCTTGTGGGATTTATTGGGCAAGAAACTTGGGGAGCCGGTTTATCGTTTATTAGGTTATAAAAAAGCTTTTCCCAAATTACCTTATGCATCACAGTTGTTTGGTGACACACCAGAGGAAACTTTTCAAAAAGCAAAGCATACAAATGCTGCAGGATTTCGCGCCGTAAAGTTTGGTTGGGGCCCTTTTGGTAAAAATGGAACTGATAAAGATATTGCGCATTTAAAAGCTGCACGTGAAGGAATAGGCAATGATGCTTATCTGATGATTGATGCCGGAACTGCTTGGGGAGAAAATGTTGCCGCTGCGCAGGAAAGATTAGAGGCTCTTAAGGAGGTAAATACATTTTGGTTCGAAGAGCCTTTTATGAACGGAGCATTAAGCCAATATAAAGAACTCTCCAAATCAAATCCGAAAGTGCCGTTGGCCGGAGGAGAAGGTTGTAACAATTTTGTGCAGGCGCAGGCCATGATTGATTATGCAGGCCTTTCAAATATTCAAATAGATGCAGGAAGAATCGGAGGAATTACAACAGCAAAAAGAGTGGCTGACTTAGCAGCTTTGAGAAATATTACCTATGTTAATCACACCTTTACCTCGCATCTTGCCTTAAGTGCATCACTACAATCGTATGCCGGTAATGAAAAAGACTTTATCAGCGAATATCCTGTCGAATTAAAATCTTTAGCCCTGGAAATCAGCAAAGAAAAAATACAGCCAGATAATCATGGTTTCATACATGTTCCTCATGCACCCGGACTTGGAATTGAAGTAAACACTGCCGCATGTAAAAAATATCTTGTTGATGTGCAAATAAAAGTAAACGGTAAGGAATTGTTTTATACTCCTCAACTGTAAGGATAGGATGATAAAAACAATTGCCGCACGACAATTTAAAAAAAAGATATCAAGCAATTAGAAAATTAATAAAATGAACGTGGCGATAATAACGAGTTGCCACAAGACAATAATCTAACATGGATAATAGGAAAATTATTGAGATTGAAGAAAACACTCTTTTCTTTTTGTATAGAAGAGGAAAACCTGAACACATAAGAGCTTTATATGAAAGAGGTGAATTGTATATTAATACAATAGATTTTATTAGAGAATGTGATCAAAATGAAGATCGATCAGACATCCATGATGGAATTTCTGTAAGGAACTTTTTAGGAGAAGTAGAAGTTAAAATGTGCGAAGCTGGAAAGGATATCAATAAATATGGAACTTCTTTAAATGGAAGTAATTGCGTAATGATTACTGATTCTGACGAAAAAGGCAATATTTATTGTTTAAGTGGTATATATAGCGAACATCTTATGGGGGAAAGAAACAATATAGATTTCAACACAAAAGCATTTGGAGAATCATTAATTTTAATTCATAACCCTCGACAATTTATTGATCGTGTTTTGGAAACTTTGAAAGTTAAAGGTTTTGAAAATGTTCAATATAAACCTGTAACCTATTACTCTAATGACTATTCTGGACGAATCGGATTTTTCAGAAAACATGAAAAATTTAAATACCAAAATGAGTTTAGATTTTTTATTCCAAATCAACGAAATGAGCGAATCGAAATATCTATAGGTTCATTAAAAGATATTGCAGTAATTGAAAACAATGGTATGCTAAAATTAACTTATACTGACAATAAACAACAAATAATCAAAATTGGATAAATAAAAGAAGCCCTGTGCCAAACATTTGTATGGATTAGATTTATAGGAACACATGCTGAGTATGACAAAATTGACGTAGTAAAAATTTAAAAAATGACAGTAAAACCAATAAAAACAAAAAAGGACTATAACCAGGCATTAGAGAGACTTGAAACAATTTTTAATGCAAAGAAAGGTTCTGCCGAAGGTGACGAACTTGAAGTACTAAGCATTTTGATTGACAAATACGAAGAGAAACGTTTTCCTATTGGACTTCCGGATCCAATTGAGGCTATAAAGTTCAGAATGGAACAGTTGGGTTACAATCAGGCAGACCCTGCAAAAGTTGTAGGGCTAAAAAGCAGAGCAAGTGAAATTTTGAATAAGAAAAGAAAATTGTCACTTGATATGATAAGACAACTTCATGACAAATTAAAAATACCGACCGATGTGTTAATACAAGCCTATTAAAAATTTTTTTCAAGAAACAGATGTATTGCTTTTTGATGAAGCAATTTGCTTTTATTTCCTCTATACTCTTTCTAAATGTGTCAAGTCACTAACTTCTTTATTTTAAAGAAACCCGCCTTGCGCAAAATATACCATACACTACAATTAAAACTACACAAAAGCAAGGGATAAGGTAAGAAAGCTGGACACCTTTTGAGTCGGCGATTATTCCCTGCAAGGGAGGAAAAACTGCGCCACCAACTACGGCTATGTTGATAAGCGCTGAACCTTTTTCAGTAAATGCTCCTGCACCTTCAATTCCCAAACTGAAAATGCAGGGAAACATTACCGATATGAATGCTCCTAATCCAACGAGGTAATATGGATTTAGAGATGAGGTTGTAAGCGCGGCGAACAGGTAGAGTATAACCATACATATACCAAAAACAGATAAAAGCTTTCCTGGTGAAACATATTGTAAAAGATAAATACCTGCAATACAAAAAATCGTGGATGCTATATAGTAATAAGAAAGGAATCTTGCTGCTTTTTCTGCAGAAAAGCCAGCAACGGAACTGTCGCGGAGATAATTTATAAAGAAGCCTGCGGTGCCCCGCTTCGGCACCCATATAAAAGAACATAATGATTGCTCCCCAAAACAACTGCGGATATTTTCTTAATTCTTTTATAATTGATACCAAAGAAAAATCTTTCAGCACTTCAGGTTTAAGGGCAGGAAGGGCTGAAAACAGAATCAGGATTGCAAATAGAAAAGTTCCAATACCTATGATAAGGTAAGGAAGGTGAAATGAGATGGAATTGCCATTGCCATAAATTAAACTTGTGCCAATGACGGGTGTAAATGAATAACCAATTCTGCTGAAAAGCTGCACGATATTTACGCGTACATGTGAACCCGAGGGATGGCCCAATAAAGCAGCCAGCGGATTTGCAGCAACATTAATCATTGCAACACCGATTGAAACAATAAAGATGGCAATAAGGGCTAAGATATAAGACAGGGTATAATAAGCAGGAAGAAAAAGCATACATCCGAGACCGCACACTGCAAGTGCAGTAACCACACTTATCTTATAACCGAACCGTGATATGTAATAGGCAATAGGAATAGGAAAGATAAGATAAACCAGAAAGAACGATTGCTGGATAAAGGTGGCCTCAACATAAGAAAGTTTAAAAAGGTCTTTAAGAGATGGAAGCAGGATATCATTCATGCATATAAGGGAGCCGGTAAATAAAAATACACATGCTACAAGTAATAATGGTTTCCATTGATGCTTCATCAAATAAGTTTTTTGGGATACATGGCTCAGTACGTTGCCCGTCCGCCTGAAATATCATAAATAAATCCTGTCGAAAAACTGTTTTCATCAGAAACAATGTAACACGAAATGGCCGCCACTTCATCCACCGTGCCCAGCCTTTGCATCGGTATTTTAGCTGTCATATATGCCAGTTGTTCTGTCGAAGTATTGTCATTCATAGCTGTTTTAATTACCGCAGGCGCCAGTCCGTTAATGGTAATATTAGTATCCGCAAATTCCTTCGCTACTCCTTTCACCAGGCCTATAACTCCTGCCTTTGTAGCAGAATAGCCTACCATTCCGGGATTGCCTTCCTTGCCTGCTATTGATGCAATAAGCAACAACCTTCCTGTACCAGCCTTTCTCATAACCTGTAGAGTATATTTTGACACAAGGAAGGTTCCTCTCAAATTTATCTCATATATTTTATCAAAATCTGCAGTTGGGAACTCGGTGATCTTTGTGTTTGTAAGGCCTACAATACCCGCTGCATTTACAAGAATATCTATTTTATCACATTCCTCCTCTACCAGCAGAATGGCTTTTGACACCTGCGGTTCAGAGCTGATGTCTGCAACATAACCTGTTGCCTTGATGCCACTTGACTGAAACTCTTCCACTGTTTTTTGTAATAATTCTTTATTAATATCTAATAACGCTAACCTCGCACCTTCTTTGCCAAGCCGGCATGCCACGCCTTTTCCTATACCGTCAGCGCCGCCGGTAACAACTGCTACTTTATTTTTAAACCTTTCGTTTATCAGCATATAGTTCATTATTAATATTGAATAGTTAATACTTCCGCTTCTGTAAATTTTATTGTTTATCAAGCCTTATCAAAAATCCGCCTCCCGGGGCAAGATGTATTTTCATCTCATCATTTTTCTTTACAGAAACATTCTTTTGCAGCACATAGTCGGCTGCATAACGGTCTGCGTTAATCCCATCCTTGCATATAGTAGTTTTATAATTTCCTTCCTTTAAAAAATCAAATTTTACCACAACGTCCCTTTCCGTCCAGTTACTCATTCCTGCGACAAACCAATTATTTCCTTTCTGTCTGGCAGAGACGATATATTCGCCAACCTTAGCATCAGTGATAATAGTTTCATCCCAGCAAGTAGGAAGATTTCCAAGAAGTTCCATGAATTCGGGCTCACGCATTCCTTCGGATGGATTTCCTGAAAATATTTGCATTGGACTATCATAAACAACGAACATGGAAAGTTGATGGCAACGGGTGCCTGGACTTGTTACTACTCCTGCAACAGGCCTTGTACCCTTTTTTGCCGCATTATTCAACAGCCCCGGCTCATAATCAAAGCCACCTGCAAGCATCCTTGTAAATGGAAGTGTTACATCATGTTCAGGAGTTACCCTGTTACTCCATATATTAAATTCAGAACCCATTACTCCTTCTCTTGCCACTGCATTAGGATAAGTGCGGTTAAATCCTTTTGGAGGAAAAGCGCCGTGATACATTATCATAATCTTATGTTCAGCACATGCTTTTGCAATACGGTGAAAAAAGTTAACTGTTTTCTGGTCATCACGGTCTATAAAATCGGTCATGATAAAATCGATGCCCCATTTATTGAACTGATTCAATGCGCTGTCGAGCTGCCTGTCCAAAGTCCTGGAAAGAGTCCACATGCTTATTTTAATGCCCTTTTCCTTAGCATATGCAACCAGGGTGTCCATGCTAATAGCTGGATTTATTTTAAACAGGTCATTATTATCACTCCATCCGGCATCCATCATAATACGGTCAAAACCGAAACGTTTTGCAAAATCAATATAATATTTATAGGAAGCAGTATTAAGACCTGCCCTAAAAGGAACATTAAAAAGATTAATATCAATTGTCCACTCATCAGTAAGATTTCCTGGCTTTACCCACGAAGCATCGCCTATTCTTGATGGAGCTCCTAACCTGTATACGATATCATTTCCCGGCAATTCTTTATCCTCTGCAGCAATCAGCAGTACACGCCAGGGAAAACTCCTTGTACCGGAAGTTCTCGCAATATATGCTGCACGTTTAGTAACCTTTATTTCAGAATATAGCTCTTGCGTTGCTTGCTCCTCAATTGGGTAAGGGGCAAATACTCCCTTTAAAGTCGAAGAACCTGTTCCACCGATAAACATACCGGGATAATCTTCGAGGTCAGATTCCGTGATGGCTATTTTTGGGTTTGATTCAGGAGTAACCAATATAGGTGAATACCCAAGAATACCATCGGCAATGCTGTCCAACTTTCTTAATGGATATTCTTCTTCGAAACTTGTATGAAAAATATCTGCATCAGGCCTTTTCTTCACTTCTGGAAATAAGCAGATGGCTTGCCGGGAAAAACAAATTCTGCTACCTCATTATTTACATATGTCGAATCTTTAAATGAGGTAGAAATGCGGTAAGCAACGGCATCATCGTAAACTCTAAATTCAACTTTGTAAGGTTGCTTGAAACTGATGGATAAAAGATTGTATATATCTGGTACGACCTTTCTTTTTTCCGGTACCGGTGAAACGATTTGTTCCCTGATTTTTTTTACGAAAGAAGCTTTAATAGCATTATTAGATGACAGAGACCTGTTTTTATCTAACAACAAATCTATTGAGGAAGGTTGCAGGATAGCTTTATTCTTATGTAAAATTTGAATTTCAATTGTTGTCCCATCCAGACCTTTACACTGATTAAACCTGACGGAGAAAATACGTATAAAGTATCTTTGGACCAACCGGTAAAACAAATAAGGATAAAAAGGATAAAAAATAAATAACTTTTGTTCTTGCTCTGATTCATGTGCTTTATAAGTATTTGCAGGCTGGCCTAATTAGTTTCTCTTTTTTTGCTATAACATTTTTCAAATTCGCCATTATTGAATTAATAAGATACTATCTGATGAATTTCTTTTGTTTTCTGTGGTATGACAATAGACTCCTTATTTGCATTCCATTCTTTCCACTCCTGGCCATTGATTGCCACCTTCTTTATTGGCTTTTGAAATGGTGCACGAACAAAGAGCAATATTTTAGAAGGTGCTTCTGCTGGTAGCTGAATATTTGCCTCAATTGTTTCAGGTGATTTTCCCGGATGTAAGGAATAGCTTACTTCCCCATATTCAGTGCGGGCTCTTTTCAGCTCAATATTTTGTCCGGCTTCCAGCCATCTTCGTGGCGTTCCTGCAGCAAGCCAGAGCTCGTCTTTTTTTTCCACCACGAGTAAATCACAAACCTGGCTGATAAAACGAGCTTCATCAGGACATTTATAGAAAGGTCCGCTGCCATGACCCCATTCGTGGTATTCTTCAGTATGCGCGTTAACATCAGGATATAAACAGGAAACAAAATTATCGTACAAACCCCGCAGCGTTGCAGGTATCTCCTGCCTTAACAAATATATCCCCACAGGGTTCTGAAGATTAGCCTGGAATACCATTCCTCCGCGGCTAAACCAATATTCATCATCCACTCTGCCATGTACGTTAAGATTTAAGGAAGAGGAAAGCGTTAAGTTATCCTCCCAGTCATCCAATACCCAATCTGCCATTGGTTCATTAGCGTCAATCAAGCCGGCTTTCAGCAAAACAATAGGGCCGTACAATGCTTCACGAATGGCAGACAAACGAAGATTGGGATATATCTCTTTCTGATAACGATTATAATACTTAACTTTTTTAGTTCCAAAATAACGGAAACGCTGATAAGGACGCGAGGGAACATAAGGAACATACGTATTGTTCCTTAAACGTATAACCGGGCAAAGTTCACTCGCTGTTTTTATACTTTGCCTGATATCATCATGATAAGCTCTGGCAGCAAGTCGAAACGAATCAGCCTGGGGAAGACCGGCTTTTGCAAAAGCTTTT
>JAABUS010007484.1_pt1 | contig 12512 bp, 15 predicted proteins | sample 5560161 | NCBI WGS metagenome assembly JAABUS01 (sample SAMN10711885, study PRJNA513376) | rock metagenome | isolation source: Antarctica rocks | place: Antarctica: Victoria Land, Trio Nunatak nord | collected 2016-01-04 | reverse complement strand
ATCACATATGAAGTGGAAGTCGCCAGTGATCATGTTTGCATTGATACACAATGCAACCTGGGCATTGACGTGCAATACCAATATGTGGCTCAGTACAGGGCCACCTTGCAAGCTCAAACTTGCTCCACATGTAGCTAACTTTGGCCAGTGTTTGTTTTTGTTGTTCATATACAGAGCAGTCTCAAGACAGGTTGCAGAAGAGTAATTCCTGACCTGGACTTCCAGAGTCATAATCCCAAATTCGACAGCAAAAGCCATACTGCCCAGACCGTTCAGGACATTCCACACCTTGCCAGCAGGAGAAGCTTCTGTCCCCATAATGGAGCCTGTGGGATGCCCTCTTTCTGCAAGCACACATTGTAGGTTTTGAGATTGAACTCAAACAGTTGCAAACCACAGCATGAGGTTCAAGACAAGGTATGACTGTCATTGACAGCCAGTAGCAGACCTTGATCTGTCTGTGCATGAGACCAAATTACCTGCTTTCACCGGTCCATACAGTGGGCCTTGCCAGAGAATGGTGAGTGACAATGTACAGTGATTGTAGTGACACTGGCAAACTTGATCAATCCGGTCTTTCGACAACAGAGCCTTTCCAATACAGATGAGAGAAACAAGCTCTGCTTTGGCTCTTCAGTTGCTCATGGGAGTCATGCACAGGACGTGAACTGTGACGCTGTGCGACCATCGCGTCGTCGCGATGGCCAAAAACACTTGCTGCGGAAGGTCAGTCGACGCTGCACAGTTGCTTGTATTTCAGCTTCAGACAACTCACCCGAGGCTTTCCCAGTGGAAAGGCCGATGCAAATCAAGGCGTAGCAAACGGAAGCCAAAGCCGAAATTGTTGATAACCACCAGGTCTGGTGAAGATTAGGAATTTGGCTCAAAACAATCTGGATACCTCCAAAAATCAGCATGAACAGGTTGTTGGAAGCCTGCAAGCAGCTACAGCACTTCAAACAAGTGAAGGTGCACAATCAACTGGACAACAACTGCAAAAAACTCTGGACTGACAAGTGCACAAGCCTGTACTCTGTTTATATGTTCAGACAGCTTGCTGTACATTAAGACGCTTTACTACATCCAGCAATGTCTGCATGTGGGTACTGCACAACAACTCACCGGGCATATCACAACACCAGTTGCCTCTGACATTGCTAATTCAGCAGGATGGCGATGAAAGCACTGTGACCGCTTCACAGCTCTACATAGCAAGTCATACATTATGTGGGGTGCATGGGTAGCTTGCGACAGCTGAGCAACAACTGGCAGTATTGGAGCCAGGCGCCATCAAACTCGCTGGCGGTAATGACTGTCTGGATAAGCGCTTGTCTCTGGATAAGCACTCGTGTCACATACCTCAAGCTGATGCCAACTGTGATGGTATAGCCAATGTCTTCGCCTATCATGAATATGTATTGGATCATTGCACAAAAGTAGGATGCAGAGGTACCTGCAATGCAACAGCAGCTGCTGTCATTCACCACTAATCACAGCATGTCAGAGCTTTGGAGCTCTACATGTGCTGCAGCTCCCACTGACAGTCATGTGTGCACAAAGCCATCATTGTCAGCAGCAGGCTGAGCATTACATTACTTCATAGGTGCAGCTTGAACTGCAGTTACAGAATTTGCTTTCAGGGAGGACAGCAGCTATCACTATTGCATGCAGCTGCATGCAAGCTCCGCTATTGAAGCATTTTAGTGGTAAAACGGCACTGCACCGCAGCAAGGTCGATGCTTACCAAGAATGTTCTGGACTGCTATGGGAAATGTAGAATTCCTTGTACCCGTCCTGCTTGGATTGCGATAGGCTTCCACGAGCAGCAAAGATGTGTACAAGGATGTCCACAGGAGCAAAGACAGCAATGCTGGACCAGCAATCCAGCCCATAGTTGATACAGCCCAGGGCAGTCCAAGAACGTCCGACCCAAGAGCCAAAGTGAATACATGCGCTGTTGCCGTGAGCCAAGTTCCTGCTTCAGGATCAGAATAAGCAACGAGCTTTCAAGGCGGCAGCTGTGATCACTCAGGACTCGTCGCCAGCCTGCGGTCGAGCTTTCTGATTGGGCACCTGTTCTGACGACGTCTATGTCTCCATCTTCTGCATCCAACTTGTCAGTCTCTAACTCAGGGACTGCAGCGCAGAGCAAGGCCTTCGGATCCTCGTCGGCTTGTATTCGCTTGCCAGTCAGCTGAGACGCTTGAGCTTGTATATCTTCATGAGTGCTGCGTAACTCCTGCACAGACGCTGACCACAAGCGCCCTTTACTTCCTGGAAGTGTCACCATCGATAGCAAGTCCACTGAGCAGAGCCACGGGCCGCAAGGCTATTTGATCGATTGCACGTCCACTTCTTGATCAGCTTCCGCAAAGCCTACCATGGATGTTAAAGAAGGCATAGCAGTTGCCTGTCATTTCCGAAGGACAAGGAAGGCGGGAAGGCAGGCTGTGTCCAACCATGCATCTGATTCAGCAGCGTTGCTGCTGCAGGCCGCTATAGGGGCTAGCTACTCTGAAAGAACTGTTGCTGAAAGGCAGGCTAAAAGTTGTTCATCGAGCCCACGTGGGCACAGGCTTAATGCAAAAGCTGAAAGTCCTTCTGTGCAGCCGACAAAAGACAATCATACCGGTTATGAAGACATAACCCTCATCAATCAGTCTCTGGTCTAAAACTCTTAACACGCATCAAAAGAGGCCGCCAGCAGCCCATAATCATGCATAAACATGTACATGCCCATAGATCTATAGATCTAGCTAGAAGGTAGTGCCTCTGAGTGCAAAGGAGGAAATACATCACCACAGCCAAGAGCCAGCCAGCAGCCAATGTGAAATAACCTCCTCAGCTAGTATCATGTATCATTGATGATGATGCGTGGGAATTGCATGCTACAAGCCATTGAACTGCGTGTAGTCAATATGATTGCTGGAGCTTCTTTAGCAGCTACCTGTGTCCGCCGGTTTCGGCCAGTTTCGATCTGGTTTGGCTTTGTACAATCCAGCTCTCGACCTTGCCTAAGGGGATCACGTATTGTGTTACGTCTGTTTCAACAAGCTTGTGCCCATAATGCTACGCAAACAATGCATGCAGCCTGCAACAAAACACGTTTGCTTCTGTCTCGCTGTGGGCAACCTTGCGCTGCTTGCCGGGGTAGGAAACCGAGCCCATATTGGGTTCGCATGTGTCGCATCTTTCACACGGAGATTTGCACTCAAAGCTGCAAATGGTAGCCGTGGGTATGCACGCCAGTTGTGATGCAGGACAGTTGCTGATGTCGTTTCCTGGTGTGCTTTCTGACCAGCCAGCATGTGTTGTAGCTGACTCTGCAGCTACTCATGCATTCATCGACCGTGCGCTTGTGTTGAAGCATGGTTTGCGTGAGTAGGCAGCCTCTGGGTCTGTTAGTGTGGCTGGCCAGAAGAGTGTGCCTGTCTCAAGCTTTGTGCAGGACAGGGTCAATTGCCAGCCTGTGAGTGAGGTGATCAAGATGTAAGTTGTTGACATGACTAGTGCTAATCTGCATGTCGTGTTGGGTCAGAGTTGGCTGAAATTGCGGAATTCTGGGATTTCCTTTGCTGACAAGCGTGTGGTGTTTTGACAAGGTGATTGGCGTTCTGTGTTGGAATGTGTGTGTGATGATGTCCCTGTGTCACCTGCATTGCCATCTCATTCATTGTCCTTATGCAGTTTCGGGAGGCAATTCAGGAGAAGGATGCTACTTACTTTGTGGTCAATGTAATGACTGTAGATGACTCATCTGATGAGTGTGTTGCTGAGGCTGCAGAAGAGGGTGAAGCCCTGGAGCCAAATTGCAGAAGAGGTGAAACCCTGGAGCCAAATTGCAGAAGAGGTGAAACCCTGGAGCCAAATTGCAAAAGAGGGTGAAACCCTGGAGCCAAATTGCAGCAAGCGCTTTAAGGCTGCCCTTCATCCTGTTGTGGAATTGTTTCCTGATATATTCGCAGAGCTACGCCCTGGGCTGCCACTCATTCGTGGTGTTGGTATGTCCATCAATACTAATGACTCATCCCCTGTGTCTAAGCCTATGTACAGGTTGTTTCCCCAGGAAAAGGCAGAGGTGGAGCGACAGCTGGCTGACCTCGTGGGGCAGGGTTCTGTGCGGCCTAGCCACTCTGCCTGGGTAAGCCCGCTGTGCAGCTCAGTAAGAGGCAGGTGCGTTGGCAGGAGTTTGAGTCACGCTTTGATTTCTCGTGGGAGTATTGCAACGGCTCTGCCAATGCAGCTGATCCCATCAGTCACTACTCTACCGTGATGTGCACTTTGATGAGCATGCTTGTTGAGTGGGCTTCTGCTGGAGATGATAGTGTGCCTGGTGGTCTGCTAAGGCAGATAGTTAACGGATGTGCTAGTGATGAATGGTTTGCAGATGAGAAACTCACTGCTGCATTGACTTTCAGTGATGGCGTCTGGTGCAGAGGCAGTCAGATTGTAGTGCCTGATGCAGAGAATCTGCGTCAAAATTGTCTGTCTGCGCATCATGACACCCGGTTCGCTGGTCATTTAGGGCGTGATCGCATTGTGCAGTTGGTGTTGCAAACCTACTGGTTGCCTAGTCTTGAGCGTGATGTGCAGCAGTATGTGCCAACCTGTGATCACTGCCAGCGCAATAAGAAAAAGAAAACAAAACAAAAGATTGCACCTTTCAGCATCAATTTTATGAGAAGCCACGTATTGTACCAGGCTGCCCAGTGCAATAAGGCATCTAATGAGAAGCCCGCAGGTCTGTTGCAACCATTGCCTGTGCCTGATTTTAGGTGGCAGTAGGTGACTGTGGATTTCATCAAAAACTGCCTGAGACCCAAGCCTGGCCACACAGCTATTATGGTGTTTGTGGACCGGCTGAGCAAGATGGTGCATTGTGCTCCTTGCCGGAATGACATGGGTGCTGAGGAGTTTGCTCAAATCTTTGTGAGAGAGATATTCAGGCTGCATGGGATCCCCAAGTTCCTGGTGTCTGACAGAGATAAGCTCCTCACCTCTAAGTTCTTTGCTAAAGTCTGTGAGTTGCTTGGCATTGATCAGCGTATGTCCACTGCATCGCACCCACAGACAGACGGACAGACTGAGCGTGCTAACAGAACTTAGGAGGATATGCTGCCGCATTTCATCAACCCTGCTCAGAATGACTTGGAGGTGAAGTTGCCTTGCTGTGAATTTGCTGTGAACAATGCTTGGAACCATGGCGACCATCCCAGAACCCCTGTGAATGTGAATGTTGTCACTCCTTTGCCTGCTGCCAACTCTTTTGTTGGGAGGGTGAGTGCTCCTGTGAGCAGTGCACATGACTCTTTGCTGAATGCACAATGGCACATGAGTAAGGATGCTGATCAGGCTAGGCATGATGAACAGTTGAGTGTTGGCGAGTATGTGCTGCTGTCACCCAAGTTTCTGAGGTTGTTCCATGTGGGCAGGAAAAAGCTGTTGAACAAGTATCTGGGACCATTTGAGATCCTGTCAAAAAAGGTTGGTGTGGCATATGAATTGCGCTTGCCTGCATCAATGAGTAGGATGTTCACTGTGTTTCATGTGTCCTTGCTTGAGGGGTATAAGGATGGGAACAGATGATCTGCTCCACCTCCTGCTGTGTGAGATGATGGTGAAGTGGAGTGTGAGATTGACAAGATTCTTGCACACTGTGACACCAAGACTGGTCGCAGGTCATACTATGTACAATGGAAAGGCCTGCCTCCAGAGGAAAATGAATGGCTGACGGCTAGCAGACTGAAGAATGCTACTGATGTTGTGCAGGATTACCTTGATGAGCTGAGCAACAGAGACAGGCAAGCTGCCAGAGTTGGCAGGCCTGACAGTGCTGCAGCTCAAGGTGATAATGCAGTCAGTAAAAGTGGCAATACAGACTGTCAGTCAGGATGCAGTTGCTGCAAAACCAAAGCGTGGCAGAGGCCGTCCAAGAAAGACTGGTCTCACTAAACCTGCTCAGAAGCGCGGCAGAGGCCGGCCCAGAAAGCAGCAGTAGTGTTGTGCAGTAGCAGTGTCTGGCGGTGGCCACAGCTGGTCTGTCTGATTGTGTGTGAGGTGGTCTGTTTTGTCTGTGTGATGGGACAGTACCATGTTGGTGGTATGTCTTAGCAGTGGTATTCATCTGTGATGGCAGGATTGGCTTGTGTTGTGTGTATGTGGCATTCCTGGTTACATACCCCTATGAGTTCATCAACGGGGACGTTGATGCTTATAGTGGGGGGAAGTGCAACGGGGCACGTGCTCTGACTGATAAGCTAGGGCTTATCAGATCGTATCAGGGTTTCCTGCTGGGTGAATATGCATTGCAATCGATCAGAGACACACTTATCGTTCACTCTGGTTGGTGCCTTACGGCATCAAGCCAAGAAACTTGTAATCATTGTTGCTTGCTAGACCCTCCTACAACACTATGCTGTTGATTAATACACTGTCGACAAATAGACGTCTAGATCTATTCCATGTGCATGTTGTTTGCCCTGCTGCCTTTTGCGTCAATATCCGTGCTCCGGCTCCTACGTATGCCTGAGTGTCACCCGGATGACAGCTTGAACGACTGCTGCCAAAAGAGCCAAAAGAGCATGTCCTCAGTCTAGCCCATCAGTCTCACATCCTGCTTGGTACCTTATCAGCAGCCTGACTACTCCTCCAAAGCAGTTCCTCTAACAACGTGTTGCTGTACAGTCAACGTTGCTCTCCTCCTCCAAGAGGTTCCAAAAAACTTCCCTCAGATTAGCTCAGATTTGTTTACAGCAGATAGCTTGCAGCACTCAGCCAGCCCCTGTTGTGATACAATACTCTCGATGCGTGTGAGACCCCTATATGCCTGCTGACATGTATATTTGTCCAACTGCTTTTGCAGTGGCACTTTCATATGTATACACTGATTTTGAACGGTTCACCAGAGCTTCAAATCTGCACTTTCTCGAATTGGTCATCGGCTTCATACAACTAAGCAAAATATCTTCAGGTCCGTCACGCCTAGACTCACGCCTGCACTGTGAACCTCACAGCGCGCTGTGTACTTTTCTGGCTTATCCAATTTCGTCGTGTTGAACGTCCACGTGGGAGATACATATGATAAAACCTGCTTGCTCCAGAAGGCTGATGATTGTGCCGCTACGACACAGTCAGCGATTTAGAAGCCAATATTTGTCAACGCCAGTACATTAACGGCCCATGTGGATTAGTACACGTCTGATAAGCGATTGATAACCAAGATACAGCGGCAAGATTCTGCATCCATACTCATCCCTTACCACACCAACGCTGACACTGATCACTTGCATCGCTGAGTGACATAGGTCCAGCAGCCCATCGCATCTCGAAAGCAAGCTACAGACCTGGGCGGTGGACTGAAATTTTTGGGCTTGGAAACGTCAGCTGCTGTCAGAGGCCATCAGCGCTGCTTAAGCAAACGCTCACTTCGAGTGGTCATCTTCCTTCCAGCCTTGAACTCAAAGTAAGCTGACGGCTTTGCACACTTGTGATCTGTTATCGTCGCGCTTTTGATTCACGCTGCCCGCTTTATGTCTACATATGTCGTTGCCTGATCGTGCTTCTTGGGCGGCGTCTTAGCACTAGCTTGGGCAGCGCCTCGTCGTGTCAGTCTCGGACAATCGATCCCTTCAGCCCAACAGGCTTTGATGCTGATCATACTGTGTTTGCTACAGGTCCCGTGCGGCGCGACCCAGTCAGCACAATGGCTGGAGCTGTTGCTGTTTCTATCGGCAAGCCCGGCAAGCGGTACAATGCCAAAATGACAGCGTATGTCTGGTTTCTATGTCTCATTGGTGGCTCCGGCGGCCTGCTGCTGGGTTACGACAACGGAGTTATCGGTAAGCCGTCTTAGTCAGCAATCTTACCGCACGCTGTCTCAGCAGAGCAGCAAGTGTTTTTGCAATAGCACTTCTGTAATGCTGCACAAGCTTGGCGGTGCATATGTTTTGCAGAGCACCTGTCGTACAGCCAGACGCATCTGTCGTCCGAAAGTGTGCTTCTGAATTTAGACACTTCCTTACAATGGCTGCTGTTTGCGTAGGTGGTGTGACCTCCATGGAAGCTTTCCAGTACAAGTTCTTCAGAAGCGTGTATGATGCTAAGGAGCTGGGAGGCTTCCATGTCAACCCCAACCCAGTGAAGGCAGCATACTGTTCATACAACAACCAGGTCCTGCAGCTGGTGGTGTCATCTCTGTACATCTCAGCTCTCTTCTCTGGGATCATTGCCTCCAAATTTGCTCGTCTGTATGGACGCAAGGCAAGTCCTCCCTCGTGCCTTGTGTGCTTTTTTTAGGCCCCGTTGTGTGCAGTTTTGTGCCACATGCTGTTTGCAGTGAGCTGTGTCACTTGTAATGTTTTTATGTATGTATGTATGATCATACTGTGCTTTGTTAAAAAATTATGACATTATTGTTACATGCCGCTCTGCACTCTACCAAGTTGTTCTGACAGCAGGACATCCAGTTAGGATGCTTCAGTGTTGCTGAACATGTGTGTAACCTGCTGCAGCCTGTCAACATTGTTGCTGGGGCTTTCTTCATCGTTGGAGCCGCTATCCTGGCAGGCGCTGTGGATGTTGCCATGCTGGTTGTTGGCCATATTCTGCTTGGTGTTGGTGTTGGTCTTTGCTCCTTGGTAAGCTTCTGCCCTGATATTGTCCAAGTGTCTCTGTCAGTTCAGATGCGTGCTGCAAAATGCAGCCTATGTAGCATACTCCAAATGATCAATGCACAGTTTTGGGTTGCGCTTTGGTCTGCCAACAATGTAGGATTGATCAAACGGTCGCTTTGGGCAACATGATGTGCATGCCCAGTGTCATCTTGCCTCCCTTTCTTCACTGCTCAGCTGTTGTAGTATCAGTCAGTAATATGAATCAAGATTCATAATGGCTCTTGTATGTTGTTCAAGGCAGACATAATGTTGTGCCAGCATTAGTAATCTGCCAGCTCAATGCATATACTGCTGTTATGTTGCAGGTCATGCCCATGTACAATGCTGAAGTTGCCCCCCCTCATCTGCGTGGAGGCATGAACATCCTCTTCCAGTGGTTTGTCACCTTTGGAATTTTGTGCGCTGGTCTCATCAACTACGGATGTGACTTCATTGATGTCTGGGGATGGCGTCTGGCTTTGGGACTGGCTGCTATCCCAGGAGCCATTGTTTTCCTGGGAGGGCTAGTCATGCCTGAGTCACCCAGCTCTTTGATTGAGAGAGGCCACTTTGAGAAGGCTCGTGTGGTGAGTGCATGTTGCCAAGCTTGCATCTCTTGCTGTGTTTGTGACAGCTGGCATGTTGCCAGAAGGCTTTCTGGTTTGTTCTATCGCCGGCTTTCCACAAGCACCTGCATAGAGCACCTTGCTGAATATTAGCTTTATGATCCTGGGACCGTCTGCTGCTGCTGTTTCTCCTGTCTGCTGCACCATGTTAACAGAATGTGTCGCAACAAACATGTGTTTACCTCAGCTGGTAATGCTTCTGTTTCTTTCTGTCTCCACTGCTGATGTTGCTGTGCGTCTGCAGGTGCTGTCAAAGATCAGAGGCACCAACGATGTTGATGAGGAGTTTGCAGACATTACCGAGGCAGCCCGCATCAGTAACCTGGCCCCTCACCCCATGCGTAACCTCTTCAAGCCCCAATACCGCCCCCAGCTAACCATCTCTCTCCTCTTCATGATGTTCCAGCAGTTCACTGGAATCAATGCCATCATCTTTTACGCCCCAGTGCTCTTCAACAGTATTGGATCTGGACACACAGCCTCCCTGCTGAACACCGTCATCATTGGAGCAGGTATGTTGTCTTGTTGCCTCTGTTTCAAATGTAGGATTACTGTACTTGTTTGCTATTTCTTCTTCAGGGGCCTGTGGAACTGTTACTGCATTTGGCTTGTGCACTGTGCTTGCATACCCGGCACTTATTGTGCATCCCATAGATCATGCTGCTAACAGATTGGTGGTCATTTATGTGGTGCATTCTATGTTGCATGTGGTTTGACATCTTGCCATCTGTCGAGAAGTTGCTGCATGTGGCACTCATGGTTGGATTGGTTCAACGCAGAAGACAGTCCAACTGTTATTGTAACTGTAAGTGATGTCTCTGGCGTTTGCCTGGACTAGTTTGATTCTCGTTGAATCCACTCGCCAGCCACTAACCAGCTGCTGTTTGCTGCAGTGAACGTGCTAGCCACTGTTGTCGCCATTGTTGTGGTTGACCGCCTGGGACGTAAGTTCCTGCTCATTGCTGGAGTGGTACAGATGGTCATTGCCGAGATTGTTGTTGGCATCACTCTGAAGTATGAGTTTGTCAAGTACGCTGGACAGCTGCCCAATGGACCTTCCATTGGTGTCCTGGTGTGCATCTGTGTCTTCATTGCTGGGTTTGCCTGGTCATGGGGTCCAATTGGATGGTTGTACCCAACGTAAGCTCTTCCCTTACTCTGCATCCCTATGTGGTAGCTTTGTGTGTCGTTTTGGTTTACAACCTTAGTACTATGTCTGCAATTTTTTGGCTCATACATGCTGGTGTGCTCCTGATGCTGCCTGCTTTCATTCTTCCTCTTGGTCTCATGGCCTGCCTCATGGTGTCTTGAAACGTCAATCAATCAATCAATATGTATTTGATGTCCTGAGGGGGCAACAGACAAGATTTGCTTCCCACTTGAAAAGTGTATGTCCTTCAATGCTGCTGACAATGGTGTGTATTTGCTGCAGTGAGATTCAGCCTCTGGAGGTTAGGGCAGCTGCTTGCTCCTTCAACGTGGCCGTAAACATGCTGTTCACCTTTGTCATTGGACAGTGCTTCGTGACCATGCTATGTACCATGGAGTGGGGAGTCTTCCTCTTCTTCGCTGGTCAGTTGCCTTTTGCTGTGCTGTCTTATGCGCTGTGACAGTCATGAAAATCAGACTGCAGCCATGCATTGCACAGCAAATACAAGTCAGGGTTGTTGCATTGTGTCACTGATCAGCATGCAAAGGGGCACAGTCCAAAGGGGCACAGTCTAGGTGTTATGTTATGTGTCACTGCTCAGCTGATTTGGACGCACCACATACCATAGCAATGTGCATTGTCACACAATCATACCTGGTCAATGCACTGATGCTCATCTGTCTGTCTGCAGGTATGTGTGTCATCATGGGTCTGTGGGCAGCCTTCCTCTTGCCAGAGACCAAGGGAGTCGAGATTGAGAGTGTCTTCAGACTTTTCCAGAACCATTGGTTCTGGGGCAAGTTCCCTGCTGTCAAGAACATGTCAGCAGTCTCATCCCTGCCATACAACACCAAGATGGGCACTGAGGCTAATGCAATCGGCCCTGCCCTTGTGCCTGGGGCAGCTAGACTCAGCGCTCAGCCCATCGCTCACGATGGGAATGCCACCAATGGTTCACCATTGGTTGGTGGTAACAGCAAGACAGTCATCTAAGCTTCCTTTCAGCTTCAGCTGCGAGGCTCTGCTGTCATGTGGGAGGTACACGGCAAGATGACGAGGATCATGCAATGATTTTGAAAGTATGTGGGCAATTTTGTGCAGAGGATTTTGCCTGTCAAGCACTTCTTGGTAGCCGGGTTTTACAGTGCGGCTTTGCATTTTGACTAGCAGTAGATTTAGAGACTTGACCGTGACGTGGCTGGTGCAGACGTCTTGACTGTGAGTTGCATCCTTCGTGCTTTTCTGGCACCAGGTGATTATGCTCAGTCACAGGGACTTGTAGCTTACAATGTTCAATGTTCAGCTAGCACGCATAAATACGATTTTCCAGCTTCGTGTCTCATTCATATATTGGGACGTTCATCTGACTTCTCTGTGAGAGTGAGCAGTGTTGGGAGCTTGTGATTTTGACACATGAGCGAGTATAGTTTGTAGGGTGTTCACATGTAAGCCCAATGCAGGTTTCTTGGCAAGTACACTTCCCCCTGACAGGTTCAGGACTTTGAGGGAAGATACAACTTAGGTATTTTTGGGCAGTGCTCTTCTCCACCGTTTGATGTTGCTGTGCACCAGAAACAGATAGCATGGATCGTTTCATCTTTTGAGTCTGTTGGATTTTGCTAGCCTTGTAACATACGTCTGTGTGTCTCCTGTATGCTTGTCAAGTCCTGGAGTTGGCTGCAAACGTACCAATGCATTGCACCAATCCAATGCATTGCATGCTGTACATGTAGCAGTGGATGCTGCACTGCACACGGTTGTGCTGACAATTGCAAATTCATTCAGCGATTGCGCAGTTGCCTAGCAGGCAGTCAGCCAGGCACAAGCATGCACGACTTTCTTCTGCTGCAATATGATTACTATGCTCAGTCTTTGTGCTGTCAGAACGACTTTAGTATCGGCGACTCTGTGAGTACGTGAAGACACAAGCTAGCAAGCAATCATGCCAATCAGGCAAAAAAAAAAAGTGCTTTCATGCTGCCAGTGCTCGGGCTTAGCGCAAGTAGGTAATTCAGCGCTCCTCAGGACACAGCATGACAATCACACTGCCATGATGACATTGTGCTATAACACACTGCTCAAGCA
>JAABUS010007483.1_pt1 | contig 12513 bp, 7 predicted proteins | sample 5560161 | NCBI WGS metagenome assembly JAABUS01 (sample SAMN10711885, study PRJNA513376) | rock metagenome | isolation source: Antarctica rocks | place: Antarctica: Victoria Land, Trio Nunatak nord | collected 2016-01-04 | reverse complement strand
TCTCGACGTGTTTGATCGAGCTCAAGTCGATAAGCTATCATCTCATCGTTCATATGATCATAAGATAGAGCTCACTAACGATGTCACTTCTTCTAGATGTCGAGCTTATTGAATGTCACTCTACAAGCTTCAGAAGGTCAAAGAATATCTGAACGAAAATCTGTCAAAGAATTTTATTACTTCTAGCAAGATCTCATATTTCTCACTCGTTCTATTTGCTCTGAAGATCAATGATGATCTTCACTTCTGCATCGACTATCGAAAGCTCAATGTCATTATCAAAAGAAATCGCTACTCTCTATCGCTCATAGATGAGATGATTGACAAAATCTTTGACTGCAAGCATCTGATTCAACTGAATATAATTTTCGCTTTCAACAAACTTCGTATGCATCTCAATAGTAAGAACTATACAATCTTCATTATCGCTCTAGAAGAGTACAAATCAAAGATTCTATCATTTGAATTAACAAATGATTCGATCTCGTTGCAGCAATATATGAACGATGTTCTATGAGACTTTCTAAATGACTTCTGCCAAGCTTATTTAGACGACATTCTCATATACAGCAAGACTCAAAAGAAGCATAGACAACATGTCAAGATGATACTAGATCGTCTACGAAACGCTGATCTGCAGATAGATATTCAAAAGTGCGAATTCAACGTAGAAGAAACAGTCTTCTTAGAGATCATAGTATCAGAACAAGATCTTTGCATGAACTTTATCAAAGTGAAAGCTATAGTCAATTGAGCTACATCTACTAATCTAAAAGAGATACAAGACTTCGTCGACTTCGTCAATTTCTATCAACGCTTCATCAAGAACTTTTCAAAACTAGTCAAGTCGTTCACTCAGCTGATTTGAAAAGACACGTCTTTTGTTTGAAACGAAGTCTGCGTCGAAGTCTTTGACAATCTAAAGAAGCAGATCAGCTCGACTTCAGTTCTACGTCATTTCGATGTCAAACGTCAAGCTATTTTGAAAATCGATGCATTCAACTATGTAAAAGACGACATACTATCTCAGTACGATGACGAGAATGTGCTTCATTCGATAGTCTTCTATAGCAAGAGCATGGTTTCAGCTGAATGCAATTATCACATCTATGACAAGAAATTGCTAGCTATCATTCAATGCTTCGAACACTGACGACTTGAACTAGAAAATACTGAGTTATCTATTCAGATGTTTACTGATCATCAAACTTTGAAGATCTTTATGAAAAACAAACAGCTGACTCGACGACAAGCGAACTATCTGAATATTCTATCGAAGTTTAACTTTCAGATTATCTTTTAATCAGGCAAAACAAACTTTAAAGTCGATGCTTTAACTAAAATGTCGATGATCGATAGTTCTGAATCAGCTAAAGACATAGATGATCATTTTCAGACTATACTGATCTCGAATTGAATAGACATTCTATCAATTGAGTTCGAAATCAAATCTGAATATGAGACTAATCTCTATCAACGCGTACGTCTAGTCAATCAGAAGAATGAACTATGCAATGAGTATCAACAAGCTATGAACAAAGATGAACTGAAGCTTCATGACATGAAGCTAAAAAACTGTCAAATCATTGACAACGTTCTATTCAAAAAGAGTCTACTATGAGTGTCGAAACAAATGCATACGAAATTGCTTCAAGAGATTCACGATTAATCATCAATCTTGCACTCTAACATTAAACAAATGATTGATCTAGTTCAACGCTTCTACTATTGATCAGATCATTGAGCAACTATTCAACAATACATTCGAAACTGTCATGTCTGTCAGCGAAGCAAAGCATCTTGAAATGATACAAATGATTTGCTTCAGTCTTTATCGATTTCTCAGCAGCGTTGACAAGATATAGCTATGAACTTCATCACTGAGCTATCTCTATTGAAAAACTATAACATCATTTGCACGATCATATGTCATCTCTTCAAAGAACGTCACTATGTTTTCTGTCATTGAGAAGATGATGACATCTCAATCGAAGAAACAGTATGAATCATGCTATAAAACGTTTATTGACTTCATAATCTACTCAGTTCTATCGTTTTGAATAGAGACTTTCAGTTCATATCGATCATGTGACAAAGTCTTTGTAAACAACTGAAGATCAAAGTCAATCTATCAACAGTCTATCATTCAGAGATCAATGATCAGTTGAAACAAGCTAATCAAGATGTTGAACGCGAACTTCGAATCTACTGCAATTACATGCAGAATGACTGAGCTAAATGACTTTCAATGATGAAATTCAGTGATAATTTCAATACATTCTCGACTATCTTGATGATCTCTTTCTACTTCAATAAAGACTTTCACTCTTGAATGAGTTTCGATTCAGATACGACTGATTACAAAACGATTCATCAACGTATTGAGACTAGAAAGATCGATGACATTGTCATTCAAATGAGCGAACTTCTTATCTTCAATCATTAACAATTGAAAAAGATCAAGCAGATCATTGAAGCTCAGATGAACAAGCATAGACGAGACGTCATTTATGAAGTAGATGATCAAGTTTGATTAGTCTTTGAAAACATCAAAATCACTAAATCATGCAAAGATTTGAAAGACAAGCAGCTTGATCTCTATTCAATCACAGTCAAAGTTGAGATCTTCTATCGTCTTCAGCTATCTAGAAGCATGAAGCATATACATTCAGTGTTCAGCTCGAAGTATCTACGAACTTCATCAAATGATCTTCTATCAGAACAACACTCTGAGTTCTCTAGATTGATGATCATTGAAGAGAATGAAGAGCACTGAAAAGTAGACGATATATTGAACTTCAGATGATATAAAGAAAGACTACAATACAAGATCAAATGAATCGAGATAGATCATGACGACGAATGATACTATGTCGATAAAGAAGAATTCGATGACTTGAAGAAAGTTCTGAACGAATTTCACAAGCTATACTTGAATAAGTTGCACTAAATTGAAAACATGATGAATTTTTTTGCTTTTATTTCTTTTCTATTCATACAAACATGAATGTTTGAAGAAGAGAGTAATGTTATGAACATGTTTGAATCGATCAGAGTTCAGATCTAACTCTAATCAATTTGATTAAAGCAAGTCATGATGCTATGTCTAGTTTAAACCTAGCGCATCTCTTCGAGTCATTCTCAACACTTCTTCTCGTTGTTCAGCACTTTCTTCATTCATTTCTTTCATCATTCTTTTAGACAAACACATCTGATCTATTACATCACATCTGTATCAAGTCTAGCGCAGTCTCAAGCCATTATTTATAGAAGAGCTTGCACTCTTTCTCTTCTGTATTCTTAATGTCTTGTTATAGCTATCTTTAAAGAACAATACATACATATCAGTTCTGAGTCTCTTTGATTGAATGATCTAGGCACGATTTCAACACTAAATGAATAAATGAGATCTATAAGAGTGATATGACAATGTAATATTCTAAGCAGACATAGAATGAATATATATTATGATAAAGTTAATTATTAAGAAGCTCTTAATAACTTAAGAAGATTAATCAACTATAGAGAGTTTATCAAGCATTGTCAAGTTAAGCATGACATAATTCATGATATATTAAGTCGAAAATATGACGTAGTTTAAATGATGTCTTGACAGAGTCATAAAGTTTCAGAGCTAACTCAGATCTGATCTTCAACTCAGTCTTTGATCTTAACTTCTATGTATTAATTCATCATGACAGATAAAGTTAATATTTTATCTGTTGAATTAAAAGCAAATCTTTATTAATAAGTAGGTATAATCAATCAAACTGATGAGTTTTGCTGCGAATATAAACAAGTTATAAATGAAAACAAGTTTAAATTTTATATTACTAAATTGAAAGACTGCAAGATTATTGACAACATTTTATTTAAAAAAAGTCTTTTATGAATTTTGTTACGAGTGTATCAAGATCAATAAGACTGAACAAGACTGAAGTTTTAATCAATTCGCAGTGCACGCTAGCGAGTATTCTGCGTAATGATTAGAGCTAGTCAATGATCTGATCGAGATCTGATTCAGGTTTGACTCAGATATGACTCAACATCTTTTTTCTTTCCCAACATTCTTTTCTTTCATCAACATCTTTTTTCTTTCTCAACACTCTTTTCTTTTATCAACATCTTGTTCATCTACATCATCTTCTTTTCGTGTCACAAACACATTTCTTTCAAGTCTAGCGCAGTCTCTGAATATTACATAAATAGAAGCTTTTGTATCAATCTTCTTCTGTATTCTTAATATTCAGTTATAGCTATCTTTAAAGATCAAGCACTATCAATTCTGACCTTCATTGATTGTATCATCTAGACACGATTCTGACATTATATTAAGAATTCGTTAATTACACGATACTGATCTCATTATTCATTTAACATACTCGTATAGACAGAACGAGTCTAAAGAAATTCATTTATCTGATGATTGATGCAATTGAAAGACTGAACAACATTAGAAAGTTTGATAGAATCAACGACAAGACTGTTTAAATCGCTAGACAACTTATTGCTCACTAAGTACGCACAGTTCAAATTGATCAAGAGAATCAACTCATTCTTGTGAAACAGACGAGTGAAAATAAGCTGTTCAACTCGATTAAGAGAATTGACAATAAAGAATCTTCGTGAATTGCTCAAGAATCAAATCAATCAACAAACAAATCTCATCTTCTTTGTTGAAGATTAAACATCATTCTATACGTCTTTCTTCTTCAATTGTTGAGCATCATCATTCATTCAATTCTTCTTTCAAACAAATCTCATCATGTCTAGTCATTCATCTACTGAAGAGCGTTCTGAGAAATTTCAAAATCGTTTCTCTCAAATCTCTGATGCTGATTCATTGAAATCACGAACGAAATCATCAAGTGCTGCATCATTCATTCATGAAGATGACGAATCATTCGCTGAAATGATAATAATTCTTGTGTTCTACGAAATCTGAAAAGCTTGAAGTCTAGTTCTTGATAAAGAAACAGATCAACTCTACGAGTTAGATAAACAACAAGAAGATGAAATCAAAAAGTTGAAAACAAGACTTCAAACTAAAGAAAACACTTCTTCTGATTTCATTTACTCTGAGCGTTCTAAATCTCAAAAAATACCTGATTCTTCGCTGTTTACTGATGAAAAGAACTCTACTTGAAAGAACTGATACGAAAAATTTCAGAATAAACAAGAGATCAACGTCGATCTCTTTTCTAATGAATGAGTCAAATTGAGCTATGTACATTCTAGATTATTCGATGATGCAGCAGAGATCACTCAAGTCAGATGTGAACGTGATTGTGTCAATCTTTATAGAATCATCGAAGATCTTTTGAAAGAGCTAGCTCAGTTGTTCAATGATTCGAATAAGAAAGTCAACTTTTGTAGAGAATACTACAACTTGATTCAAGAATTCAAGAAATTCAGTGAATTCTATACTCAGTTTCAACGTCTATCTTTCTATCTAAACTATCATGAAAAGCAACTGATCGTTGATCTGAAAGATAAAATCAATTCTCGTCTTTGATTCATTTAAGTAGATCAACTAGTTCAATCTGATTCTCTAAAAGAAATTCATTTCTATCTGATTCATTTGAATAATGATCAGCGAGTCATTCAAGAGATCAAGAACAAGCTCAAATGTATCAACGACGTTTCAAAAACTATCTTTCATAAAGCGACTATTGTCATTCAATCAGTTGATCACTTGAAGTCTGATCATCTAAAGTCGCATGATGCGATTTTAACTAACGTCAAAGAAGCAGACATTCTAGTTGAAAGCTGTTTCATATGTCATAAATCAGATCATAGCTTTAAGAAGTGTCTCGATCGATCTACTAGAATCAATGCAGTGAACAATGAATATGATTGCTTTGATTTCAATTCGAATTTCGATTCAAAAAACTAGTCATCTCTTCAAAAGTCATTAAAGAAATAGAGATTATATCTTTGTGCAAACTAGATGAAATTCTATCGAAAGAAAATTACTTTGAAAAGTCGTTTCTAATTGATGCTCATCTCATTTATCAGAATCAATCTTTCAGTCTTCGTTTTCTAATTGACAGTGATTCAGTCATTTACACAATCATACATTTCAATCTAGTCAATAAAGTATGCGAGAAACTGAAAATTCAATCTATATTACTGGCAAAAGAGAAGCTAATAAGAGATTATGATGAAAAGATATTTAAGAAGACAATCACTCATAAAATTCTACTCAATCTCATCATCGAAAGTTATAAGAAATTGACTGTATCAATGTTGATAGCTGATATCAATCATCATGAAGTCATATTAAGTAAGCTTTGAATGAATAAAAACGAAATATTACTGAATATGCAAAACGACGTCATTGTTTTTTTGAATCAATTGAATACTTCTATTTTGATTTTTTCGATCTCGCTTCATTCAAAGCACTCAAGTTGATTGCGATCAACTTCGCTCTCTTCAATCACTCAGACTAAAATCTCTACAATGCTCAAACGACTCGTTTCAAACACTGCTCAGAAAGAGTTATTCTCAATTCAAAGCATAAACGTTGCTTCGTTCAAAACACTATTGAATCATTCAAAGAAGAATAAGATTAAAGTCTTTGCTCTATTCATGATGAACATCAATAGAAAAATCGCGTACAATACTCAGTGCGATTTGAACGTTCTAAATGTCTTTTCAATCAATGAAACGACTCAGAATTTAAAAGACATTAAAGCGAAGCTACTTTCAAAATATCACAAGTTTCTAGATGTTTTTGATCGAGCTCAATTGAATAAACTACTTTCTTATCGCTTCTATGATTATAAAATAGAGCTCACTAGTGATTCAACGCTCTCTCACTGTCAAGCATATCAAATGTTCTCTGTCAAACTTCTGAAAGTAAAGAAGTATTTGAACGAGAATCTGTCAAAGAAATTCATCACTCTCAGTCAGACTCTTTATTTCTCTTCGATTTTATTCACTTTCAAAGCAAATGAAGATTTTTGATTTTGCGTGAACTATCAAAAGCTAAATGTCATTTTCAAAAGAAATAAATATTCTCTATCGCTGATAAACGAGATCATTGATAAAATAGTGAATTGCAAGCATCTGACTAGATTGAACATCATATCAGCGTTCAACAAACTTCAAATGCATTTCAATAATGAGAATTACATCACTTTTATCATTGCTTTAGAAGCATATAAATACAAGATGCTATCATTCAAACTAACTAATGAATTGATCTTCTTTCAGCAATATATGAATGACATTTTATGAGACTTTCTGAACAACTTTTGTCAAGTCTATCTAGATGATATTCTTATCTATAGTAAAATGAGAAAGAAACATAGAAATCACGTCAAACTAGTATTGAGTCGACTACGTGAAGCTGAACTACAGATGAATATTCGAAAGTGCAAATTCAATGTAGAAGAGACTGTCTTTCTAAAAGTCATCGTATCAGAACTAGATCTTCATATGAATTTCAGCAAAGTGACAGTCATAGTCAGCTGAATCATCTCGATCAATCTAAAGAAAATTCAGAACTTCATAAGATTTGTTAATTTCTATCGTCATTTCATTAAGAACTTTTCGAAGCTAGTCAAATCATTCACTCAGCTGACTAGAAAGAATATATCTTTTGTTTGAAATGAGATTTGTGTTCAAGCTTTTAACAATTTAAAGAAACAAGTCAGCTCAGTCTCAGTACTTCATCACTTCAATCTCAAACGACAAGCTATTCTGAAAATCAATGTTTTGAACTATGTAAAAGATGAAATACTATCTCAGTACAATGATGAGAAAGTTCTTCATTCAATGACTTTTTACAGCAAAAGCATGATTCTCGCTGAAATCAATTATCACATTTATGACAAGAAACTGCTAGTTATTATTCAATGCTTCGAACACTGATGATTCAAGCTGAAATGCATTGAACTACTCATTCAGATGTTCATCGATCATCAGACTTTGAAGATCTTCATGAAAAACAAACAGTTGAGTTGATGACAAGTCAACTATCTGAACATTCTCTCAGAGTTCAACTTTCAAATCATCTTTAGATCAGGCAAAATAAACACTAAAGCTGATGCTTTAATCAGAATGTCTCTAGCAAACGTCTCTGAATCAGCTCAGCGTCTTGAAGATCATTTTCAGACTATTCTGATCTCTGATAGAGTCGATGTTCTATCTGTTGAGTACATATGATCAATCAAACAGATGAGTTCTGCAGCGAATATAGACAAGCTATGAACGACAATAAGCTCAAATTTCATATCACTAAACTGAAGAACTGTGAAATCATTGACGACGTTCTATTTAGAAAACATCTACTGTGAGTCTCTGAGAACAGGCACATGAAATTACTACAAGAAGTGCATGATCAATCTTCAATCTTTCATCTCAACAATAAATGAATCATTGATTTAGTTCAGCGTTTCTATTATTGATCAGATCATCAAGCTACTATTCAATGATACATTTGAAACTGTCATGCTTATCAGCGAAGCAAAGCTTCTAGAAATAACATCAATGAACTTTATCATTCTCTTTCAATTTTGTTAGAAATCGATCTAGAGTGAGTCATAGAGATGTCATTTAACTAATAGATAAATGCTAAGAAAGAAAAGTATCTACAGAAAAGAACTCGATTCTTATATGTGTGTTTCTCAGCTCTGTGCTAGACTCGATTGAGTTGACGTCTTACACATATGATGCAGAGTCTCAATCATATCATCTTTAGATCAGATTCTCGCTAGACTCGATTAGAATGAAATCAGACAAAGACTAAACGAAGAATAAATGAAAACTAGAATCGTAACATTATCTTCTTTTCTTGACTATTCATGTTCGCATGAATGTTGTTTCTTAGTGCGCTTTTCTTGAATATTTGATATGAAAGTCGTCAATTATCTCTTGAGCGTTCATAAATTCGTCGTCGTCAGCGTTATATCAGTTGAGATCGTTGTCATAACTCTTTCATTTGACTCGATATTGAAGTCGTCTTTCATAGCATCGAAAGTTCAGTATATCATCGATTTTTCATTCGTCTTCATCGTTTATCACTATTGATTTCGAAGATTCATTCTTTTGATCAGACAGAGAATCATCAATGACAGAACGAAGAAGTTCTGAATGAAATACGTCATGTATACACATAGTCTCTGATAGTTTCAACTTATAGAATGAGTCAACAGACTCAGTGATCTGAAATGAGTTGAGCATCTTGTCATTCAATTTTTTGAAAGATCTCGCTGTAATGATGTTTCGTTCGTTCAGAAACATTTTTGATTCGATCTTGTAATTGATCTTCTTTCTATGCTTATTAGCTTGATTCATCATTTGTTCTCGTGTTTTGATCAGAGCTTCACGAGCGAAGATCAAAGTCTTGTTCATTTATTCAGATATATTCTTGACTCAATTGATCTGCAAGCATTCGCGAATGCTTTCATACTCGATGATGTCAGAATCGAAGCTCATACAAGAATGAAAGCTCTTGTTCATGAAGAAGAGAGTCAAGAAGATGACTGATGACAAGATGTTATTGTCGACAAACTCGATCATGAGTAGTCACTTAGATCAGTTGTTCTGCATATATGAACAGAAGAATTGAAGATATCGCTTGACATTCTGATTGACTCGTTCGCTTTGATCATCGATCTGAGAATGATAGACGATGAACAATCAAAGAAAAATGTTCAGTCGTTTGCAAAGAAACTTTCATAGTATAGAGATGAATTGCGAACCTCGATCAGATACTATGAAGCTTGATAAATCATGAGTTCAATACACTCATTGAATCAGCATTTCAGCTGTCTTTTCAGCTGTGATATCTTCATCATCAGTGATGCAAGAAATATAATGTCTTTCTTTTGACAATCTGCAGATGACAGTCAGAATAGTGTTGTAATCGTACGAATCAAATAGATTGATAATGAAGTTCATTGCTATGTCTTGTCATCGCTGTTCAGATATAGATAGAGATTGAAGCAAGTCGTTTGATTTATTTCTTGATGTCTTTGAACGTTGATATACATAGCAGTTTTGAATATATCGATCTATCGTTTTTCGCATAGAAGATCAATAGTAATTTCGCTTTATGATCTTCACTGTTCTAAAAATTTCAGAATGATTAATCAACGATTGATCATGTATCTCACGAATTAGATTCATTTGTAGAAGTTCGTTGAACGAGACTCATAGCTGACTATCATGATACAAGATTTCATTCTGAGTTCAACAATTCTTCAATTTGATATCTTCATATTGTGTCTCGTCTCTTGCTATTGCTTCGCGAAGTAGCGTACAATTCTCGTCGATCTCATTAATCTCAAGAATCTGTTTATAGATTGATTGATCATTATTCTTCTCTAGATCAGCGATCTTCATTCAATTCAATGTCAGAATAGTAGTTCTTTGATATCAAATGCGTTCATCGTCAAGATCTCTAGGCACGAAGTCAGCTCGACAAGTTAATGCATCGATCTTAATGTTCTGTTTGTCAGATCAATACATTATCTTAAAGTTGAAGTCAGCTAGCTTCTGAACTCAGCGCATCTGATGTCTGCTCAGCTCTTTATCTTTCATCAATGAAGTGAGTGCTTGATGATCAATGAACATCTTAATAGAAATGTCAGTTAGCTTCAGTTCAAGTCATCAATGTTCAAAAGCTCAAATTATGATCAGCAGTTTCTTATTGTATATCTCGTAGTTGCATTCAGCAGAAGACATGTTCTTGCTATAAAAGACAATTGAATGTAGAACATCTTCATCATCATATTGAGACAGAACTTCATCATTGACGTAGTTGAATGAGTCAATTTCAAGAATAAAATCGCAAGTCTGATCAAAGTGACGAAGTATAAAAGTCTCAGTCATACATCTCTTCATGTGATCGAATGCAGTTTGACAGACTTTGTTTCATTCAAATATGATCTTCTTTTGAGTGAGTTGAATCATTGAATGAACAATCTTCGAAAAGTTCTTGATGAAGCGTCGATAGAAATTGCAGAAGTCAATGAAGAACTGCATCTGAGTGAGATTATTGAGTGTAGATCAATCAACGACTGCTTGCATCTTTCGTGAATTCATCTTAAGTCTCTTGATTAACATCAAAAGTTTTAAAAAGATGATTTTCTGAACATGAAACTTGCATTTATCGATATCTATCTGTAGATCAGCTTCTCGTAGTCTATTCAAAATCAATCGTACATGTCACTTGTGTTTCTTCAAGATTTTGCTGTAGATGATAATGTCATCTAGATAGATTTGACAAAACTGATGTAAATATTCAAACAACACGTCGTTCATATAGTGTTGATAGAACATCAATTCGTTGATTAATTCAAAGAGCATTACATGATATTTGTATGAGTCGAAGAAAATAATGAAGATAGTCAAATCTTTGCTATCTGAATGCATGTGTAGCTTGTTGAACGCGACAATGATGTTCAATCAAGTCAGATACTTGCTTTCTTGTATACGAGCGAAAGTCTCGTCTATCAATGACAAAGAATAGTGATCTCGTTTGATCAAAGCATTGAGCTTTCTGTAATCGACGCAGAAACGCAGACTTTCGTCTTTTTTTTCAGCGAACAAGATAAGCGAGACGTATGATGCGAAGCTGAAGAAAATGAATTCTTTGTTCAGATGTTTGATCAGATACTTTTTTATCTTCTGAAGCTTGTGATCAAACATCTGATATAATCTACTTCGTGAAAGCATTTCTTCATTGATCAACTCAATTTTGTGATCGTAGAAACGATGCAATGATAGCTGATTGATCATTGCTCGATCGAAGACATCTGAATAGTCGTGATATTCAGAGAAAAGCTTGATCTTGACTTGCTCAAGAGTCTTGACGTGTGAAAGCTCATGTAGATTCACTTCTTCGAGCTTATTCTCAGCTATAGTTATGAGTCGATCAATTTTCAAGACAATAACAGCAAAGATCTTGACGTCTGATCGTTTGACTAACATTCTATAGACTGCTGCCTTTATCATTGATATGTTCATTGAACTGAAAGCTGGTTTCAGACTGAACGTTGATTTAAAATTGACGCTAGACGAAACTGCGTCGCGCGATTTTGACTGTTCGATTAGTTTAACTGACTTCTCATTGAACTGACGAGAAGAGAGTAATTTCTGACTGAGTTGAGATGTAATGAAAGTGAAAAATCTCTTCAGTATATGAATAGAAGTCAAGCTCTTTCGTTTCGTGATTGATTTATTGCTTGAGAATAGAGCAATCGATTTCTGACTAGTAGGGTTGAAATTCGAAAATCGAAGAAAATCGATTTGCATATCAATTACTAGGTTGATTTTATTCATTCATGTTTTTTCAAGAATCATTTTATGTTGATCTAATCAAGTGATCAACATAAAAGCAGTGTCAATCGTATGATCTTGAACAGTCAGATTCGAATAGATGGCATGAGTAATGAGTTTCTTAGCATAATGATCATCAAATTCTCGAATTGACTTCGCTTTGATCAAAGTCAGAGACTTGATTTGCAACTGATCACAAACAATCTGCGCGATCACTTCATC
>JAABUS010007481.1_pt1 | contig 12520 bp, 23 predicted proteins | sample 5560161 | NCBI WGS metagenome assembly JAABUS01 (sample SAMN10711885, study PRJNA513376) | rock metagenome | isolation source: Antarctica rocks | place: Antarctica: Victoria Land, Trio Nunatak nord | collected 2016-01-04 | reverse complement strand
TTTTCTTGATGATGACCCTAAGCCCTCAGACACGTTTCACGCCCGCAAAAATGTAACACAGCATCCATTTTGTCGACAACATTGAGCTGCTCAGGCGACTATGAGCAGCTGAAAGGGTTTTACTTAACAAAACAACAGTAGCGCAGCAATTGTTGCGCTATGCGCAACCATGGTTACTGCGGCATACCTGGGGCGTGCGAGACTTGAAGAACCAGTCAAAGCGGAACCTCCAGTGATCCCGGATGGCAGCCTTCAGCTCATCCCAGGAGCCATAGCCCAGCTGGTGCGCCTGGCACAGAATGAAGCGGTCCTCTTCTTCCGTGTATGCCTTGCCCTTGTTGGCACCGTACTGCAGCTTCAGCTCCTGCTTGACACGCGAGCTGTGAGAAAGACGAGAAGTGGAGTTTGACAGGAATTTGTTGGAGTATGTCCCAGTTTCAAGGGTTGAAGTGTCGGGTGCAGCTTGGCAGAGAATGGCAGGCTTGCTGCGATGGCATTCTGTTGACATGTGCAATGCAAAGGTGCAGCTTGTTGGCCAAGGGCAATCGGGGCAAAGTGAACATCGGTGAAACTTGTGTGGCATTGTAGTGGAACAAAAGCTGCTGCCATTGCTGCATGAGCTTATGCCACAAGCCATGCTTGTTTCAGCAACAACAGCAGCACAACTAGCAACACACACACACACACACACACACATATTATTTTGGTAGCAACAGCAGCAACAGCAACACACACACAGAAGTGTTGACAAGTGAAAGAAGGAGTGGGCTCTGAGAGCCAATGCTGCCCGCAGCAGTAGGGCATCGGACTGAGCCCCACTGGGTTGTCACAACTGCCCTAATCAGATGAACGGCCAATAGCATGAAACGTAGGAAGGGGCAGGCGTGGTTGATTGATACCTGCCAGGGGTTCCTGTAGCGGTCCATCTTAGCAGCAATGGCATTCATGATGTCCTGCTGCCGCTGGATGCGCTGCTCCCCCCTCTCTATTTGCTTTATGTACTTCTCCCCTTGATCGTCGCCCAGCTCTCTATACCGCTTCCAGAAGGTTCTGCTGTATGTGCGCACCTGCATTCATTCATTCATTCATTCATTCATTCACTCACTCGTTGAACACATGTCTTTCCCTTGGGGTCAGGTTCGTACATTCCTGAGTAGCTCCCTGAACAACGTCCTGTTTTGGCAGTCAGCATGCTGACACCTGCAGCAACCTTGCAACACCTGCCAGCAGAAAGATGCAGGCGCAGGAGGGTCCTGGAACATGACCATTCCAGAAGATGCTTGCCTCTGCACGCCATGGAAAGCGACGTGTGTTTGCAAACTTGGCCCATTGTAGCAACTCCAGGGTGACTTGCTTTGTTCCCCAGCTAGTACTACAGCTACGCAGCACCAGCTGTAATGTTTGGCTTGTGTTCAGCATGCAACAGCTTTGAACACATCAAAGCAGCTGCAGAGCTGATGCAGGTAACGTACCTCTTCCTCGGTCTTGCCCTCGATCTCTTTGGTGATCTCAGGGATGGCTTGGCGGCCATAGCGCTCACAGGCTCGCACAAAGCTGGTGAAATCGCGCCGATTCCAGTTGCTGAAACCCTGCTCCAGCAGCTGCTCCCGCTCCTGGGACTCTTCTTCAGTGAGGGACTGGGGGTCCGTGGGGGAGGGGGCAATCTGTGCCGCTACAGTCTCCTCGCTAGCACCCTGCAGGTGCAGAGGGCTTTTCCTAGGGTCATGCTAGGGTTGCACTAGGGTTTTAAGGTTACAGTAGGCTTGTACTAGGGTTGTGCAAGAGTTACTTTAGAGTTCTATTAGGGTTCTACTAGGCTTGTACTGAGGTGTACTAGGCACGTTGGTACAGTAGTCTCTGTCTCATGATTGCATCACGGCGCAAACGTCAGTAAAAGCCAAGTGAGTAATGGACAACTTCAGCAGCAGACAGGCAGTGCAAGGCTGACTGCATCAGTTTCAAGATGCAGCCACGGGTGTGATGAAGGACTCTAGAGTGCAGATTGTAAGGGGTCCAGCAAGCTTTCAGCTTCATAGGATAGGAGGCGCACCAAGAGGAAGCTTGCAGTTGAATGCAGATCTAGAAGCAGCTTCCAGAAGGTACATGATACACGTCACAAGTGTTTATCCTTGCTGACAGGCAGATCCAGGAACCTAAGGGCGGCTTGTCAAGGCACATAGGAGGATTGTAGGCACACAAGGCAACTTATCTGGGCTCTGGCAGCAAGGGAGTGCTTACATCTCACACACCTGTCATCCCTCAACAGGCAGTTGTGTGGGACTCAAACGGCAAACCTCACAAGGCAAGGGGGCCTGTCAAAAGTTAGAACCAAAGGGCAGTGTACCTGGGCTCTGGCGGCAGCTTCTCGGCCAGCAAGGGAGTGCTTGTGCAGCTCGAAAGCTTGCTCCTTCTCATACAGCTCGTTCAGGCGATCCTGCTGGAAGAACTGGAAGTCCTGCAGCTGGGGCATCTTGGGCAGGCGGGGCCCACTGGGCCGGCTGTACAACACAACATACTGTTATATGGCAGGAGCTAAAAGCCCCCAGGTAGCATGTCAAGGTGCGTATCGTCCACCCTGCCACACATGTCAGTAGGAGCACACTGCTCTGGACAACCAGGCTGACTTTACAACACAACATGTCAGCCAGGGTGGACTTCATAACCTTTTGAGGTTGTTTGTCATTGTGTAGTGAACATTCTTCCTCTCAAAAAGTAGAGACAGAAAGCAACTGAGCGGTCAACAACATTTTCAGACATAGGTCACTGCTCTGAGCCAATTTTTGAGTGATGAAAACAGTAGTAGCAGATACAACCAATGCGTCTGCGAGTGGGGTGTATGCGTGAGGAAACCACAGAGTGCATTTTAGGCACCAAACAGTGCAGTGCAGACACAAAAGGGGGCATTTGAGGCACCAAAGGGTGCATTTAAGACATTCAAGAGTGCTTTACAAACACCAAAGCGTGCCATGTACTGCACAGCTGCATGACCTGCCACATACACTTCTGTTGGCTTCCAGCAGTCAGGACTGCAGTGAAATGGCCTTGGTCAGTGACCAGTGACCCAAGCACAAGATGCCATGCATAACACACCAGAGCCTCAGATTTAGCGATCTCAGTGTACTTCCTGAACAAAGCCATGCACGAGTGCCCTACCTGCCAGCATGGGTATTCATGGCGTCTTTGAAGTACTGGTTCTGGTTGTAGTTGACCCTCTGTTTGCGCTCCCTCTTCTCGGGTTGTACCCAGTTGGCAGCTGCACACAAACACAGTCTCATCAGGCACTATGCACCAGACGTATACAGTCTATGACCCATGTAGTTCAACCACACCCATATAGTCTGTGACCCATGTGGGTTGTGACCCATACACAACAGCAGATTACGCGTTCACGCCAGCAGCCAACTCAATTCAGCACGGCAACAGAACAAATGGCTTCTGTAAGCGGAAATGTTGCAGCAGGCAGCTACATGCTTTCTCATCAGTTGTCCAGACGCCCAGCTGGAATGTCAGCAGTCTTTTGAAGGAATTGGCTGCCGCCCACAACACAGCAAGTCACGTGTCCGGGGCAGTGGCCCCCTGAAACCCCTCCAACCCCCACCCATGACCTCTGGTGACCCAGGAGACTGTCACATCATGACTAACTCTCCAAGACAAGCCATGCGTCAAAACTCGCACCCCAGTTGGCCAGACAGAGAATCAGGTAAGGTCTGATGATGCAAAATGTAACTGATTTATTGGAGTCAGTGACCAAGGAAGATCTTGCACCTGCCAAGGCCTTGAAGTTGACATCCTCGCCAGCTTCCTCCTCTTCAGCCTTGTAGTCATAGGCTGAGAGGCCGCCGTCCATGGTGAACTTCATGGCGTTCTCGCTGAACTGAGCCAGCTTGTTGTTCAACTCATTGGTCTCCCGCTCTCCCTGCAATGCAGCATTTTCAGTGCATTTTTTCATTCATCTCATTCACATGCAGCATGCCAGTGCATTGTTGCACCTATCTCATACACATGCTGACATGCAGAGACTCACAACATCCCTCAATGCGCATGGCAGAGACACTGCACAGCACAGGCTGTTGCCAGCATTGAAGGGCAAGAAGGATGACCCAAGGCGAATTGCAGCTTTCTGCTTCGACGGGCAGGTTGACGGCCCTCCTGAGAATGATGAACATGCCACACAAACTGGGCTGATGCGGGTGAAGGCCGCCTTACAGCACCTTGGCAATGCAGCTGTCTGCTCTGATGGGCAGGTTGACAGCCCTCCTGAGGTTGACCGCGTCATGCAAACAAGGCTAATGTGGGTGAACATGGCATCAATGTACCTTGGCAATGATGGCATCGATGTCCTCGTCAGTGATGGTGCCTCCACCACCGCTGAAGACCATCTCAGCTCCGTATCGGACCATGGACAGTAGGTCGTCCTTGTTCACAGAGGCCTTGTTGTCTGACAGCCGGCCTTGTTGGATGATCATGGCGTCCAGCTTCAGCTTCTTCAGGGCCTTCTCAATGACCTGCACCATCCAGGAAGGCATCCTCAAGCCATTGTATGAGTCTAGTCATGAACAGATTTACAGAGTATACCAAATCTGATCTGATCTTCTGTTCAACATCACCATAGGTGCATGCTTCCTTTAGTGATTGAGCTGAACAGTGGCTTGTGAAAAGCCAGTTCTATTGGTTGGCATGTATCCTTACCTGATATGTTGAGGGCTAAGGTACATGTGCTTACATTGGCTATCTGCATGTTGTCAGCAAGGGAACAAACTGCCTGAGGGCGCCCTTCAAGCGTTTTTTCTTATGCCTTTTAATGAATAGATAAATCCATTTTTGTGCTTATTTATGCGGCTAATCTTTCACAACAGAAATACACAAGCGCAGATGTGTGGTGATAACAGCCCATTGCTCATGATGCTGTCAGGCATACCTTCTCTTCAATAGAGCTCTCAGTACAAAACCTGAAGACCTGCACTTCCTTCTTCTGCCCAATACGATGAGCTCGGTCCATAGCCTGCATGCAGACCATCAGGAGTTAACCTCAACTCCTAGCTGTGTTGGATTCAAGAACATTGACACATGCCTGCTATGCACACTCCAGCAAGGTGGGACCTCTGTCCAGGTGGAGAGGTCCCACCTCAGGAGGGACCTAGGCAGCACTCAGGTGCTGATGCAGTTTAACATCAGAGACATAACAGGCAGGACTTCATTCAGACGATCATGTGCTCTTCTGTGACGGTGATCTGCAGAAATGTAAATCCAGCACGACTTGGTGGGGCTGCATGAATACAGCCAGCAGCATGGCGTGTGTAACAAAGCATTCCAGCAGCAGGCAGGAAGACAGAATCCATGAACACAGACATGAAGGGACAGACTGCAAGCAAGCAAAGCAAAGTGGTGCAGCAGCACCTGCAGATCCATCTGAGGGTTCCAGTCACTGTCATACAGGATGACAATATCTGCAGTGTACAAGTTGATGCCCAAGCCGCCAGCACGCGTAGACAGCAGGAAAACAAACTTCTCGCTGCCCTCTGCATTGTAGCTGTCGATCTGTGCCTCTCTGTCCTCTCCAGATGTGTTGCCTGAACATCAACAACAGCTTGGCTTCCCCTGGCAGCTGATATATACATCTCACATCGCACACAGCAGAAAATTGAGAAGGCAATGCATGTTGTTACAGCCATGCTGACAGTGAAGTGCAACAAGGTAACATGTGTACTTGGAGGTGCAAGCCTTGGCATTGCTGTAGCAGACATGGCTGCTTCTGGCAAGAGACACAAGTCTGCCAAATGCACAGATGTCTAAAGCGTACTAGCTTACCCGAGACAACAGAATGCTGCAGCCAATATGGCATACATGCTGCAGCCATTACGGCGTTTTGGCAAACGGCTGGGCTATGGCAAGTGCATGGAGAGGAGTGGCTTACCATCAATCCGGCAGTACTTGTAGCCTCTGTAGAGGAAGTAGTCTTCCAGAACATCCAGGAGACGGGTCATCTGACTGAAGATGAGCACCCTGGATCCGCGAGACTGCAGCCGGGGTAGCAGCTTGTCCAGCAGCACCAGCTTGCCTGTATACATCACACACATACAGGCCTAAGTATAGCTTCAATGATGTTGCGTTACGTGACTGTCAAAACTGTTGTATCAATAGACATTACAGGGATGCTCAGAACAGGCTGCTCCGGAAAGACAAGACTTGCCCTGCATGTACCTAGCTCATTATGACCTGGAAAGCGTAACATAATAGTTATTGGGGTCATCACCAGTCCTGCAGTGATGTCTATCTCGACATTCTGTGTCAGCAAGCAGCCTTGTTTTGTTGTATAAGCAAGGGTTGCAGCTGCTGTGTTATAGCCTAGAGCGTCTGCTGACATGTGAGGAAGAAAAGCAGGTGCATGATGCTTCCCTGTCATACAAGGCTGCAGTAGTGCACTTTGGACAGGAGGCCCTGTCCTGCAGCACAATCACTGCAGCACTGGTGGTATTTCTCTCTACAAATGCTCCAGACATATGACACATGGAAGCAATGCATGCTGTGATTTAATCTGTTGACTCCCCTGATGAGGCCCAAAGCCAGAAAATGTAAATCAACTGAGTGCCCGATTACTTTTGCTGAGGCACAGAGCAGAGGGCTACCTGCGTTCTCCACCAGATGCTCCCCAGTAGTGAAGGGGGGTCCAGGCTCAGCCCCCTGGAATAAGTAGGGGTGATTGCAGCACTTTCGCAGCTGCATCACGATGTTCAGCAAGCGAGACCTGCAGAACCCACTTTGCCTGTTGTGTGCTTGCACAACACTCGGCTTCTCAGGGCTCAACACTTGTTGCATGGCTTAGTCAGAAAGAGAAGTATGGTGATGGTATAAGACCCAGAATTGGTACTAGGGTTTAGGGTAAAACCTGATCACTACATATGCTGAAATTATTGTTGCTGTAGATGGGTGCATACATAGCTGTAGGCGCAGAAACCCTGAGCATGAAGGCCATGATGGGAAGATGGACTGGGTGTATAAAGGACTGACTACACACGCAAGCCGCCACCAATGCATCCAAATGAGCTTTGCATAAGAGCTTTGCTTTGCTTTGCAAGCTGCGTGCGTGTATAACTAGTCCTTCACACACCAAACTCATGTTTCTGTAACAGACTTCACGCTCAAGGCTCCTGCACATGCAGCTAGCCAAAACCACAACAGAAACAGTATTCATGCCAGCACAGGTAGACATGGGAATGAGCATAGTCGTGAGTCAGCCAGACAGGGCCGAACCTGTCAGCACCACCATTGACGGCCTCAATGTCCTTCTGCAGCAAGGCAGCGTAGTACTTCTTCTGCATGTCTGACATGCCAATCTTGAGGATGGTCTCCTTCTTGGGTGGCAGCCCCTTCTCCACATCAGCCTTCAGCCGCCGCAGCAGGAAGGGCCGCAACACCTGCGCCATGGCATTCCGGTGTCAAGCCAGTGATGAGCGTTTAGGGTTGATATATAGGGTTTAAGGTACTATCCTAAATCCTAAAGGCTGATGTGGATCTGCATAACCCAGCATTCACCAGGAAAGGAATGTTACGTGCAACATGCAGCAGACTTGCAGCCTCTGTTCTTGATAAACAAAGGGGAGCAAAGTGTTGTGAAGCTGGCATCAAAGCTGAGCCACTCAACGCTGCAGCCAACTATGCACCTGAAGTGATGTCTGACAGAAGACAACACAAGATGAGTGCTCATAGCAACAACTCAAGCTGTTGTTCAGTCGAGACAGCATGCACCTGTAGTGGTGTTGAACAGAACATGATACAAGGGCAGGTGCCAAGTGAGTGCTCTTTGCAACAGCTCAAGCGGCTGTTAATCTCAGGCACCAGATAGGGAGTATGATAGCATCACTGGCTGGCTGAATAACAGATGTGCCATTTGAGAGTGGACTGTCACTAAGTTATTAGGTGTGTCTTTTCCCATTCTCGGAAGCAGTAATTCTATAGACTGTGTCCAGCACGGTTTACAATGAATAGGATACTTGGCAGCAGCATTACCTTGTGGAGCTGCTCTACAACCTCCTTCTGTGACTCAGCACTGGTTTGGCCCTGAGCAAACCAGTTGTCAAAGGCCTCTGCTGAGGCAAAGACCTCTGGCAGCAGGAAGTTGAGCAGCGCCCACAGCTCGTGCAGGTTGTTCTGGAGGGGCGTCCCGGTGATCAGCAGCCGGTAGTTGGTCTTCAGCATGCGCACTGTCTGCAGGACACAAGACACAAGCAAGTTAAGGATGGCAAACAGCAAGGCTAATATTCCAATTTAGGCTGCGTCATGGGTCATGCAAGGTGCTGGAAGTAACAAAGAAGATGCTACCAGCAATGTTACCTTGCTGTGAGTGTTAGGCTTGCCTGCAATAAGCCAATTCAAGCATCAACTGAGAGCTGTTGATACCACAAGAAAATGCAACCCGTTTGACAGTCTGTGCTGCTGATGCAACACTGAATCAGTACACAGACTATTTTATCCTGCATATGGCAAAGTGGCACCTTTGACAGGATGGAGTTCTCATTCTTGATACGATGGGCCTCATCAATGATGATGTAGCGCCAGTGAAACTTCTTGAAGTGGTTCTTCTCCTTGATGACCATCTCATAGGAGGTCACCACCACATCAAACTTGCCAGGCTGCAGCTGCAGCTTCTGGTTCAACTGCACATGTCACAAGACTCTGTCAGTGTCTGCTACACAGATCACGGGAGCATGGAACGCAGTGCCTTTGTTTGATGATGTCAGCATGCGCTAACATCAGGACAGAGGCGCTCACCCTTTGATCCTGGTTGCCATGGAACTTGACAATCCGGAGGACTGGGCACCACTTTCTGAACTCGTTCATCCAGTTGTGCAGGGTGGACTTGGGCACAATGACCATGTGGGGACCAGAGATGCCCCGGAACTCGTGGAGGTATCCCAGCAGGGAAATGGTCTGCAGGGTCTTGCCTAGGCCCTGCCAGCAAGGACAAAAATGGTCTCATCTTACGCGAAAGACTGACAGGTACTGCATTGTAGACTCAGGCGTGATCCCTGCTCGCACGCAATGATTTGCACGCTTGGGCTTCAGCTTTTTTTTGGAGCAAGGGTGTACCAAAGACTGTGATCTGGTTGGTTTGTCATGATATGGAAAGGAAATCTGCACTCTGTTGCCCATCCCTCTGGGCATGAGTGGGCCATACATGCTATATCAGCAATGTGCTGATTGCCTGTTGTGCATGTTGGTACGACAGCAGCAGCAGCAGGGGCATAGACCACAGATGTGGTTGACGTAATGGTGGGTGTACTGCGTAGGACTTGACGAGAGTATGCTGCAAGGGTGCTGCTGGCAATTGCTACCTTGATGTATAGCCAACGCCCAATCTTTCCAACATTGTATAGCACGCAGCGCATGAATAGGCAATCAGGAAGTCTTGGTGGAATGACAACCTCACAGATGATGCCTTTCATGTATTAGAAATGCATGGGATGCCACACTGCTGACTTGTCAGCACAACATTTGCGGCACACAGGTAGCCAGCATAGGGGGCAAGCGCACCATTTCATCAGCCAAGATGCCATTGATGCCATTGTCGTACAGGTGGATGAGCCAGTTGAGGCCCTGCATCTGGTACTCACGCATCTGGCCGCCCTTGATAACTGAAGGCTGGGCCATGAGCCTGTGGCCTGCCCTCTCCCCTCCTGTGTCCTCATCAGCCAGCAAGGCCTGGTCCTCCATCTCCTCTGTGTACTTGGCGCCATGTCGTCCTCGGCTCCTGCAGACAACAGTACAACAAGCTTTGAGATGAGAGCTATGGCCTTTCCTCGTAATATAGTGCACACATATTGTGAGCAAGACATGCACTATGACCTGGGTGGTGTGACTGCTAAACTGTGTCAACTACACTGCTGAACCTGCGAGTTGTCACGAGCGAACCATGCATGTTTGCACAAATGACATGCACAGAAGAGCATTCTGCAGGAAAAGCTTATGTTTGTTGATGCCCGCGAAACTCACTTTTTCTTTTTATCCTCTCCAGCAGCTTTTTGCTCAGGAGCAAAATGCTGAAAGACCTCCGCTTGCTTTAGTAGGAAGGCTAGACGCTTGTCAGCCCTGTTAGCCTGTGCAGCATTGACTCGATAGTTGGTATTGTGCCTAGCAACTGCCAGCTGACCTGAAAACCACAGGCCAAGCACAGCACAAGCCAGTTTCAGTCGCACCTCTCCAGCTGAAGCATCTGTGTTCTGTTCTGCTCTCAACTTGTCCAGCTGGTCCTTCTTGTACTTATCCTGTGCCTTTAGTCGCTCTCGTTCTTTGCGAGCGATCTCTTTGGTTGCTGCGGACGTCAGCGCTGCCTGTGATCATAACACCACCCAAATGAGCGTCAGCAGCTCGTGTTGCAGGCTTCGCTGATCAGCATGACAACACAGATGAGCAAAGACACTATGTTCAGGCAGACAGAACAAAGCAGGACCGCGCGCACTACCTCGTCATCCTCATCTTCGGTGTCAAAACTCTCCTCGGGACCGACGTCCTGGGTGCCATCGCCCTCGGGTGTGCCTTCTGCATTGACTGCATCCCAATCGTCCTCCTCGACATCAACAGACGGCTCTGCAGAAGGCTCCGGCTCAGCGTCGCGCATGTGCTCGTCCCCCGCCATGTTTGTCACAGCGCAGACAGCTTTGCGACCAGATGACTGCGTGTCCTTGACAAATGTCCCCAAGGACCTACGCAGTTCTGCGTCTTGCTTGATTGTAGGCAATGAGCGAGCACTGGTACAAAGAAGTTTTCGAACCAACGGAATGGTTGAGGCTGTAGGGTTGCTCTGGCGTAGTGTAGGGTGTCTTTAATTCGCATCTCTAAACTGGACTAGGTTATGCTGACCTGATACTTGTTAGCAAAGTTCTGTTCAATGGACTTTGCTTCGACTAACGTCAACAATAGCAACACATCAACAGGATGCTGCAGAGGCTTGGCTCAATCTTGGTAGGCTCACGCATGCATATCACAGCGCTGAATCTCAATGCACTGCACATCACTGCTGATGAATTATTCACATCGTCATATGTCATTGACTGATGCATCATGTTCAATTTAGTATTCAAGTTCGATTGGAGTCGATTACTGGCCCTTGCACCATCAGTGAGTTGCATCATGAATTGCAGTGCCATTTGCAACATGGCATGTTGAACATGCATGCATGTGCATTGGTGACTTGCAATAATGCACCACTAGCTAGCACATGTGTATACATGCTGAATCAGATAGAGCTATAAACCCTTCACAGGGTGTGTGTCAAATGTCTTTGCCAGGATGTTGCAGCAACAGCGCTCACAAATGACAACCCATTATGCTGCAGCTGACCATTATGTGACTAGCTGTAGCAGACACACTTGCTTCTCTGAAGTGTCAGCTTGGTGCTCGTCTGTACACCGTCCTGCACAAGAATTGAGTGCAGTAAGGAATAAGGTATCAGTGACAACATCATCAACAGCAGCTGCAGCTGGTCACATATCAAATTGGCTTAAGCCCGTAACACAGCTGAGCATAAGGTGCTCAATTTGCCACAGCCTGACATCAGAAGTGTTGCATGACATCACTCAACACTCATCAACGCATGAATTCAGAGCTCACCTGTAGTTGCATAGCCTGCCAGTGTTCATGACCATTTCAGTGACTTGTGTCAATTGCTGGCCATCATCTGATATACAGAACGTATCTTGGCATGTGCCACCAAAGGGATCATCCCATCGAACCCTGCCAGCACACAAGACGCCGCTTCACATCCTTCTCCATGCAAATGTCCAATAATTTGAGTATTGCATGCACATGTCCACATCAGAATGTGCGCCACAGCTTTGTAACGACAGTGTACCATGCTTCGGATTGCAAAGCTAGCAAGCTTGGGAGCAAATACATTGTCATGCAAGCCTGCAGGCTGTGCTGACTGATGGACGCAGCATTAAATAGATGGACGCAGCATCAAAATCAAATTTTGCAGATGTGGAGGCAGCAGCACAGGGCATGGCATTTGTGCACTCACATAATAGCAGGCCCTCTGTCAGTCTTGACAACTTTGCCCAAATGGTGACCAGATCTCTTGTCTCTACGGTTGTGTTGCTGCTCCTGGCCTGTCCAGGGATACTGCTCGACAACATCCATGATGCCGCCTGCCTTTATGACTGTTCTGAAGTGGTCTGGTGTGTCCTCAATCTGCAGCAGAAACAGTGATTTTTGCAGCCTGCTGCAATGCCTTCAGTTGCTGTTGGCGGAGACACACTGGATTTTGAAAAGACTGTATAATGCCACTGTACCTCCAGGGTGTTCAAGATTGCCAAAGCTCGCCTCAGGACCCACTTGAGCTCAACAACATCACAGGCCTCTTGCATGCTGTCACTTTGAGACTTGTCTTTGTGCCATCTTCCAGACAATTGTACTGCAGTGTATTCTTGTTGCTGGAGTGCCTGGGCAGCCGAAAGTGGCCTGAGCAAGCGCAGCACCAGGGTCATAGATGAGTTTGGCTGCGATCATCCTTTTATTTTAAGAT
>JAABUS010007480.1_pt1 | contig 12520 bp, 13 predicted proteins | sample 5560161 | NCBI WGS metagenome assembly JAABUS01 (sample SAMN10711885, study PRJNA513376) | rock metagenome | isolation source: Antarctica rocks | place: Antarctica: Victoria Land, Trio Nunatak nord | collected 2016-01-04 | reverse complement strand
AGTGGCGCCAGGTCGCTGACCAGCTCCGCCCCCGCGTGCCCAGGCTTGCCGACCTGATGGACGACGCCGAGGAGGACGTGCTGGCCTACATGGGCTTTCCGGCCCAGCACCGGGCCAAGATCCACAGAAACAACCCGCTCGAGCGGCTCAACGGTGAGATCAAGCGCTGCACCGACGTGGTCGGCATATTCTCAATGAAGCGGCCGTCGTATGCCTCGTGGGTGCCCTGCTGCTGGAGCAGAACGATGAGTGAACCGTGCAACGCCGCACCATGAGCCGGGAGACGCTCGCGCCTTTGGGCGATACTGCGCCCGTCAGCCTGCCCATGGCGAGCTGACACACGGCCCACCCCACCCAGGCGCAGGTGCTGGCGTTCCTACGCCACGCCCTAAAACACGACCGCGTTCCGTCGGAGTCCACGGACGGGACGGTCCAGGCGAGACACCGACACGTCGACCGGTCCGTCCAGTGTTCGAAGCGAACAGACGGCATCGGGGCCGCCTTGCAGGGGAAGTGACGCTTCGCGACAGGGTGCCGACGTCCGAAGGCAAGGAAGCGCTGCCCCGCATCGAGAAACGGCTTCTCCGCGAGAACGAAGGGGCGCTCGGCTTCGGCTGCCCGACAAGGCTTGCCGTCCAGCAGCCTGCGAACCGGAAGTCGCCACTCGACAATGCGCGTGACGAAATCAGACCGAGCGTGGTCCCGAAGCCAGCATCCCCATTTGTCTAGCCGCCAGCTCCCAATGCGGCCGCGGGTCCTCGGGATCCAACCCCACGACGAGGGAGTGCGGGCTGTCCAGCCAGGGTTCGGACTTCCTGCCGGGTTCGTACCTCTGGCCGGAGATGTAGTACGGAGCCAGGAGGCGCCCGCCATACGAGCTGCCGTCCGACATGAGGGCACCGCCCGCGGGCAGGTAGTAGGTCCCGTCGACGTTGACCGTCATGTTCAATCCCTGCCTGCGGGCGGCGAAGAGGTCGGCCTCCGTCATGCTCGAAGGTCCCTGTCCGAAGTCGCGCGCGATGTCGGCGTCGGGCCAGTTCCGGACGACCGTCTCGACCAGCCGCTTTTCCAGGAGCCAGTCTCCGTCGTGCGGAACCAGGTCCAGAACCCGCGCGATGCCGGTGCCTCCGTGCAGGTGGACGAACGCCAGCACGGAACCGCCGCCACAATGGAAATGGCGAAAGCCCCACTTGTTGAGCAGGTGGTCCATCATCCTGCGGTAGTCGCGCCATGTGCCCCTCCAGTGGGCGCGCTTGTAGGCGTATCGCTGGTTCTTCAGCGGCGGCAGATGGCGGGCCAACGACCTTCCGTCCCGCATGTCCGCCAGCAGCGGGTCGGCCAGCGGCAGCGAAGGGTATACAGACAGATGCTCGGCAAGGAGAATGGTCCATCGTTGTGCGGGAATTGACGACCGGCGTGCGAAGTCGAGGTGGCAGACGAACGGGATGGCGGCGCTCTCGGTCATTTATCTCCTCACCTGGACCATCCAGGCTCGTTCAAGGCTTGCTCTGCTTCCTGAAACGGCCGAACAGCTTGTGTGGTAGGTCAGGGGAAGCTGCGTCGAGTTCCACATCGTCGATTCCGGCCCCGACTGCGACTGAGTTGAGCCATGCGGGCTCTAGCCGGTTCGTCAGATGGTTGGGGCCGCACTTGGTGGCCAGGACGCGCGCATCGGTCAGGCGCCTACGAGGGGCCCAATGGAGAATATAGCTTATGAGGCTTTCGTCCAAGTCGGGCGCAACGCTGCCGCTGTGTTGGGAACGCGGAGCGGGCATCAAATTCTTCGCCGGAGCAGCCAGTCGAGCCTGTTTCGTTCGAAAGTGAGTCATCAAGTGGTATACAACTGCATGAACAGCGTAACGGCAAAAATTATGGCAGGCGAGGTCACTCAATGGTAAGCAAAATTTACGAAGTCCGCGATGTGGATGACAATACGCTCTTTTTTATAATTAAAAGCGTTCGAGGCGGACAAGCAATGACCGCTGAAGGACAAGGGAGCGCTACGTGGGTTGCTATCAAAGAAGATAAAGATTACTTCAAAGTACTGGTTAATTCGAGAAATTCTGAGACAAAAATTATTTGGATGGAAGAGAAAGAATCTATTAAGAGAGAGATTGTTACCGCTCAAATCGAACTGAACGGTAATCCTGCTTCATCTGAAGAAGTGATAAGCTTCGAAACAGAATCTCAAGAAAACTACTTCATTGGATGGGATAATATCGACAAACAACCTTTAAACTTACCAAGCGCTGATAGAAGTGTTGTTGTTTCTGAGCTTTTCGGATGGATGGAACAGGAGGAGGCAGGAACAATTCCTAGCGGCCGAAAATAGAAATAAGTTATTACAACATAATTCAAGCACTTTATGGTTGCAATTGCGCTTGAATTTCTTGACGCATTATTTCCGAAGCAAGGGTATAAACTGAGAGTTTATGCTCCGGAACATATGCGCTGCCTTTCCCATGACATGCCTCGAAAGCGCAAGACTCTTCCAGACGCTTGCGCGCGGCCATGATACGAGCATCCAGTTCATCATACCGGAGCGTGGACACCCACGCGGTCCTTTTACCGTTCAACATGAGTGAAGCGATATTGAGCAGACCTGCCTCCAGATGCATTTCTATAGACGTAAGTTGGTCTATGGCAATAGCTTGAGACTTTGCATTCGGACCTTGAAGGTTTAGATTGCTAGTTTCAGAAGCTGTTGTATCTTCTTGGAGCCAGGAGCTATCCCGGACGTCGCCGGTCGGCTTGATAGCAATCGATGTCGCAGTTTTGGTCATGTCACACACTCCGCGGCGGCGCTGACCCGCACGCGACGCATGCAGGCTAATTGCTTCAAGAGTCTGCTCAGCCGACTCGCAAGGGAAGGACATTCGTGTCGCGTGCGGCAGCTCAACCGGGCAGGTCGCTACGCCGCTAGATGTCCGGCCATGAGCCGTTCACGTTCAGTCCTGCCACCGGCTTGACGCCGCGCAAGGCGAGCCGAGCTTCCATCGCCCGCGGCGACATCCGCATCCCCCCGCGCCAGCATGCTTCCGACGACGTGCTCCTCAAAAAACCTGTCCACCTCCGCCACCAAGACGCATCCGTCCCGGAACGGCGGGTTGCCGCGAGCGACGGGGTTCGCGACCAATTCCCATCTCAGCCCCATCCACTCGGCGGCTCTCCACAGCGTCAGGAGACCGTCTCCATCCAGCTCGCGGCACAGGTCTTCCACGTTGACCGATGCGAACCGCAGGCGTCTAAACCCGACTGACGTATCATCCAGCTCCGCCACCGGCAACCGACTATCGCGACCGTCCCAGCGGGGTCGACGCTTCGGCAACGGAGCGTCTCGGCCGCACGCTCGAAGCTCAAGACGGGCATCCCGGCGGCACCGTCGTCCGAGACGACCGACACCCGCTGGAGCAGGGCTTCGATGTACGCCCGCGCGAACCCCTCTGTGCTCAACCGGTCCGCCGTGTCGGCGCGCCGCGCGGGAACGAGGACACCGCAATCGACGGGGTGGCGCACCCGTGCCTTGGAGATGCCGAGAGCTGCCGCCGCTGCGACCAGCTCCATCGCACCCGGGACGACGCGGGCCAACTTTTCGACGGAGATCCAGTTGATGAGCATCAAGACGCCGCCGTCCTGGCTGGGCCGCACCCCCAACCGCCCGGCGGGGATACGGCCCATCAGACATGCACAGGACCCCCGATACCACCGTTGCGCCTCCGCGTCATGCGAGCCGTAGCCTCCAGGCACAGTTTTCGGCGCTGCCCAGCGCCGGCGCACCGCTGACGCGCGCCACCATCCTCGACCGTCAGGCCGATGCCGAACTGGTCATGGGCCACCTCGGCATAGCGGAACGGCTGGCCCGCATGGCGGCCGAGCTGCGGAGCGCAGCACTATGAGCGAGGAATGCACCGTCCGCAGCCGGGATGCGCTGCAAGAGATCGCCGCTCGCATGGTGCAGGCCAAGGCACCGCAGGCGGTCCTGTTCGCCGCTGCTGCCGCCGGCCATCTCGCGCTGGTCTACATCCCCACACCTGGCAGCCCTTGGCCCTCCGAAACCGTCGAAGGGCTGAACCGCCCCGCCGTGGTGTTGCTGGCCGGCGATCCGGGCTACGGCGAGCCGAGCTTCGGACCTGGTCGCTGGCGCTGTGCCGCCAAGGCAAAGGCTTGGGCGGCATCCGCGATCGTGCACGGTGGCGCAGGCGAGCGGGGTCACTACCTCGGCGCCATCGCCATGGCCGAGCTGATGCAGCGCGTCCTGATGGTGGAAACCTGCTCGTCGCTGGTCGACTATGGGGGGCGTTCCTCGCGCCGCTGCCGCGGATCGGGTTCCGACCGTCTGAGGGTGTCCATCCGGTTCGGCCCGGGGTGATGCATTGAACGCGATGCCATCTACCGCAGGGGGTCTGACTTCCCTCCGGCTCGGGCTGCTGGCGCAGGGCTACACGCCCATTCCCGTCACGGCACCGGACTATCAGCATCCCAAGGTGAAAAGCCCTGGCAAGCAGCCGTTCTTCAAGGGTTGGCAGAACGTTTCGGCGGACACAATCGACGCGAAGGCTGTGGAGGGCTGGACGCACGGCATTGCGAACCATCCGAACACCGGGCTGCTCTGCGGGCACCTGGTCGCGGTAGACATTGACGTGCCGGTCGAAGGGCTGGCGACAGAGATGGAGCGGCTGGCCTCGGCCATGCTGGGCGCTACGCCGCTGCACCGGATCGGCAAGGCGCCGAAGGTTCTCCTCTGCTACCGCACCGCCACGCCAATGCGGAAGATGGAGACGCCGGAACTCAAGCTCGACAGCGGCGCCACGGTGCAAATCGAGGTTCTGGGCGTCGGGCAGCAGGTGGTGGGATTCGGGGTCCACCCGGCCACCAGAGCACCCTACACGTGGCCGGACGGCACACCGGAACACGTGCCGCTGGCGGACCTGCCGGCGGTCGCGGAACCGTCGTTGCGGAGCTTCCTGGCAGCAGCCGAGGCGGTGCTGCGGCAGGCCGGCGGACTGACCGACAAGGAACGCGACGCCGCAGCGCACTCCACCCCGCCGCAGCAGACTGCACGTAACGCACCCGCCGAAGGCAGGCGGCAATCCAAGAGCGGCGACTTCTTCCGGCAAGTGAACACTGCTGCGCTGGGCGGGATCGGCTCTTGGTTGCCGACGATCTTCCCGAAGGCAAAGCGGCAGGATGGCACGGGCGCCTGGCGGGTCAGCTCGGCCGACCTTGGGAGGAGCCTGGAGGAGGACATCAGCGTCCACCCGACCGAAGGCGGACAGGACTTCGGCACTCGCCAGTCGTGCAGCCCGATCGACATCGTGCAGGAGCATGGTGGTGCCCCTGATGCCAAGGATGCGGCGTTCTGGTTGTGCGAGAGGCTGGGGAAGGCGCCAAGCGATTTCGGGTGGAAGCAGGCAAAGGAGAACAAGCCGCACAAGCCGGGCGATGCACAGGCTGCACTCGCTGGCTTCGACCTCACTGAAGACGGGATCGCCCTGGCGTTCACCAAGACTCACGAGTCCAAGTTGCGGTACGATCACACCCGAGGTGCCTGGTATCAATGGACGGGAAAGGCGTGGCGGCAGGATCAGGTAAAGCTGGCGTTCTCTTGGTGCCGTCGCACCTGCCGGCAGCTCGCAAAGGAAGCAGGAGTCGAGGACGGGGACTTGGCAAGGCTCGCCCGTGCCGCCACTGCCGCTGCCGTCGAACGGTTCGCACAGTCCGATGAAGCCTTCGCGGTCACATCGAGCATCTGGGACTCCGACCCGTTCTTGCTGGGCACTCCTGGAGGCACGGTCGACCTCCGGACTGGCGAGATGCGCGAGCCGATCCCGGAAGATCACATCACCAAGTTGACCTCAGTTGCGCCGGCCGCAGCGCCGAAGTGCCCTGGCTGGCTGGCGTTCCTACATCAGGTGACGAATGGGGATACAGGGCTGATTCGCTTTCTCCGCCAATGGTGCGGCTACTGCCTTACCGGAGACACCCGGGAGCACGCCTTGCTGTTCGCGCACGGGCCGGGAGGCAACGGCAAAACCGTGTTTCTGAGCACCGTTGCCAGGATCATGGGTGACTACGCCCGGACCGCCGCCATGGACACCTTCGTGGCCTCGCAATCCGATCGGCACCCAACGGACCTCGCAATGCTCCGCGGCGCCCGGCTCGTGACGGCCAGTGAGACTGAGGAAGGCCGGGCATGGGCGGAAACGCGCATCAAGGCTCTGACCGGAGGCGATACGATTACGGCCCGGTTCATGCGGCAGGACTTCTTCGAGTTCCGGCCGGAGTTCAAGCTGACGATCATCGGCAACCACAAACCCATCCTGCGCAATGTGGATGAGGCAGCGCGGCGCCGCTTCAACGTGGTGCCCTTCCTTTACGAGCCGCCGCATAAGGATTTGCAGCTTGAGGAGAAGCTGCAAAGGGAGGCGCCTGGCATCCTGCGTTGGATGATCGAAGGTTGTTTGGATTGGCAGATGCACCGCCTCATACGGCCAGACGTCGTGTTGAGCGCCACCAAGGACTACTTCTCAGAGCAGGACACCGTGCATCAATGGGTGGAGGAGCTGTGCGTGCTCGGTGCGCTCCAGTCTGACACCCTCGCGGTCCTATTCAAAAGCTGGAGCGACTACGCGCTGGCCAACGGGGAGAAACCGGGCACAGCAAAATGGTTCTCTCAGACTCTTGGACGGATCGGTTGCACGCCTGTCAAGAACACCCCGGGCGTTCGAGGAAAACGAGGGTTCACCGGGATCGCAGTCCGGCTGATCGCTGCACCGAGCCATCACGAGAGCGCGGACGATCGGGAGGATTGATAGCGCAATGGGGCACATGGGGCAGATGTGGGCAGTAAATCGGTATGACAGCTACACGTGCGCGCGCACGTGTGCCCTACATCCAGATTTCGTGCCCACATGTGCCCCACCTGTCCTACCGCACCGTGAGCTGAGAGGTCGAAAACTCCCTGCCGAGACATCGCCATCCTCCCGCGCCGAATGCTTCCGCGCGCTGCCTCTGGCCTCGCCCGCCGTGTCTCGCCCGATTTTCAGCCCAAGTTGGGCCGAAATTCCCCTTGCTCACTCTCCCCACTCGCCCGTATGTTTTCGCTCAACGAAGGTAGCGCGAAGGCACACACGATGAATGGACGGTTCGTTGCCTACTATCGGGTGTCGACGGCGCGGCAGGGTGCCTCGGGTCTCGGCTTGGACGGGCAGCGCGAGGCGGTCCGGGTATTCCTGAATGGCGGGGTTTGGACGCTGCTGCGCGAGTTCGTGGAAGTCGAGAGTGGCCGGAAGAATGATCGCCCCCAGCTCGCCGCCGCCATGGCCGAGTGCAGATTGACCGGTGCGACGTTGCTTGTCGCGAAGCTGGATAGGCTCTCGCGCAACATGGCGTTCACGGCCCGCCTGATGGAGTCCGGTGTGGACTTCAAGGCGTGTGACAACCCCCACGCAACACCTCTGACAATCCATGTCCTTGCTGCCGTGGCGCAGCATGAACGGGAGATGATTTCGGTCCGCACCAAGGCTGCTCTAGCCGCTGCGAAGGCCCGAGGGACCGTGCTGGGCGGGTTTCGGGCTGCCTCCCCTACTCTCGACCATCTAGCCGGCCTCAGAGCCCGCCAGGACAAGGCTGCGGCCTACGCTCGCGAGGTAGGACCAATCGCTGCGGCCCTCCGTGCCGAGGGTGCCAGTCTACGCCAGGTTGCTGCTGCGCTCATGGATCGGGGTATTCAGACTCCGCGAGGCAAAGCCTGGACAGCAACGGGCGTTCGCACGCTGCTGAACACCACCGGGTAGTCACCCATAGCATTGTGCGTGCGTGTGTGTAAGTAATGATGCACGATACTTGTTGCAATCTACCGGTTAACTAAATTACACCGGAGATATGGAGCCAGTAACCACCCAATCCGACGCGATCCCCGCCCCGACCTACACGCACTCCGCCGCAAGCACCGGCCGATGCTACTGGACCCGCCCAGCCATCCTGTTCGCGATCGGTGACGAGCCGGGCGTCGAACTGTCGCCGTTGCGCTCGGCCATGGTCGCCACCACGGTAAAAGCCGCCGAGACGCTGGCCAGCCTTGACGCCATGCCCGACTACGCCGGCAGCGAGCCCCCGCACTTGGCGCCCCTGCGTCAGCGGACGCTCAACCGCATGCACCGCACCCTCGACATGCTGGGCCTGCCCTACGAGCCCCCTGCCCTGCCCCACGGTTTGGAGGGCTAGGTCATATGTCTGGCACCACAGACACGTCCACCCCTGCCCAGCGGCAGGCGTTCTGCAACGCGATTGAAAGCGGCGCAGGCGGCCCGGTGATCCCAGCCGCCGCAGTCCTGGTCGCGCAGTCCCCTGCCCGCCTGCCCGAGACGACGGCCTACCTCCTCGACCTGCCGGACGGCTCGACCTACGCGCAGGCCGTCTCGCGGCTGCAGATGCGCTGGGCGTCGGGCCGAGCCGGGTTCTGATGTCCGGCATCGCAAAGCGTAAAGCGCCACGCGTCGCGAAGGTGAAAGACCGCCGCCCCGATGGCGAGTGTGCCCATCACCGCGAACAGCGCATCGAGCGTGCCCGGCTGCTGGAGCTGCAGGCCGAGCGGCCGGTGCACCACGCTGCCGAGACGCGCGACGCAGCGCCATGAACAGGACACACGACTGATGGCCTACACCGCTCGCCCGCAGGACCGCATGGCCCTGGACCGCGCGTCGGTCCGTACAATCGACCCGAAGAACGGCCATCTGCACGTCAGGCTCGCGAACATCGCCGCGGCACGTGTGAACGACTACCTGGGCGCCGAGGTGCCGAACCGCCGGGAATTCGGCCTCGACCCGAACCGCATGTATTCCCTCCTGCGCCCGGCTGCCGAGCTGCAGAAGGCCGCCGCTTCCTTCCACGGCCGGCCCCTGGTCGACCTGCACAAGCAGCAGGATGCCAGCGCGCACGACCGCAACGTAATGGTGGGCTCCGTGTCCAACGTGCAGTGGAACCCGCCGTATCTGCAGGCCGAGCTGACGGTGTGGGACGGCGCTGCCATCGCCGGCATCGAGTGCGGCGCACAGCGCGAGATCTCGCCCGGCTACTACTACAAGGCCGTGATGACGCCCGGTGTGCACGAGGGTGTCCGTTACGACGGCAAGATGACCGAAATACACGGCGATCACGTGGCCTTCGTCGACCGTGGACGCCAGGGCCGCGACATCGCGGTCGGTGACGCTGCCCTCAAAACCCTACGGAGAATCGCAATGGACGCCAATCCCCAGAACATGCAGGCCGCGCTGGTCAAGCTGATTGCGTTTCTGCAAGCCCGGATACCGGACCCGGAGCTAGATGACATCGCCGTCATGGTCGACGGCGGCATTGACGAGAGCGGCGGGCCGAGTACCGCCATGGACCGGCAGGTCAAGCGCAGGGCTGCACAGTCCCGGATCGCGCAGGACAGGGCCAATGAGCAGGATTACTACGAGCGGTGGCCCAATGCGCGCAGGCTGATGCGATGAGCGCGGCAATCTCCCCGCTCCGCAAGCTGGTGGCCAAGGCCGGCGGCACCCCTCCCCTGCCCCCTGAGCGCGTGGCCCTCGGCCTCGCCATCTCGGCGCACGTCGAGTTGCAAGCGGAGCGGGCCGCCACGGCGGCCTCAATGCAGATCGCAAGCGAAAATGTGTGGGCTGCACGCACGCGGCTAGACGCTGCGCCGGAACTGCTGGAGCAGGCCAAGGTCAACACGGCCAATTACCTTGCCGGCATCCCCCGCGGTGAAACCCGTACGCCGCCGCAAACGATCCGGGAGGCCCGCGACGCTGCGGTTGATGCCCAGGACGATCTCGACGCCGCGAAGGTGGCGAAAGACGCCTTGAACGAACGGATGGAGCGGCTAGACCTCCAGGCATACAAGCTCAAGGATGCGATGGAAAAGGCCGCCTTCGCGGTGATCGGCGCTGAGGCGGCCGACAGGGCGCGGGCGATGGCGGCCGACCTGATGCGGTTGCAGCAGGAGATGTATTCGACGGGCCAGGCGCTGGCGTGGCTGACCGCGACCGCCAAGGTGCTGCCGGTGATTGAGCAGCACGGTGGAAACTTCGGCAAGGTCGCCGACGACGCGATCCGGCGCGCGATCGGCCGGCTAGAGATCCGGCCGGCCGAATGGGACACCCACAACCGACCCCAGACGTTGGGCGACGCCTCTGCCCCCTGGCGTGCCGCCCTCGCCGCGCTCCAGGCCGATCCGGCGGCACCCCTGCCCGTGGTGCCTGCGCTATGAGACGCAGCATCGCCGTCCCGATCGGCCCCGATGGCCAGCGCGACGCCGGCAAGCTATTCCGCGTCACCGAGCTGCACCCCGAGCAATTCGAGGCTTGGCTTGGCAGGGCCATGCTGGGCCTCGGCCAGGCGGGCGTCACGATCTCCCCTGACGTGGTCGCGGCCGGCGTGGCGGGCCTGGCGACCCTCAACCCTGCGCAGTTTCAGATCGTACCGTGGACGGAGATGGAGCCGCTGCTGGCAGCGATGCTGCCCTGCTTCGCGCTTGTGGACTCTAGCGACCCGGCATCTGCCCGCCCGATCGTGCTAGGCGACATCGAGGAGCTGCGGACCCTCTGGCGGCTGCGGATGGAGTGGATCGGGTTGCACCTCGCCCCGTTGGGGCCGGCTTCCCTGGCGCTTCCGGCCGCCCCGGCACCGGCACCGAAGGCGCAGGACCGCCGCCCGCCCAAGCGAGCGCGAGGGCGCGGACATCACGGCGCCGGTCATGCGTGACATGGCCACGGCGTAGGAACGCACATGCAGATCATTGATGCCCTCGTGGTCCAGCTCGGCCTTGACGCCACCAAGTTCAAGACCGGCCAGGTTCAGTCTTCCGCCGCGCTCAAGGGCCTTTCGGACTCCAGCAGCACGACCGGCAAGGACATCGCCAAGGTCGCGCAGACCATGACGCAGGGGTTCGCCCGTGTCCGCACGGAACTGCTCGGGCTGCTCGGGTTGTTCGTCGCCGGCAAGTCCATCGGCGGGCTCACCAGTGAGATTACCCATCAGGACGCGGCACTCGGCCGGCTATCCAACCGCCTTGGCGTCTCCACCAACGACCTGTCGGCGTGGGAGGGCGCAGCCCAGCGTGCCGGTGCCCGCAGCGGCGACGCGACCAACGACCTCACGTCCATGTCCGCGGCGCTTGAGAAATTCAAGCTTACCGGCCAGGGTGGCGACACCTTCATCCCCTACCTGACCCGCCTTGGCGTGCACCTGCGCAACGCCAACGGCGAGATGAAGGACACCAACGAGCAGCAGATCGAATACGCCCGCGCGTTCCAGGAGATGGACAAGCGCGACCCGAAGGCGACGGACTTCCTGGCGGGCCAGCTCCCGGGCATGAACCAGGGCATGATCGACTTCCTGCGCCGCGGCCCCGCCTACGTGCAGAACTCGCTCGGCCGCCAGCAGCAGATGGGCACGCCGTCGCGGCACGACGCAGAGAACGCGCAGGCGATCCTCGGCCAGATCGACGACATGGGCCACCGCGTCACGACGTTCGCGCGTCACCTGCTGAACGACGCGACACCAAGCATCACGGGGCTACTCACCAAGCTGGGCGCGTGGCTCGACACCAAGCTGCCGGGCTGGGAAGCAACGATCGACCGCAACATCAAGCCGGTGGCCGACTGGTTCGCCAACTATGACTGGGCGGGGCTGCTCACGAAGGCAGAGGCGTTCGGCACGCGCGCCATGGAGGCGTTCGACCGCCTGACAGCGTGGCAGCCGCCGCACTGGCTCACCTACGCGCTGGGGGGCAACGAGCCCAAGCCTGGCGAGATTGCCGACACGCCGCTTGGCCCAATCGTCTCGACGCCGAGCCCAACCGGGCTGACGGGTGATGCGCGCCTGACAGGCAATGCCAGTTACGCCCCCTGGGACATGCCCAGCGAAGGCCACGCCGGCACCACCTGGCAGCAGCTGTATGGCCATCTAGCGCCGCGTTGGGCTGGCGGGGACGACACCCGGACGCAGGGCGAATGGAAGCAAGCGGCGACGCTGCTCAAGCCGGAGACGGCGATGATCCAGGCCGACGTGGAGGCCGACAAGCTGCACGTGCCCCGCGACTTCGCCCGCCGCATCTTCGCGCAGGAGGGCGGCCTGAACCCGGACGGGTCCGCCAAGATTTCGCGGGCTGGTGCGATCGGGGCAGGCCAGCTCATGCCGGACACGGCCCGCGGGCTTGGGGTCAACCCCTACGACACGGCGGAGAATGTCGCCGGCTCCGTCCGCTACATGGCGCAGCTCATCGCGCAGTTCCACGGCAACCAAGCTGCCGCTGCCGCCGCCTACAACGCAGGACCCAACAACGCGGGCGTGAAGCAGCTTGCGGCAACCGGCGATACCTCCGGGCTGCCGGCCGAGACGAGGCGCTACATCGCAGGGATGCCAGCAGCGGCACCGGTCAGCCCTGCGGTTCCGGTGGCCGAAGTGTCGGCCCGCAACTACGCGGAGCGGCTGGCGCTCCTGCAAAACCAGCTGCGCCGCGGCGCCGGGGTCA
>JAABUS010007478.1_pt1 | contig 12521 bp, 20 predicted proteins | sample 5560161 | NCBI WGS metagenome assembly JAABUS01 (sample SAMN10711885, study PRJNA513376) | rock metagenome | isolation source: Antarctica rocks | place: Antarctica: Victoria Land, Trio Nunatak nord | collected 2016-01-04 | reverse complement strand
CGTGGCGAGATCCAGGTCCGGAACGGACACCCAGTTGAGGCCGTCGCTGACCAGCGCGGATGCCGCGTTCCCCCTTCCATCAACACGCGTGGCGGGATCGCATCCGATGCGATTCGCCAGGGTTGCGCCGAGGATGCAAGAGGTGTGTCAGGTTTGGCGCCCAGTTCGCGAAGCGTTCCGGAAGGTCACGGAATGGTCACGGCAAGTCGGGCGACGGGCGGTCGGTGGGCACGGACGATGCCGGTGTGGCGGGGGAGCCGTGGGAGGCGGGCGGTGGGTGGCTGTCGGTGGAGGACCGGAAAATTGTTGACGCTCGGATGTCCAGCCGGAGGGGGTATTTCTGCTTACTGAAGTAGAGGGTGCAGTTGCGCCGTCACGTCAGTGGGAGGCAGCAGGCGATGGGTCGCAACGCGACACGAGCGCAGCAAGCGAAGGCCAGGGTGCGCGAAGGGCGGTTGCTGCTGCTCGCTGAGCGGCAGGCTCAGGATGAGCGGATCGAGGAGGCGACGGTGCGCACGGTCTTGGCGTGGGAGGACGTGACGGCGGCGCAGGCGCGGCTCGATGCCGCCGAGCGTCTGGTGGGGGACGCTCTGGTCGAACTGGGGAAGGAGAAGGTGCCGGTCGCGCAGATGGTGACGCTGACGGGGATCGGCAAACCGCAGTGTGCGCGGCTGCTGAGGCTCGCCGCTGCGGAAGCGGACGAGGCACCAGGGTCTGAGCCAGCGGTCGACGGTGACGGACGGGGGCAGCGGGCTGATGCCACTAGGTGACCAGGCGCTGGCGTAGTTGACCTCCGCGCTACGCGACCCGCTGGTGGTGACCCGATACCGGGCCAAGATGGTGCAGGTGCCGGGGTCTGACTGCCTGTGGCGGCGGGGGGGCGGTGTCCGGTCGTGGTCACGGACGCTAGTGACCGTTATTCGTAGTAGACGCAACGGAGCCAGCGAGTACCGCTGGCTCCGTTGCTGGATGCCAGGGCGGAGGTGAGATCGCATTGAGCAGCAGCAACGATGTCGCGCTCGCCCGGCACAGATCGAAGCTCGCAAGGCAGGCCGGCGATCACGACCCACGGGTGCTCCTCGCGCTCCGGATCGACGCTGTCCTCCTTCAGTTGTGCGATGTGGTCGTTTCTCAGCGACGCGACGGATCCGCGTCCTTGGCAGGAGCGATTGGACGACGCCTTTCGCCACGTGGAAGCCGACTCGGTCGTCGCCGGCCTGGAAGACATTGCTGCAAGTCGAACGCAGGCAGCCGTTGATACATGGGTACGCAAGGTGCGGACGGTTGGGTACAAGGCGTTCGCTCGCCGGCTGTTGGGAGCAGCCACGTACGACCAACTCGAGCGCGCGCTGTACGAACACGCAGCGGTCGCGCGCTCCAGCCAGTTTGCGCACCAGAGGTTCACTGACCCGGGTCAGTTGACGCAGCGCCCCTGAACTGAACTGACTGCAGCCCGGACCGTGCCGGTCAGCTCATCCAGGCTCACGAGATCGGCGTTCTGAGCAGCCACAACTTGCACCTGGAAGTGCCGGGAGCACCCGATCCCCAGGTAGCGCATCGAGGTCGTGGATCAGCTTCCCGACATCGAGGCCCAACACGTCGATGCTCGTCAGCGTCGAGAGCTGTTCACGAGACATGACAGCCAAGGCGTCCTCCCAGGCGACGACGAAGGGCATCGCCGCTCTCACGCCACGGCGCACAGCGAGTGCAACGCTCACGTCCCGGTCCTGCCATCACGCATTACAGCCGGGAGCGTCGTCACCAGAGACGCCAGCGCCACGCCCGCGGCGCTGAGCGTCCGAGCAACCCAAGATCTGCCCGACCTGACTCAGTTTCAGGAACCGAGACGGGGGCCAGCGTCGCCGGCGGAGCTGACGTGGTCGCAGATGTCCACTCCTGCGCTTGGTTCGCGCCTCACCGGTAGGTGACCGATGGAACATTGTGCGGGTCGGCCCACTCGTCCATGAAGACGGTCAGGTAGTGCGCGGCGTCGATATCGTTGCCGAGCTGCTTGGCGAGGTGCAGCGCCGGCCACGCCTCTCGGCGGTTGCCGGTCCGCCAGTGGATCCAGGCGATCAGGGTCCACAGGGCCGCGGTGTACTGCGGTGACGCGCGCAGCGCGAGGCCTCGGTAGTTCTGTAGGGGCGCTCGAGGTCCTGGCCGGCGGTCCAGAGCGTGTCGATGCTAGCGATGCCGGCGCTGACCATGTCACCGCTGACTCGTTTGGCGATCTCGTCGAGGATCTCGAGCTCCTGGAGCACGTCAGGCGGCTCGAGCGACTGGTGCCCGCTCGATACGTTCGACCGTGGGGCGGCGGTGAGGCGTCGGGCGGTGGGGCCTGGGTGTGGCCGCCCGCTTGGCGGCCGGCGGGTGCAGCTGCGTTTCGGCGGTGGCATGGGGGCCTGACCTCCTGGGTTAGTGGGATAGGTGGCTGGGACGGCGGACCCGGTCGTGCGACCGGGTCGTTCCGATATGACTGGGTGCTCGTAGCGGGTCGGGTAGAGGAGTAGCGCGGCAGTTGTTGCCTGCCGCGGGTGTGAGCCGCGGTTAGGGTGCTGGCGTGCTCGGCGCCCTCCGTGGCGCTGGTGTGGGCGTGGGCGTGGGCGAGTTCTCGAGCGGTGTCGAAGATGCCCCGGTCGACGCTCCAGAACTGGTGGAACGTCTCGGCGCTGCGGTCACGGGTCTGCATGAGACCGGGCTCCACAGCGCGGTGGACCGTTCGACGCGGCTGTTGGTGCTTTCGGCCAGCGGGGTGGCCAGCTCGACAAGGGTACTCAGCCGCTCGAGAGCCTGGTGGCCAACATGACGGCCGCGACCGCGTGCTCAGGGCCCTGGGCCGCACCGGTGAGCCCCGCGACGAGCGGTGTGGCGTGCTCGAGGTGGCGATGGGCTTGGCGCCAGGTGTCCCGCAGGTCCTCGGCGTGGCCCTGGCTGCGTCGCAAGTCGGTGACCAGCTGGTCACCGCGCTCTTGGAGAGTACGCATGGCCGGGCCGTGCTGGGTAGGCCTCGAGCAGGAGCTTCGCGGCGTCCCACTGCAGGTCTCTGGTCTGCTGCTCGGCGCGCCGCAACGCTTGCTCGACGTCCGTGTTGCGGTCGAGGGCGACGTCGAGCAGGTCTCGACTCTCCTCGAGGATCCGCCCGATCGCCTCGAGCCGCTGCTGCGCGTCGGAGCTCCATGGGTGCTCTGCGGCCGGCCCGGTTGAACCCGGCGATCAGCGCATCATCGGACATCGCTGTCGTCGGCGCGCTGCGCTTGTGGGGCGGCACCGGATTCGGCGTGACGCTATTGGTTATCGGCGGCCAGCCCGGCGCTGAACAGGTCGCACAACGTGGTGGCGCTGGTGGTGGCCTCACTGAGGGTGGTCTCGACGTCGCTGAAGTGCCCCGGGGAGGAGAAGCGTTGCCGGTCGGCAGAGGCCTTGCTGGTCATGGCGAGTGGTCCGCTCATGGGGTGATGCCCGGTCCCGGGCGGGGGCGGTGCTGAGGATGGTTTGGACGCTGATGGCGGTGCGGTGGGGTCACCCGGTGGGGTCGCCTCGCAGCGACGCCGTGGCTGGAGCCGTCGAGGCGGGCGGCCGGGTGAGGCGCGTTGACCAGGACGGCCTCGTGGGCGGCGTCTGCGGCGCGGGCCAGCTGGAGGCCGCTGCGGTGGACCTGTTGCAGCGCGGGCGGGTTCAGGCGCAGGGCCCGGTTCGCCGCGGCGCTTGCCTGGCCAACCGGCCGGGGGGTGGCGAGCGTGGCGGACTCGTACCCAGGGTGGTCGGCCGGTGGCTGTTCCGGACCGGTGGCGGCGATGGCGCGCAGCCCGCCGGCGGATGCCCGTAGCCGGTCGGTGGCGTGCAGCTCCAGCGGCAGCTGCTCGTACATGACGGCCAGAGACTGTGACCCGTCGGTGATGGATCGCAGCAGGGGCACCAGCGGCACGCCGGATAGGCGGGTGTCGATCTGGTCGGGGGTAGCCCACCGGGCTTGGGAACGGGTCGCGTCAGCGACGCTGGTGTAGAGGCTGGCGGCGGCGGTGATCACGGCGGGGGACGGGGCAGGGTTGTCTGGGGTGCGTAGCCACGACCAGTTGTGGGCCACGGCGGACCACCCGGTGGCGAGCGTGTCCATCCGCTGCTGCAGGTGGGCGGCGACCCTGGGGTTGACCTCGCCGCGGTGCGCGGCGGTGGCGGTCAGGGCGACGGCTGTGTGGGCGAGGCTGGCCTGGGTTCGGGCGATCTGTCCCACGTCAGCGGACGACACGTGAGGGTCAGCGATCGCGCGGACTCCTACGGTGGACCACAGGGCGAGCCGAACCCCGAGGTCCGAGCTGCCCGGGGGAGGGTCGGGCTGCTCGGCGAGGAGGTGCCCGCGGTGACCGTTGACGTAGTCAATGGCCAGCTCTTCGTGGGTCTGCAGCATCCGAAGCCAGCGCTCCGCCGACGGCAGGCTGATCGACCGGGCCGTGTTGCCGGAACCACCTGCGGCCCGGTCGTCGGCGGCCACGGCGGTGCGGTACCCGCGCAAACTGACGGTGGTCTCGTGGGCGAGGGTGGCGACGGTCCAGGCGATGCTCACCCGCGCGGCGGAAAACTCGGCCCGTATCACCGGGTCTGAGGCCAGCCCGTGCTCGCCCAGACGCCGCGACAGTTCGCGCTGGCGGCCGGCGGCCTGCCGCAGGGTGTCAGCGACGGTGACCATCACCGGGTGGGCGGACTCGCTCAACGGGTGAAAGCGTCCGGCCTGGTGTGCCATGCGGGTAAGCCGCACCGTGAGGTAGTGCTGGCCGGCGGCCGCTGGGCCATCGCCGGTGGTCGGCTGCGGCATCGCCTCGAGGACCTGGACAGTGGCCTCGAGGACTCTCGCCCACCCCGCACTCAACGTCGCCGCATCGGATGGTTCCGCCTGCCCGAGCAGCTGCCCCGCTTGCCGCTGCGCCTCGCGGACCAGCTCGGCAACCCTCAGCTCAGACATAGTGCGTGCGGATCGCAGCGACTGCGTCACTGGTCCGTAACCGGGCCAGGAGCAGTTGGACGTTATCCAGGTCCTCAGGTAGCTCCAGCAGCCGCTGATACGCCACCTCGACGAGCCGCAACGGATCCAGCCCCCCGTCCGATGGCTCGGTCGGCTCGGTCGGCTCGGTCGATTCGGTCGACTCGGTCGGGCGCGGGCCGAGCGCACAGCGCAGGGTGTCTGACGCGATGCGGGTCAGCTGGGCGTCGAACTGCCAGATGGACAGGTCGTCGAGGCTGTGCCGGGACTGGTCTGCTCGACTGCAGCATTCCCGTTCGGCCTGGTCCAGCAGCGTCAGAATCGGCTCCGCCAGGGCTGGTGAGGTGGTCACTATGGTTTCTTTCGTTGAAGCGGGCGGTCGTCGGTGTGAACATCAGCGGCGGGTCAGGATGGGACCGCTAGGCTCCCCGCGGGACGTGGTCAGACCATCCGCGCGGGGAGAGCCCGTGGGCTAGTGCCAGATCTGTGCCTGTGGACCGCGGGACAAGACGTGCCGCGGGTGTGGATGACGGCCTCCTGGCTGGTCGTGAGGTGGACCCGTCCGCGTCAACCCGGGCTTGAGAAGCTGCCCCCTACTTCGGTAAGCAGAAAAACCCCCGCGGGGTGGACACGGTCGCGCCATCTTTTGTGGACGCCCCCCGGGCAGCGGCGTCCTCTGTGCCTCTCCGGGCTCGTCGGCGCCCGCGATGCCTGCGGTGGTGTCGGTGGCCTGGCGCACGCTTCTTCGCTTCGAACCGAGCAGGAACCAGCCGAAGGGCGACGGGCTTGAGCTGAGGACGTCAGGGTGGGTCAAGCCGGTCACGCCGCGGCAGACATCGCCCGGCTGCTGCCAGCGTCGGTGCTGTCCGCCTTCCTGGTCGGGATGGGGGCCGCCTTTCTAGGCGCCTGGGGCGCGGTAGTGGCCCTGGTCTGGCTCATGGCTGGCCTCGCGGTCCTGACCCGGGTGGGGGAGCGGGCCGCAGTGCGTTCGTTCTTGGGCTACCGCCCCGCTGCGGGATCCTTGGCTGGCCGCTGACGTCGCCGGCCTCGTCCCGGGCCGGCGGATCGAGGTGTACGTCACACCGGGACTGTCGGGGTGTTCGGTAGTGGGTCAGTTTGACTGAGCAGGGGTGTCGAGCAGCGCCGCGATCTCGACCAGCGTCCATACGTGGTCGGCCACGCCAGCGGCCATGGCAGGCGTGGTCGGGTAGCCGTTGTTGGCCTTGGTGAGCGTCTGGTGCGGGCGGGCGAAGTTGTAGTGCATGTAGTGCAGGCTCACGGCGTGGGCCAGGTTCTCCACCTTCTTGGAGAAGCCGTTGGTGAGCCGCGTGAAGCGGCGCATCCCCATCCGCATGGTGAGGTTCTGGCGCTCGACGTAGGACGTAGACGCCTTGGATAGGTCGGGGTTGCCGGTGACGGGACGAATGTCGATCCCGGTGCAGACGGCGGGGCTGTAGCGGCGCTCATCACTCTTGCCCGTCGCGTCTCCGTAGACCTTGTGCAGCATCGCGTAGTCAATGTCCGCGCCGAACGCCGTCTCCACAGCACTCAGGTACGCCTTGTGGCCGTCCGTGGTCAGCTGAACGCGGTTGCTAAGCCGCGAGGCGAGGTCGCGCATGAAGATCTCGGCGTCCGCGCCGCTACGGTTCCCGATGAGCCACGACGGGACGAGTTTTGTGTCTGCGCAGATCGCGGTCCATGTCCACACGTCGCCGTAACCGAACTCGCCCTCATGCTCGGCGGGAACGTTCTTGGCCTTGGAGTGGCAGAACGACCAGATCTCGTCGCACTCGATCCGAGTGCACGGCAGGTCCGTCAGCGCCGCGTCCTGATACTCCGAGCAGGCCTGGCCCAGGTCCACCAGCAGCTTGGTCACGGTGTTCTTCGCCGCGCCCGTCACCCGCACCGTCGCGCGGATGCTCATGCCCTCGACCAGGCAGCCGACGATGCGTGCCCGCTGCTCCGTGCTCAATCTGTTCATACTGACCATTATGCCTGACCGGTCAGGCATAATCAAGGGGTGTGAGCATAGGTCCGGTTTCGACCAACGGGGAAGGCCACGACGTTCCCGCGAGGGTGCACTCGCGGCCCGTCGGCTTCAGCGAGATACCCTGCTGGGAGGGAGCACAGCGACTCAATATCTTCGTCCGAGAGTGCGACCGCCTGACGTAGCCCTTGTGCGCTATGGCCTTCGCTGAGAATCACAGCCTGAGATTGGGCCAAGGTTCGGGGCATTTCTGGTTCCAACTGATCGTCCAGGGGCTCAAGCCTTTTCCAACCACGACGGCTGTGATTGATCCACAACCTCCGCGCGACTTCTGGAGAAATTAGGTCCGCCTTGGATGCGCGAGAAATCATGGCCCCAATAGAGACGCGCCACTTGGGTTTCATATTGAATAGAGTGTCGAGCGAAGCCGCGTAGAAGTCCTCAGAGAAAGGCCGGAGTGGCAGTAGAAAAGCCCCGGCGAATCTGTGCGCCTGGTCTTCTAGTAGCGCCGCCACCGTAGATTGCCGCACGGTTCGCTGGTCGAGATGGGCATGCATTATCATGTGACCTAGTTCGTGCGCCGCGTCATAACGCCAGCGAACAGCTGTGCCCTTTTCTTGGTTTAGCATGACATACGGGCGATCGGCCGTCCGATAGGTCAAGCTGTCTAGGGCTTGCGTCTCCAAACGATCCAAGGTCAGGATGACGCCCTGATTCTCCAATAGTCGAGTCATGTTCACCACAGGACCGGCGCCCATTCCCCAAAACTCGCGGGCGCTAGCGGCGAAGCCCTCTATATCATTCTCACTAATTTCCATAGGGTTCTCCGGCATGGACAACTGCGGGATATTAACCTCTGGTAGTTCAACCAGAGTTTCCATGTAGTCGACGATGTCGATTAGCCACTGCAGCCTATGCTCCGCCTTGGTGCGGGCGCGCTTGGTGGTTGAGTGCATCGAGCGGTAGAAGGCGACACCACTCTTAGCGTCCCGCGCCGGGCGGAGGAAGAAACTTGCCGGCACATTGAGAAGAATCGATAAATGCTCCAAGACTGCCACACTAGGCTTGGATTTGCCGGTTTCATAGGCGGAAACTGCGGCGTTAGTTATGGACAGAAACTCAGCAAGTTGAATCTGACTCAGCCCGCGCACTTCACGCATCTCGCGTAAGCGAGACGGGGAGAATTCAATGCCTTCCGACATTAGCCAACGTCCCGAGCCGCAGCCTGCCAGCGGTAGAAAACCTTGGCATCTTCGCCCCATTCTGAGGGCAACAGAGTGTTAACCAAGGATTGGTATCGACCGATCAAGTCGATTCGGTATGCGTAATCCTTAAGCTCCGCCGACGGGAACGCTAGATAGATTGACCCGGGTATCCCCCGGTACGAGCCGACTTCTGTCAGATTCCGGGGGCGATACGGGCCATGCAATAGAACCGCGTAAAGGGTGTCCGTTAAGGGTAACTCCATGTCGAACAAAGTTGGAGCGTTGCCCTCTGCCAGGGACCGTCGGTACTGGTACTCCTTAACTTTCCCGCATGGATACTGGACGGCATGGGCGGTGAGCCGAATCGGACCGCTCGCCAATTCCGTTCTTTGTATCGATGAACCATCTGAGTGCGCGACCCTCGCTGTGCAATTCGGGATACGGTCGGTCATTCCACGCAAGTACTCATTGACCTTTGCTCGGGCGATCAGGGGCCGGAGATTCTCCGCCTCCGCCTCTTCGAAGTTCGCCGCGCAGAACCGGTCCGCGAGATCTCGCGCCTGGAACACTGCCCGGATTGCACCCGTCAAGAACTCCTCAGTGAGATGGTCTAGGACCAGGGCCTCAAGATCGTCCGGCTGCATCGGTTGGGTGGCCTCTCTGCTGGTTGAGTCGCTCAAGCGACTCAACCAGCATGGCCGATCTGCACCCAGAAATCAACTACGACGCGCCGGAGGGGGCTCTGGCTTGGACCAGCGCGCCGCCGCCGCCTTCCGCGCGATCTCCGACCGCTCCTCAGCCGTCAGGCTGGCCGCTCGCGCCCTGCCACCCTTGAGCCCACCCCTGCGGCCGAGCGCGACCGCCGCAGGGTCTTTGCCGTCGTCGGCAGGCTCGTCCTTGTCGTCGTCCACACTGTCGGCCACGATGGACGCGGCGAGCGAGTTGAGGTCGGTTGGTCGGTGTTTGCGTGAGCGCTCAGGCATGGCTCCATCGTCCCATGGTGGCCGGCCGCGTCAAGAGTCGTCCAATTCAAACTGACCCACTACCGGGTGTTCTGCGTCGGCGGGCACCCCGTCGCGGCCGGTGCACGCTCGGTGGGGATCGGCACCCCGCCGTCGCGCTGCACGCGGCGTCGTCGAGGCGGTGCGCGACCTGGATCAGTCGCGGGCCCGCGTCCAGCTGGCGATGCTGTGGTGGGCCGGACCGTGGCTGGCGAGCACCTGAGTGCTCAGCAGCCTGCTTGGTCCGCGCCCGATGGCGTTCCTCCGTGTAGTCGCCCCGGTGTTCCTGATCATGGCCGTGCTCACCAGCGTGGGCCGGGCCGAATGGGCGGCCGCCGGCCCCGGCTGCGTGATCCTGCTTGACGCGGTCCTGGCCCGGGTAGCCCGTCGCCGGCATCGTTTCCCGGGTCGTGCTGCGGTATCGACGCTGGCCAGGGCGTAGGCGATGATTCACCAGCAGCTGCACGACCTCATCGACGCCGTGCTGTGGGTCGGGGGGCTGATGATGTTCGGCTCCGTAATTCTGGCCTCGTTGGTGCGCCTGATACGCCATCGCAACGCGTCCCACCGCGCCGTCGTTCAGGTCTCACCGGACGAGGTGATCGCCCGCGGCCTTCAGGATCCCCCCCTGCGAAGGGGTCCGCCCTGGCCAACCCTCAGGATCGGGCACTCGACCAATAGGGAAGGCGGCCGTCGGTGGGACTGGAGTTCTACAGCGGCGTCCTGGCCGGTGTCGGTGTCGTGCTGATCGGGTCGTGGATCCGCGACCGGGCCCGTTATCGGTCCGCCACCGGACGGCACGCCGGTACTGCCCCCGCAACCGCGCTGGTGGGCGCGGTGAGCGATTTCCCTGAGCTAGGGTCAGATCAACATTGACGATCATCACCCGCTGCCCGAACGCATGACCGGCGATATGCCCCAGAACCTGGCCCCGATGCTCGTTACAGCCGGCCCGCTACCGACTCCGGACGAAGATTTCGCGCACGAGATCAATGGGACGGGGGTGCGCAGTCTCCGAACCGGACTCCCCGATGCTGATCTTTGAGATTGGGATTTTCGGCATACCTTGACCCGGCAACCGACGTGGTCGGCGGCGTCGACGTCACCGGGCTGCGCTTCACCATGGGCGACGTGCGCCTCGCCGGGGTCGCCGGGCTCCTGCTCGGCCTGCACGGCTGGGGCACCGTCATCCGCGGGACCATCGCCGCCGTCTACCTCCATTCTTGCGCGCGGCGCTCAACGCGACTGAGTAGTGCCGATGCGGTCCAGAGAGGCTGGTACCCATGCCGATGACTGTGCGCTTCGAGATCTTCCCCTCCGACCTCGACGCCACAACCGACTTATACACCCGGGTGCTCGCGTTCAGCCTCACCGCGGATCAGCGTGACGATCCAGAGCCGTACCTGGTCCTCCAACGGGACGGTGTCCGTATCGGTGCGGCCGGTCGACAGGACGAAGGACACCGAGGCTCTCGCCGGCCGCCGACCGGCGTGGAGCTCGTCTTCGAGGTCGACGACCTTGTCGATGAACTGGACCGGGTGCAGCGAGCTGGTTGGCCTCTGATGGAGGACCTGCAAGCACGACCTTGGGGGCTGCGAGACTTCCGTCTGCTCGATCCCAGCGGCTACTACCTACGAATCACCGAGCGGCGAGCTGCTACGTCCGGAGGCCACCACCCACCGTCACAGTAGCGGATAGTCGGCCCGGACGTTGCTGCGACTAGAACTACGTGACCGACGACATTGAGCCCGCGCTGGTACCTGAGCCGCTTGTGTCGGATGTCGATCGAAGTCTCGACTTCTGGCGCGGCGTCTGCGGATTCACGGTGCGCTACGTCAGCTCTGACGAGCGATTCGCCTACATCACGCTCGGTTCCGCACACGTGATGCTCGAACAAGCCGGTGTGGGCCGTAACTGGATCACTGGTCCGCTTGAACCACCACTCGGCCGCGGGATCAACCTTCAAATCACCGTCCCCGACAGCGCCGCTGTAGCTGCCTCATTCGACGCCGCTGGCGTTGAGCTGTTCATGCAGCCAGAGACGAAGTGGTACAGCATCGACAGGGAAGAAGCCGGCGTCCAGCAGTTTCTCGTCACTGACCCGGACGGCTACCTGGTGCGCTTTCAGTCGTCGCTCGGCCCTCGACCCATCGTCCGATAGCCGATCGTCTTGCGGGCGCTACTCCTCGCCGGAGAAGCGTTCCCGTGCAGACTGGCGGGTCATTCCGAGCGCTTGGCCGATCTGGGCCCATGTCGCTCCGAGGGACCCTGCCTTGGTGATCCAGCAGCGGAGGTTGTGTTCGGCCTGCGTCCCCGCGGCCGCCACCCGGAGCGAGCTGGACGAGTACCTCGTCGAGGGTGGCGTCGTGCTCCCACGGAGCCACCTGGGGAACCGAGATAGGGCTGCCAGCGACGACTTGTGAAGCCAGGGCGATGCAACCGTCGCAGCTGAACACTCCCGGTCCGGGGACGAGCTTGCCTACCTGGGTGTACGGCTTCCGACAGAACGAGCACGCCTGACACGAGGCGGAGGCGGCAGCGGATCTCGCCCGGGACATGGTTGGGAAGGGTGATGGGCTTCAGCCCCAGCCGGGTGGGCTGCTGCGTCGGCGCGGTCTGCCGTCCCACTCGGACAGTGGCGCGGACTGCCACCACCACTGCGGATCGGCGGGCACGCCGGAGACGCGTGCACGGCCAGTGACGGCCAGCAGGAGCTGCTCCGGCTCGGCCACAGTAAGCGAAACCCACGGAAACACCCTGGCCACGGTGCGGGCGCAGACCTGTCCCGGCAGTGCCAGCTCGACTCCCAACGCGGCGGCCGCGTCGTGCCCATGGACAAGAATCTCGGTCACCGCCATCCCAGCCCAGCCGCTGGCGTCAGCCAGGCCGCTGGGATGCCAGGCCCGGCCGGACCCCAGCTCGTGCAGCAGCCCTTCGAGCACGTGCGCGGCGGTGACCGCGTTGTCGACCTGCTCCCAGGCAGGTGCCGGGCGCCCGTCGCGCAGGACGGGGAGGCGATGCTGGGCACGCCGGGCGACTTGGGCCGCGTAGAAGAGCAGCGCATCAGCGATGTGCTCCACAGTGCGCGCCGCCGTCCACTGGGTTGGCAGCGCGATCGTCGACCAGCGGGGGTCGTCGTCATCGACCGTGGTCAGGGCGGCCAAAGCGGCAGCAGCAGCGGTGACGTCAGCAAGCTCCGGTCCAAGCACGCTGCCAGTCTCGCGGAGAGGATGTCCCGAGTTCCGTGGAACTTCGGTGGCGGCCCGATGATCATCAGGCTACGTTCACGATCTCATCATGATGGTCGGCACCGACACTCTGCTCGGCGACATGCCGTTCGAGGGCGGCTCGCA
>JAABUS010007477.1_pt1 | contig 12523 bp, 4 predicted proteins | sample 5560161 | NCBI WGS metagenome assembly JAABUS01 (sample SAMN10711885, study PRJNA513376) | rock metagenome | isolation source: Antarctica rocks | place: Antarctica: Victoria Land, Trio Nunatak nord | collected 2016-01-04 | reverse complement strand
AAACCCTAACCCTAACTTTTCTAAGAATATAACGTTTTTATTTTTATTGCTAAAATAATTAGTAAATATTCTTAAAATATTAATACGTTTTGCTTTGTTTCTTAAATAAATTATTAATTTTAAAAAGTTATTATTTATATTTATAAAGTTTATTCGAACACTTTGTTAAAAAAATCGATTTAATAAAAATTTATAATTAAGTTAAAAAACAACAAAAATAAAAGTATAAATTATTACTTTTTTAATTAATATTTTTGTATCTTTTATTATTTCTTCGAAACAAATATATGCTTTTGTAACTTCTACTAGTAAAATAAAAACATTTTGTCGAATAACTAAGTTAATTTTGTTTGCAAAATTCTTACTAATACAATTAATTTTCGCATTATTATTAAACATTGCTTTAATTTTTATATCTTCTAATTGCATTTACGTAGTTAAACAAACGACAAAATATAAAATTCTAAGAGATTTTATTTTTGTAATAATATTTTTAAAATAAACGATTTTAATAGATTTAACGTTAATTGATTTTATAATAACAATTGTTTTTTTCTCTTTTTTAATAAGCTTTTAAGATTTTTTCTTTATTATTATAGTATTAAACTTCTTATTAAAAAAAGAACAAAAAAAAAAGCGATTTAAATCAAAACAAAGATTTAGAAATTTTATTAATTTTAATTTTATTTTCGAGATAAAAATACTTTAAATTAAAGTTTTAAAATTAACTTAATTCTTTATAGTTTATAATATTCTTTTCGAACGTTTTGTTCGCTATATATAGTTTATAGAAGTTTCTTAATTTTTTCTAGATTTGTTTTTCTAGTACTTAATAACTCTTAAATTAGAGTTAATTACTACAAGAACGTTTTTTATTATAACGTTTTTTACTTTTGTTTTTATTACTTTTTTCTTTATGTATGTTTTTTCATCTAATGTTTTTGTTATCTTTAAATAATTTCTAAATTTAACGTTTTTAATTTTCGAGAATCTATCTTTTTTTTTATTTTTTCTTTAATTACTTTGATCAATTGTTTTATTAAAAATTTTTAGAATATTTATTGTTTAAAAGAATTTTATTTTAATTAAGTTTTTTGAATTTTTATTATTGCTTAATTCGATTTACTATTCTTTTTATCTTTTAACGAAAAACTAGTATTTAATTTTATTACTACTATTGTAATTACAAACTTTCGAATATAATTTTGCGTTTTTTATTGAAAACAAATTCTTATAATCTCTTTTTTAATCTTCGCATTATTAAGAGACAACTTTATTTCTTTATTCTTAGAATCGTTAAACTTATAGCAAATTCTATTGTTTTTATTTATATAAATCTTCTTGTTTATTATTAAAATTGTTAACTTTGAACAAACTTATTATCGATACAAATTGTAATAAAACAAATATTTATTTAATTTTAATTAAGATTAATTGTACTTAAAAACAAATGCAAGTTCTTAATAAATATAAATTGTTTCTTAAGATAAACTTTAAACTTAAACTAAACGCATCAAGTCAAATTATTAAGTTCAAGTTAAGTATTCGATCTAAATTGAGTCAAGTTAATTCCAAAAGTTAAAATCGAAAAGTCGATTCAATTTCTAATGTTAAAATTATCGAGTCAAGTCGATTCCTAATATTGAAATCGAAAACCAAATTATATAAATAATAATTTCTTAAAAACGCAATATTTTGACAAAAGTAATACATATATATAATGTATATTAGTAGTTATTATAATAAATAATTAAAATAGTTTAAAATATATTAAAATTAATTGATTTAAATCAATTTTTAGTATTTCTTAACGTCGATTCAATTTTAAAAGTTGGAATTAAAAATCGATTTAATTTGATTTAATTTAATTCTTAAAAAATCGATATTTAAGTTAATTCCTAATATTGAAATTGTTAAGTTAAGTAAATTTTAAAAGTTAAAATCAAAACTTGACTCAACAATTAATCTATTTAAACTATTACTTAAATTTAAAAAGATACAATATACGAAATCTTTTATAATTGCGTTGTTATTGCTTGTTAAATTATTTAATAAATCTTGCTCTTTATTATTTTGCGAACATTATTAATCTTAAGATTTTTAAAAGCTTGTATTAAAGTATTTAGAATTTTGTTAATTTTTGTATTTTTAATTGTAACTATTAATAATATTAGAAGAACAAAGATTATCTTTAACGTAACTTTCTTTTTTACAAGATTTTGCTTCTTGCTTATTATATTTATTAATTTACTTATATTGATGTTCGCAACTTACTAAACAACTTAATTGCTATTAATATTTATTTCTCGCATAATTATCTTATTTTTAATTAATTTTATAATTGTCTTATATAACAATTTAAATATTATAATAATTGTGTTGTTTAAATTAATTTTATCTTTTCGCATTATCTTAGTGCAAATACTACAAAAAAAATTCTTTAAATATTACAAGAATTTAGTATATTTATTAACTTGATCAAATCTAATAAATTTCGAGAAAATAACTTTAAATTGTTAATTATATTTATAAATATTATTTAACTTTGCTCTTAATATGTCTTTTAAAAACTTTAAGAAAATACGAAAGTTAATTTTTTAATTTTAATTTTTATCTCTATATTTCTTTTTTAACTTATTTATTATTTTAAATTACTTTTTATTTGTTTAAACAACAATAAATTTAATAAAATTCTCTATAAGCTTGTCGCAATATCGAGACAATTTAATAATTTTATATTAAAAGATAACTTTATACTTATTACAAAAATTTAAAAATTAATTTAAAAAATTAATAATATTAAGTTTATTAAAGTGCAATACTCTTAGCGTTTTTAAAAAAAGTATAAAAATTACATAGTAATAAAGTTCTACAATTTTTATAAAGTTATTAAGTAAATTTGTTGTTAACGTAAATACGTCGAAAGAAAGTCTTGCAATTTTTTTATTATTTTAAGATATTGTTTCTAAAAGAATAGTTTAATAACAAATAATAAAAATAACAATTACTAAATTTAAAAAACTAATAGTAATAATTAATTCAAAGAATAATACTTTTAATTTGCAAATCTCTTTCTTTTTTTTACAAAAATATCGAAAAAAGATTTTCTTTTTTTTTCTTAACTTTGTGTTGTTTTTTTGTTTATTGCTTCTTTATCTTTTTAATCGTTTATAAGTAGACGTTTTTAATCTATTATTTCTTTTAATTAATTGTTGATTTATTGTTAACGAATATCTTTGCGTTAAAAATTTATTTCAATCTTTATTAAGAAGAGAGTTTAAATAGCGTTCTCGCTTTTAAGTAGATAAATTAATTATATTGCTAAAAAGCTTCTTTTAATAACGTTATTATAGTTAACGAACAATTTATTGTTTTAATAATAAATATTAGTTGCAATTTTAATAAAACGTTTTAATTTTCGAATTTACAACTTTTATTATTATTTTTAAAACTTTAATTTTGTTTCTTTTTTTTTGCTTTTTAATCTAATAATATCTTAATTTCTAAGTTGTTAATTTTGTGTTTCTAATTTTTAAAGTTTTTGATTTTAATAATTTGTTAAAGTTAACTTGTTTTTTATATTCTTTTTTTTGTATTTTTAAGTTTTTAAATTCTTAAATTTCTAAGATTGTTTTTAGAAATATATCGATAATTTGTTGTTTTAATATTTGTTATTGCAATTAATTTCTTGCGTTAAATTTTAATATAATAAGATAAAAATAGAATTCTAGTTAGTAGACAACTATAACAACAAAGATTTATTGCAATATATATATAAATCGCACTATAAAATTTAATAATATATTAAGTAGTTAAGATTCTAAGATTTAAGTAGAAGAGATCGCATATATATTGCAAATAAATTGCTAATACTAATAATAAACATTCTTAAGTTTATAGTTTAATATTATCTAGTTATTTAGCTACACTATAAATAAATTCGCATCTATAAGCGTCAATCTATTAATAAAATTAAGAAATTCTATTTTCGATAATTTATTACGTCTCTAGTACTAGTCTAATTAGACTAAAAAATTTCGAACTAAGTATAAAATAATACTAATTTATATAAATAATTTAAATTTTCTAATTAGATTAGCGCAAGAAGAAACGAGTAGAAATGTCAATGTCGTCTCTATAGAAAACAAATAGTAGAAATAACTTATATAAAGTATTTTTTCTAGAATTGCTAATATATATTGCGATAAATCTTTGTTGTTATAGTTGTCTATTAACTAAAATTTAATCTTTATCTTGTTACAATAACAAATATATTTAAATATAATTTAAATTGCTTAAACTAAATATCTATAAACTTTATAAATAAGTAAAGAACAATCTAAAGAACAATTCGAAAAAAAAACTATTAAACATATCTAATATCTATATATTCTATAGTGTTATTCTATCTCTTTAAATATAATATTCTTTATTGTTGTATTAATATTTGCAAATAATATTAAAATATTTGTATTATTAAATAAAATTGTTGTTATATATAAACTAATATATTAAGATATAATAAATAGTAGATAAAGATTAAAATAATTATATATATTTATATTAAAGTTATTTCTTTTGTTAAATAACTTTTGTGCAATTTATATAATATTATAAAGTTCTTAATTATATATTATCTTCTTATTTATCTTTATATTCTTAGTAATCTTAGTTTTTGCAATAATAATCTTTATAATTGTTGTTTTTGCAACTTGTTTTATAATATTTGCAATTTTTTTTATCTTATACTTTTGTTTTTTTGCAACAACAATTGCTTTTTTTGCAATAAAAATATCTTTTTTAGTTTTATTTTAATTTCTTTTTTTAGTTTTCTTTGCAATATATATAGTTTTTAATTTTATAGTTTTTTTTTGTTATCTTTAAGATATTTGCGACAATTTTTTTTATTATTTGTTAAACTTTTTGCTTTATTTTAATAATAATAAGTTTTATTATTTATTATATATATATAGATATTATAATTTTGCAATTTCTTGTTATTATTAATTTAGTAATATTATTAACAATAATAATATTATACTATTAATAGCGCTTTTTATATATAATTGTTATAATTAAATATTTATTTAAATTCTCTTTAATAAGTTTTAAAGTATTTGTTTGCTTTTTTATTTTTCTTAATAAGCAAAACAATAGATTTAAAATATTCTTTTTATTGTAAAAGTTATAGATATAATTAATAATTTTTTTAATAGATTTTAATTCTTGTAATATTTTTATAAAGTATTTATTAAAAATCTTGTAATAATAGTATAATTATTAATTCTTTAATAACTTGTTTAGTAACAAATTTTGTTCTTAATAAATTTATAATAACAATAAAATTAAAAGATATAATACTAGTTTATATAAAAATATATTATAGAGTTGTTAATTTAAAAGTTTTAATTTAAAATACTTAAAAAATAGCAAAAAACTTTATATAATTAAATTTGTTCTTGTTGCAATAAATAATATAATTAATTGTTTAATTATAATATAATTTATAAACTTAAAAGATATTTATATCTAATAATTTTATAATATATATAAAATAAAAAGAAAACTTAAAAAGAATAATATTATTATTAATTACTAGATTAAGAAACTTTAAAGTTATATAAAATTTAAAGCTATTAATAATTAAGAAAATCTATTGTTCTTTATATTTATTGTAAGTGTATCTAACAAAATAATAAAACTAATTAATAATAAGATTATTATTAAAGTATTTAGTATTGTTAATATTAAATAATATATTATTGTTAATATTGTTTGCAATTTATTTAACTAGAATATTTATTCTTTTAATAATAATTATAGATAAAATAAACTTATTTATAATATTAGTAGTTTTTGCAACAATAATATAATTGCAATTTTTAGAATTTATTATTTGCAATATATTTCTAAGATTTTTAATAATAATAATATATACTTTTTCGCAATCTATATAAAAGTTTATTTTGTTTATATTTTAGTAATTTTTAATTTATATACTTTTTTTGTTTATTATATTCTTTATCTTTCTAAAGTAAAGCTCTAGTATTTTTATATTTAATAAGATGTTTTTGCAAACAATAGCAATAAATATTTAACAATAAATTCTAAGCTTAAGATATCTATTATAGAAGTATTAAAACTAATACTAATCTACAAAATTAATATTAAATAAAAGAAAATAATTTGCAATATTAATAATAAGATCTATAGTTAATAATATATTTATATTATCTAAACAAATAAGATTAGACTAATCGTTCGATTTTAATAGTTGAAATCGAATTGCATAAATTATGAAAATACTAACTATATTAGATTAAAACTTGGTCTAATTAATCTAATTAGATATAACTTTTGGGTCGAGTTATAGATTTTAGGAAAAAATCGACTTGAACGATTAGTCTAAATAAGATAGTTAACAATTACTTGTTTTTATATATTTATATATTGTTTGCAAGTAGAAAAGTATATTAATTTCGAAAATATATTGTTAAGACAATTTCGCAAATTCTATTAATTGTATTCAAATTTGCGTATATATAAGACAATATTAATATATTTATTGTTCTAAAAGACTTTGTAGATTTGTATAATATATAATTTGCGCTCTTTATAACTTAATTGAAGCATAATAATAGTAATAGATAATTAATTAGATAGTTTAATAAAATCTAGTAGAAAATTATTAATGTAGATAATGTATTAATCTAGATAGCACTTGTCAAGGAACGAGACAATAAGAGACAAATTTAGTTACTAACGCGAGGGACGAGGCGATAAGAGACGAATTTAGTTACTAACGCGAGGGACGAGGCGATGAGAGACGAATTTAGTTACTAACGTAAGAGACGAGGCGATAAGAGACGAATTTAGTTACTAACGCGAGGGACGAGGCGGTGAGAGACGAATTTAGTTACTAACGCAAGAGACGAGGCGGTAAGAGACGAATTTAGTTACTAACGCAAGAGACGAGGCGGTGAGAGACGAATTTAGTTACTAACGCGAGAGACGAGGCGATGAGAGACGAATTTAGTTACTAACGCAAGAGACGAGGCGATAAGAGACGAATTTAGTTACTAACGCGAGGGACGAGGCGGTGAGAGACGAATTTAGTTACTAACGCAAGAGACGAGGCGGTGAGAGACCAATTTAGTTACTAACGCGAGGGACGAGGCGGTAAGGGACGAATTTAGTTACTAACCCGCGATTAGAGGATCACCACGCATAAAGAATTTCCCTACCTCGGGGGCTGAAATGAGGCAGCTGGGGACGAAAAGCGTGAGTTTGCGCTAAAGTCAGCACTCCCGTATGCGTGGTTTCCTGGAACGTCGATATATGCTTGGAAGTGGGCCAAAGGAAGGCAAATGTACGGTGAAAATCCGCGAGACTGAGATAATCCTACAATACTATTGGAGAGTTGGATGGATGTCTTGCCGGGCTTCTTGGGAACGTCCGCTCGGTCGCCGCCCCGACGGCAAACCACCTATTAGTAGGCAAATTTAGCACTAGGCTAGAAGAGATATAGTGGCTTCTGTCAAAATCAGTATCGAGAAACCGTGTCATGGAAGTGGGTTATTTTCACAAACGGTGGGGGGCCCTTGAAGCAAACATTTGTCCCTCAGCTTCGAACCCGACAATACTCTGACCTTGTTCACTACTTGATTCAACCTCTTGCAGGGTAAGGTTGACACCTACTACCATCCAATACGACACAGAGATGACAATCGGTGGCATGCTTCAGAGTGCGGATTTCATCATTGTCGGCGGTGGTACTGCTGGCATGGTCCTAGCCAGTAGGCTCTCCGAGGATCCAAATGTACAAGTAGTAGTTCTGGAAAGTGGGCGAAACATCACTCGAGACCCAAAAGTCCAAAATCCTAGCGACTGGATGAGCCTACTGGGACCTGAGACTGCTTGGCACCTCGATACTGTACCGCAAGTACGTCAGTATGATACATCTCCTGACTTTGCCCATTGCAATATATCCATCTCGATCATTTAAAAAGCTAATGGGATACTGAACACATAGCCTGGACTCAACGGCCGTGTCGAGAGACAACTCCAAGGCAAAGCCCTAGGTGGCTCCTCCATGATCAACGGATCCGCATACCTCACACCTTCACGAGCCGGAATCGAAGCTTGGGCGAAGCTTGGGAACCCACAATGGGCCTACAGTGCTCTACTCCCATACTTTGAAAGAAGCTACTCAGCCAAGCAGCCTAGTGCGGGCGTCTGCAAGGCTATGGGCGTTGACTATATCAGTAACATTGACGGATCGAAAGCTCCTACGGGCCCGATTCAAATATCCTTCCCCGGACTTGAGCAACAAAACTCCATGGCCAAAGCATGGAATGATGTTTTGAGAGGAATGGGTTACAGAACAACAGCCGAACTCTTTCCTGTGCGGAATGCTGGCAACCGATGCTACAGTGCTGCGATCCACCCGCAGACAAAGCAACGCATGTCCGCAGCTTCACAATATGGTGGTTTAACCATCGAACGCTCGAACTGCGCAATCATTACGGAGGCAACTGTGCTTAAGATTATATTTTCAAATGCCTCAGGGGGAGAAGTCCTTGCCACAGGCGTTGAGGTGTTAAAAGATGGCGAAGCTCATCTAATCGAGGCGAACAGAGAAATCATTCTATCAGCTGGCGTTTTCCACACGGCGAAGTTGCTTGAGATATCCGGTGTAGGAGAGGCAAATCGACTGAAAGAGTTGAACATCCTTCCTATAATCGAGAACTCCAACGTAGGCGAAAATCTGCAGAATCATATTATGTGCATGTGCACGTATGAGCTTGAAGAGAACGTCAAAATCGGGGATGGCGTCCAATCGGTGGCTTCTCTGCCACTTCGAGATAATGTTCGTCAAAAAGTCTTCGACGAAGCACCACCCGTACCGCATATCGAGGAAGACTCGTACAATGTACGGCGCGCTATGTTCGATAGCCCTGATGAGGCTTCCTGCAGCATGTTCTTGACTTTCATCGGTCAACCTAATCTTGCTAGCCTTGGTGTGATGCAAAGCATCCCATTCTCACACGGAAGCTCCCACATTGCATCATCGAATCCGGATCACAGCCCTTCCATCGATCCTCGCTTTTTTTCCAATCCTCTAGACCTGGAGATAATGGCGAATCATCTGCTCACTCTTCAGAAGATTCGCTCAAAAAGTCCCCTTAGTGCTTTCTTCAAACAAGATGGCCAACGTTTCACTCCAGACCCTGCGATCACAAATCTAGAAACAGCACGAAAGTATTTGCGGGACAATGCTGTAACCACGCACCATTCATGTGGTACTGCGGCCATGTTACCACGGGCAAAAGGCGGTGTTGTGGATCAGGATCTGATTGTGTACGGTACCAGAAATTTGCGTATCGTCGATGCCAGCATATTCCCCGTGATCCCGCAGGCAAACCCGATGAGTACGGTATATGCCGTTGCTGAGAAGGCAGCAGACCTAATCAAAGGTATTGGCAGTACGACATAGACACAGAGGCGCCCTGAGATGCTCCGAAATGCTATATGCGAGCATTCCGTTAAAAGCGAGGCTGTGACGCCTGCTTCTTCTGACGGATACAGGGGGTACTTTGCTTGTTGTTCAAGCCTAATCGTAGTGCCCCCATCGGAGTAATCGCAAACATGAGAACTTGCGATCAAGCTAGGTCGTCTTCAAAACAGATTTCGCGATGTACTGTGGTCAAGGATTTTCTTTGAACAGTTCAGTGCAAGCTTCAGGTCGGCTGTGAATTAGAGCGAAATGGCGTAATCAGTTCCAGATCTATAAACGCTTGATACTAGACTCTACGTTCCTATCACCACACCGCGCTACGACGAGTACAGGCACGTGGCCGTCCTGATCTTAAGAATGTGCCATCCCTGTTTCATTACACAGACTCTGTGATACAGGTTACGATTGAAAACACCAATCGTACACTGCTGGGTTCTGTACAGAGTTATCCGTTACGTGACTAGATACTACACAAGGAGACTGTCAATTATAATCAAGCCTCCAGTCATACGCGGCAAAGGGTACAAAATCCCATCCTATCAACTCAGTAGCGCAAATGGCGGACCTACTGTTTCCTGGATCAGGACATTGCCGATTTCAGGTGGACCTTCCCTCGTGCATTCTGTTGTCTGGTGTGAAGCCCATTTACAGGTGGCCTCGTTGCTCCACAATGAGGTGATATAGGCTCGGATTCAGGATCCGCTACTGAAGTCCAAGGGTATTGCATTTTCGAATGGCATGTGATGTGACTTCGCCGCCCTTGTACAACGCAAGAGGAACCTGATGCATTCGCTGAATGCTGCGGATACTCGTTGTGTCGTGTTTAGTGCATCGATCATCAATAAGATGAGTCCTCCAAGTACCCAGCCAGCGGCGGCCATACAGGCCAGTCTAGATCAGGCAATATGGATCCGAATCATGTGAGTGCTGTGCATGCGATAGGCTTCTAGCGCACCAATCAAGAAGAAATCTTCTTGGCCTCACGATGTAAATATCTGTTCAAGAGTGCTCGATGAACGACCTTCGTGCTCGATCCCGGGTACAGGCGGGTCGCCTTAAATCGGCCTGGTTGCCTGAGACGCAACCAAGTTGCCTTAAAGATAAGCTGTAGCGAAGCAATAACGGCGACGTAGCCCTGCAGCAATGTTGCGACCCAGACGACGATCCTCCGCAGAAAGAAGGCAACGAGGCTTGGGAGTTGAAATCGAATTACACGAGCCATGCGGGCCGAACAGAACACGAGCGCTTCCCATGGGTGGATATGACCGCGATTGCTGCTGATTACACCATGCGACCAGGGTCGAAAGCGCTGTAGATTCGCTGCTTCTCCAGCTGTAAGCGACCTCACACACATTTTCTTACAACGCGAACATGAAATTTTCTGCGCACTTTCCGTGCCAAAGTGGGGCTGCTTCTTGGGGACGTTCGGTCGATCCTGGCCCCACAACGACTCATTGACTGCTTCTAGGGAAGTATGAGGGCGAACAACGGGAGACACATACTTCTTTTACTCTACGAGACTCTATACCAAAAGTCCTGGCTAGCGCGAGATAGATCAAGGATATACTTGCAGGCCTCTTAGCGAGAAGAGAGGTATATATCGAATTATGCTAATCAATTACTATAACAATTGCTATTAAAATTCTTAATCTTTCTTATTGTTGCTTTGTATTTTTTTCTTTCTTACTCTATATATATTTTGTTACTTTTTTATATTCTAGAAATATAAACTATTTTCTTTTTATTTCTTTCTATATTATTTATTGCTATCTAAAGCAATTATATACTTTATATAAACTAATATTTATTCTATTTAGCTTGAAATATACTCTTGTATTAATATCTTATTTTAACAATATTATTATACTTACTTTAATATTATCTTAGTTTTACTATATAAAGAGATAGTTTAATTTTAACTTAATATTGTTTTTCTTAATAATAATTATATTAATAATAAAGTATTTATTATTTTTGTTAATAACAATAATATATTTATTTTTATCTATAATTATAAAGTAATTTAAATTAATAATAATTAAGTTTTTAGAATTCTTAATTACAATATCTTTTCTCAATTATATTAAAATCTTTATTTTTGTTTTTTGTTTTTTTGCTTATTTGTTTAATAAATCTCTATTATTTTATTATATATATAAAAGATATTTCTTATTAAAATTAAACTTATTTGTTATATTTAAAGAGCAATTTTTGTTATTAAGAAGTTAATAATTAATAATTTTATAATAATTTATTTTTTCTTTAGAAAATTGATAAAATTAACTATTTTTTTGCAATTCTTTAAAAAGATATAAATTTTTTAATTATTTATAAAATTAATAGATTATTTTCTATAAATTAGCAAAATTAATTTTAAGAATTTTATATATATAGAAGTTGCTTAGTATTATATTAATAAATACAATTTTAATTCTAATATTATATTAAATATATAATAATATTTTAAATTTATAAAAACTCTTCTTAGTTAACTTTGTATTAGATTCTACTTAATATAATATAATAATTCTTTGTACAATTTAAGTTTATATAAAGTATTAATATAAAATATATATAAATTTTGCTTTGTTATTATTAATACTAAGTAAATTTTAAAACAATAATAATTCTTGTTTTTTTAATTTTATTTTGTACAAAACTAGAAAAAATATTTCGATCTCTTTTAATATAAATAACTAAATTTCTTTCAAAATATTTTAAAATATTATTATATTTTTTACTATTTAAAAGTAATATTTTATAAAAGTTATTATTTATATAGTTAAGTTATTAACTATTATAATAAAGAATATATAAAAATAATAATTAAATATAATAAATAATTTTAAATAATTCTAAATAAGATAAAATTAAAAGATAAATAGATTAAATAAATAAAAAGAAAATTTTAATAATTATTTTATATTCGAAAACTTATATAAGATTATAATTAATATTAATTATTATTAATTAAGATATATTATAAACTTTAATATATTAATCTCT
>JAABUS010007476.1_pt1 | contig 12524 bp, 10 predicted proteins | sample 5560161 | NCBI WGS metagenome assembly JAABUS01 (sample SAMN10711885, study PRJNA513376) | rock metagenome | isolation source: Antarctica rocks | place: Antarctica: Victoria Land, Trio Nunatak nord | collected 2016-01-04 | reverse complement strand
TCTGGAAACGGAATGCTATCAGCAACGACCGCTATGATTAAGGGAGAAGAGTAAATACCTGCATCCGGAGCAAAGAACTCTTCTTGTGTTGGGTAAATGCTACTCAGTCTATCACCCTCTCTAACACCCCCCTGGGTGGTTTGATCTGGATGTTCAGCCGCCTGCTGTGTTAAGGCATGGTCGATGGGGGTGTTGCTTATATCATCACCACCAGTGTATGACGCTCCACCATTGTCTTGGGATGCCATTGTCGGAGAATATGTCACCTTCAAGTGTCAAAGAGCTTTAAAAGAATGCCAACGTCGTCTCCAGTCTTGATGAGGAAAAGCAGCGTGAGCGTGTGCGTCTGAACTGAAAGAAGAGTTGAACAAGCAGCGCCGCGAGCTGACTGGATACAGATAAACAAATTTAGCCTAACCGAAAGGACTTAGCACCAAGCAGTGATGAAAGCGCAGATGTTGAAGAACTGTAAGCCCCGCAGACGCGACTAATGGCGTTGCCATAATCGTGTCGGCCGAGGCTCTAACAAATCTCAGAGAGAAGAGCCTTGACACAGGCTCAACACACACGGCTCACTCAGGTAGGCAAAGTTAAAACGGACAGATCTGTGCAATCTCTGAAAAGGACTGTTTCAAAATTAGGTATGCTATGCTTTTACATTCAAATCATATAATATAATTTTCCAGAAAGCCAGTATCGATGAATCAGACATTCCGGTGCCACGAAATTAATCAGGAGCATTTGGCGCTTTTCCCGCAAGAATGATACACAGTGCTAACGACACACCTGTCCAGCACCACCGCTTCATTGTCACCGCCTGCGGGGTACACCGATTCCTTGATCCCAACGCCTCTCCACAGCTAAGCGGAGCGAAGAAGCCCAGGCCAGGAAAGGAACCAAGAATTATGTGATCAATGCCGGCTCTGCAATCCTCATAGTCGTGCAAGCCGCTGGTAACACCGTAGACAAGGTACAGCAAATATACTGCAGCGTGACAAAGCGCCTTGCCGATCCCAGAGAACGGTCAAAGGAGCATTGAACCAACAAGCCTCTGCGGGACACAAGAGGGGTGGGCAGCCTCATACAGAACCCAACGTCAGGGCGCTCCGCAAGTTATCAGTAATGGTCTCTCGCCCGCGGTATGGACTGGCCCAGCGCTTGTTTGGTTGCGTGAAAAAGCTTCACTTGGTCGTGGTCTTGCAGCACTTTTATAGCAACCCTCGCTACCATCTCGTGACTTCTTCGTGGCCGGAGATGCGTGAGCGTTGGGCATGAGCTCAAGGCATAGGAAGAGGCTGTCATCTGATTCTTCGAGCAGCCAGTCCGGGTCTTCAGTATGGACTTCGTCATGTGTCATTTCGGTTTGGTTTAAGGGTCAGACGAAATTCTGGCGCTTGTGACAGTCGGTCGTCGTGGCATGATGAATTGTGGGACGAAGACCGCTTTTTCATACCCTGATTCGATATCTCGGTGCGAGAGATTACTAAAGCAACCTTTCGTCCTGCAGTATACACAATTGTTGGTGTCTTTTGAAAGTCGACCGGACAACGGACTCTAGCTGTTTTCGCGGATCATTCCTTCGAACACTCTCGACATATGCGTCCGATAGGAACATGGCTGGTCGTGGCGATGAGTCGACAATCATTGCTCTGCCGTTACCTATTCCTTTGGCCCATGCAAGAGGACGATGCCAGTCGTCCCCATGTTTGATACATAGAGAGTAAATTTGACTCAGGAATTACACGTAGAGCAAACCTCGTACATAATTCCTTGATTCTCCTTCCATATCGCCTCGGTCCATATTTTTGCTCGCCAAAAAGATGGGCGAGATTCCTACTCGCCGTAGTGCGTCATCTTTTGTAACGGCATATCTCTTCAAGTCTCTCGAACTATCTCATTTTCGTACCAGGCAAGATTCCCAACATCAAAATTGCCGTCTTCCATGTTATCCCCTGTCAGGTCCTGGTCCAGATGCGCGGCCATTTGTGGGTTTGTGGGAGAACCTTTTCGATGTGAGTTTCCGGACCTATGTCATAACTATGCATGAGCAGACATTGGAGGGCAATAGTGGTAATTCCTGGTGGCACGAAGGACGATGTATGATGGTCTACGGAAGGTTCGAGCTGGTCCCTTGACAGGCTGTGAGATCTTCTGTAGTGTTCGTCTGTTTCTGCTCTTCGGAAAAGCTAGCCCATCGCTGCTGGCCCATAAACTTCCAAAAGGAACCGCAATTCAACGACGGGCTTTGCTTCAGCGCCAGATGTCTCTCAGTGAGATTGATTCATTCAATTTCCAGCAAAGAGTAATTGCTCCACACTGCCAACGCTTCAGGGCGTTAAGCTTCCTCTGCGGCCAACCCTTCGACATTCTTTTCGTAAACAAAAGGAAGAAGTTTAGCTCATTCTCTATACAAGTAGCTGTAAAATTTCTCGAGCACAGCACTCTTGCGGGTTTGCGATTTGTTTTACGCGCGAGATTGTTTCGTTTTCCCTTACATCTTCTACGCGCTTGTGCTTTTGAAAGCTTTTCGATTACAGTCCATAATCTTGGCAGTGTCTGAGCAGATTGCTAACTATGTTATCGACACCATTCAATCGACGAATGGTGGATACATCGGACGACTTTGAGGGTGATGAACTGGGTTTTGGTTTCGCGAGTCAATCTTTGCTGGCTTTTGGGAGTCTTCGGGCGCTTTATCTTCGAAGTTGACTTGTTCGTTTTGTTAACCGCAAGAGTATCGAAGACTGAGATCGATGTCCGGTCCGAGCTGCTGGGCAGTTCTAGAGCGATTTGAGGGGGAAAACCCTCCAAACACTTTCTGACGGCTCTGAGCATCATTTTTGGGTCGGTCGACAACTTGTTTTTCACGGAGACTCATTTTGTTGATTCCTTTGGGTATTTCTTCCATGGTTGACCACTCCGTTGAGCAAAGTTAATGTGTGTGAGGGAAGTTGTGAACCTAGCAAACTGTCAAATATTGCTTGTCGAAATAGCAAAAAAAAGTTGTCGTGACTGTAGAAAAAGATACTCAGATGAGGAAATTTCCAGTCCCCACTAGAGATCACGAACCAGGGCCTTCGCAATAGATTTCACAGCCATAGAAATACGGAAGAACGTTGATGAAAAATACTTCCACAACAGTGGCGATTCTTCTCACTATCGACAATTTCGGAAGAGCTGGCACGGTGCTCCCGTGGCTCTGATGGAGGCAAAGATCCGAAGCCGGAGCCAATTCTTATCGAAGGGGGAGTGAATTGGGATGCGGGTAAGGCGCTTGAGAAGCGAACCAAGAATGGTGCGCTTGAGTATCGGATGAGGTGGCTTGTTTCAGCCCCGTGGAAGATACGTAGCGAGCCTTTAAAGCACCTCGAAAACGTAGTGAGTAAGACTGAAGAGTTTGAGAGGGATTGGGAACACCACAGTGTAGCTGCGAAGGTGTCAAAGAAAAAAGGCCAAAGAAAATAAGTAGCCGACGAATCAAGAAAGCGAGGTCGATCACGAGAAGACAAGTGAGCGAGAAGCCAAATTAAGACTCCAAGGTCGCTTTGCTGGAACCTACAGAGGCGCCTATACGACGCAAAGGCCGAAAAAAACGCAGTCAGAGAAACAGAAGCACACTCGTGATGAACTGGAGGGAGATACGGTGGCGTCGGGGTTCGCTGGGTCGAATGTGTCTTGGAATTCGGTGTAGCTCTGATCGTGAGAGTTGAAGCCATTCAAGCCGCGGTCAATTTCGTAATCATCATGCGCGTAGAACTCTCCAAAGGGCATAGGTGAAATTTCGGAACCAAGTCTCTGCTTCATACTACTGGCAAAGTCTTCTATTGAGCCCCATTGCTCGGATGTAGGGTTTCCCTCCGAGCTATCTGCAATTCTTTGAAGTTCAATAGTGGTTTTGTCGAAGGCCATGACAGACATCCGCAGGAGGTATCCCCCCGAATGTCGTCCAGGCTCCCAATCACAAATATCTGTCACCCTAAAGGTGACGGGCGAAGAACACCTCAGCAAGCACAGCCAGATGTAAAACCACCACCCCAACCAGCCAAGCTGGCAAATCTTTAATGGGTATCGTATTGATCCAGCATCACCAGCTAAGCTTCTGTACCCTCAGTTGAGAAATGTATGAGGTCTCTTAGAAATCCATAGAGTGATAGCATGGCTCGAGGCAGCGTTTGTGTGTATTTCACTGGAGTATTGATAGTATTCGACTACCGGAATTACTCTCGTAGCTCTCGAGATAAGGAACTACTTAAAATATAAATCGATCGCGATCGGGAGCTCACCAAGGTACGGTAGTCCTCTTAGCTTTTGTTTGGCCACGATGAGACTGAGGAAGGCATCAAGGATAGTATCATTGAGCCACATGTTGTCTGGTAGTAGCGTTGCGACGTCCCGTTGTCGAACCTCTATCCCATTGACCGTTTGGATCAATTCAGTCGGATCTTTAATAGCCAAAAGCTTATCCAATCGCTGCTTCTAATGATTGGCCTTTGACTCCAGTTTCGATGAGATCCCCTTCTCTTGCTCCTCCAATGGAGCGTAACGTCTCACAAGCAAGAGTTCAGTCTCTGTCATGGGGTATGGAAAGTCCCATTGAGTAGCCCATTCTTGCAATGCCGCCAGCCATATTTGATCCACGCCCTTTTGATAGCGCCTTCATACTGGCGATCGCGGCATTCTTCCGCAAACCTCCACTCTTCGAAACTTGTCAAGCAATCAGTTTCGTCATCATCGCTAGCTGCAGGAGCGTCAAACGAGGCGCATATAATCTCATTTCCAGGTCTGCTCCATTCGCAATTTGGGCTGGAATATGACCTGCGGATTCTGCCATAAAACCTGGCTTGGGACTCTAGAGCATCAGAATTTCTGGGGTATCCTGGTTTCGAAGATAAGGCCAGTCAGATTTGCGTTTGTTTGGATTACTCCGCATCCGAGTTCCTTTTTTGTAGTATCGAAACACAACTTCGGTTCGATAGCGGCATGTCAGGCTAGAGATTGAACATTCATAATCCATAGGCAAGAAGACTACTTGAAGAAAAGTTTCGCGATCAAGCACAGAGTTCAGCTTCGCTGCATCCTGACGGAACCGGACGACATTGTGGGAATGTGTGGATTGAGAGATATGAAGATGTGAGAGAGTATATAGCAGATTAGTCGCAGTGAGTGTGGCTTGCTGTACCACTCATAAAGGAGTCCTTATAAGCTATCTCCGCCGCACATTGGTGCTAGATGTGTTCGAGGTATGTCATGATCACATCGGACCCTCGAATGCGCTGTGGGACAACCTGTTCTACCAGTCAGCATAATGACAGTGTCATTCATTGCGCCTGCTCCTTATCCGTCAATCGACAACCAAGCTCTTCGGTCATTCCTTAGGCTTCAGATATTTGGCAAAGTCGGCCAAACTACTGGGGTCGGAGGCTTCCACGAATCCTGAACACAGTTCTGTGCATGTAACATGGTCAGATTCTCAACTTCGTCCACATAGAACTAACAAACAACCGTATGATATCGATCGCAAAATCTTTGGATAAGTCAGAATAGGCGATCTGGACAGGAGAAAATGTAGATGAATGATGATAACCAGAAACCAAGTTCTATCAAAAGTCATTCTTATGATTCTTCCTCTTATCACACGCAGTTTCCTTAGCCTATTTGACCTCTGAAAGTTGTAGCAGCTTTAATCTTTCGTCACCTTCCTTATATAATATATAATCGCTTACTTGTCTTCAATCTAGACTTAGCCAACCCTTTCGATTCCGATCAAGCTCATTGATGAAAAACTCACTAGTTCGTGTCTGCTGATCAGGGTCGCTTTTTATAGCTTTGTGATGAGAAACTCAGTCTGGTCAAATCACCTCCTGATTGGCCCTACCGGTTATCACGATGATTAGTGAGCGGAGATCCGACCAGAGTGCAGCCGCATCTTGGAACGGAGATATAATCGTAGGCGAAATCGTTGGCTGGCTCCAGAGACCTGTCTGGAGATGTCTCAACAGCTGGACAGGGAAGTGCCGACCGCAAGTATGGCCAACTAATGACTACCTCATTTGTGCCGATGGTTAATTGCGCTAAGTGATCTGATTCTTCACAGTACATGCTTGGAGAGATGGGACATCGACATCGATCCCATTCTCATCGGAGACAGGAGCATCGTTGACAGCACGTCCCGGGTCATCCACGAGGAAATTTCAATGGTGGAAAAAGCGTGACGTAAGACTGCACTTATGTACAGAATGTCACGATCTTCGGCAATGTGGCCTTGAAACTGGTACGACTGAGTGGATGTCAGATCTCTTACAGACATCGCTTTTCAATGTTGCAAAACCCGCGCTCGAGTAAAATTGACGCGGAAGATGAACTTAACGTCGTGACCGAAATAGAAGTTGCAAGATCGATCTGATTTCTTCTCTATCCTCAGCTGAACAAAATCGTCATATTCGTCATCGTTAGACCCGAATTCTTTTTCGTCATCTCCATACCCGAGTTCCTTGTTCTCGCCGTTACTATCTTCTGCGAGTTTGTCGTCGTTCTCGGCCGTCGATGGTTCTGTAGATTCTACTGCTGTTGCGGCCGCAGCTCTGTTTTCCTTCTTTCCTTAGTCCAGGGTATGGTAAGGTTTCAGGCCGTTCAATTCACGCGCGAACACGCGTGCCCTCGGGGCCGTCGAGGCTGAGGAGATGGCGCTCGCGATAACGTCAAACGAGGGTTTTGGTCTGCTTCTCTCCACGGGCTTCCCCTCTTTAGGTTCCGTCGCGGCGGGCGCCCCCTCATGACGGAACATTGCGGAAGACCACTTCGGTATTCCTTCCGTGGGATTATCGAGATGATCCATGGGCAGCTGCACGACGGCCAAGACAGACTTCCTTCAAAGAAGTTTGTTCTTCCCGCGCACTCGATCTTCGTAGGAGGGGCGAGCCATGTACAACCCCTTATGGTAGCCGTCCTTGCCCATCAAGCAATGGATGCCACTTAGGGTTAAGGCCACAACCGAAGCACCTTTGGTAAAGTGCTATTATCGAACTCGAGAAATGTCCTAACAAGCCTTTGCGGGGCGTTGATAGTGAAGACGTGCAGTCGAGACATGGTCGCAGCAGAGACAAAGCAAATTTTCAAACTCTCTGAGTAACAATATGTGACCTAAAGGATGCCTTGAAAAAGGAGTGATTGCATAAGCAGGGTGAAGACGCGTTCTTGATTGTCGATTAGAGATCTTCGGTCACAACTCAAATAGCTGCATGGATTTTATTTTCTGTTAGTGTTGGGGATGAGCCACCACAGCTGCACATGCTGTTGGGTTTCCCCAAATGAGAGCTCAGACTTGGACGCCATCGATCGGGATCTCGGTTCAACCCGGAACACCAAGAAATGTATTTCGAAAAAGAGAAGGTGTTTCTTATATAGTAATAATTCACAGGCAGGAGGTGAAATATTGGTCGCTTGGCTTGAAAGGCACAAGCCGCACAAGCAGATGGGGCTGCTAGACTCAGTCACAGGTCCCGACCGCCTGGAGTGAACGTCGCCACTCACTCACTATCTTGAGAATTCTCAACTCTCGCTCATGACCAAGAGAACCCTCATGGATGGTTCGTCACGCAAGTGCCGTTCACGAAGACATGTCCCTCGCGGATCTTTCGAGCGAAGTATAAGTGGATAATTGCTGCAAGATGGCGCATCTGGACATAACCCTCGACAGGCAGAGCCTCCAAACAACGCATCAAAGAAGATACGGTATTGAAAAACATGCAACGATATGTTGAAATGACATCAGAAATATTAGACTCAACATATAATACTTTCACATCGACATCAGACAAGCTAAGTCAAGAATAAAAGTAGTGTTCCAACTACAGCAAGGTGGTAAAATATAGAGAGAGACTTTAGCAGCGGTGCACGCATCGCCAGAAGTCGATCAGCTTCACTACGCCGTACAACAACCCGAGGGATTCGAAACATTTTTATGGTCTTGATGACATTTGGATTTGTTCCAGGTGAGTTTCCGACAACTCATTTTCAATTAGTGTGAAAGGCTGGGATCGGTTTGATATAGGTTGAACTGGGTCGCAACGAGGACATCGAGTCCATGTATGTCAGAGAGCGTAGAAGCGCAATGTTTAATTGTAAGATGTAACTGAGTATCCGTCCATAAGTCTTCGGTTCTGCGCAGCCGGTTCAATCTGTGTACGTCTCATGTTGGATAACCATCCGAGGGACCAGCGCAATGGACCAGGGCAAGATCAAACGCGCCGAAGTATAAGGTTCCGTGCCTCGGAAGTGCAATTTTCGTCTCTGTGAGTTAACGCACCTTAATGCTGCTGAGTCGAAGCCTGTAATCATCCATGGCGGCAAAGGGGGGGCGAAGAACACAGAATCCTTCTTTGTTTCAACGGCGTTTGCGCTCTCTGAATTTGGTTTACCGCATTGGCTGTCGGCCTGACTGAATCACTGTTACCGAGAACATAGTGACAAACGTGGCTGTTCCTATGGTGGAAACATAATGTGGTTATGTTGTGCTTGTATTACTCATTATTCTATGTAGAAAGAAGCCCAAAGAGGTCGCCAGACCGATTATATGTGCAAGGTCAAATAGCCGCCTTAGCCGCGGGCGCTTGTCCAACCAATATGATGGTCGCATCTATACTTCCTTCTCTTGCGCAGACCCTTTTCTAGGCTCATGGGTGTGACATTAGAATCTCAGAGGAGGCAGAAGAGCCCGGCGAGGTCTGGCCATAACACCTAATCGTCCGTTCAGCCTTCGCTATCGAGATCACGGAGTACTGCGTGTTCATGTCACTATCTGGGCCTCGACTGTCACCTCAGAAACCTGCTTTGTGCGTCACTCAATATATATGTGCACATATCAATTGTTTGGCCGTCAGCCACCTCACCTTTCCATGCAATAGAGGCCACCCGTCTGAATCACGGTCAACCGGAAGGGTCACTGGAATCTACGAAGCCGCCTGAACTTCCCCCCACGCCTCAAGACAACGGTCGCCAGAGGAGGAGGTGGAGGCGAAGTAGCGATTCTAGTATTACGGCGGTGGGACTAACCACAGGACACAACCCCAACGAGACGATTGCATGTTCTGTATAGTGGACTCAAGACAGTGTAAAAGACTCCCAACCGTGCCAAAAGCGCACGAAAATGGCGAATCGATCACAACATAGAGCGTATATATTGCGTAGAGGGCTCAAGGCCATGCAAAAGGCTCGCGGCCATGCAGAAGATACACAGCGTGCGACAGGACATCAATAAGGCAGATAGCCGCCAGGTCTGCAGCGTGTATGTCCTATATTGTGACTTGAGTGCAGCCGGGGCATTCGATAACGCGGCAGCATTCGCGGGGAGGGAGGTTCGGACTGATGGCATTGCCAGAACCAAGAGGTTCTGATGCCTGTAGCTGAGCGAGGTACGATTTTAACAACTTGGGTACATCAAAAGTGGAGAAGGGCGAGTCATAGGAGATGGAGCGGAGAAGAAAAGAGAGCTGACACCATCAACAAAGCGTTGATATCTCTGAGGAAGCTTGAAGGAAAAAGAAGGATTCACAAGGTGGGCAGAGAAGACATTGATTCAGGAGCTTGAGAGATCACATATAGGTAGAAAAGGAGGGTAATGAGCAGACGTTTAGCAAAGGAGATGGAAGCGTATGCGGGGTCGTACCCAACTGTAGCCCAGAATCTTTTCGCAGTAAGAGGATCATTGGCGACGAGCGCAGCTAAGAAATACATGTTGAGGCGACATGGCGAGCTGAGACTCTCGTCAACCGACTGTAAATCTAGACGACCGCTAGGGTGCTGACGCTACATAAAAGTCTATGAACTTCAAGTCTATGAGCTTCAAGTCTATAAGCTTCAAGTCTATGCTATAACATTGCAATGGGTCTTTCGATTCCTGGCTGCGCGCTCATCTTCACGAAGTATCCTTGCTCAGCAAGTTGTATACTTCTGGAGCAAGATAGGATGTCAATCTCAACTCCCCTCCAGCAAAAGAGCATCCAATATATGTCTGCAGTCCACAACAGCTTCTCAGTACAGACATCTGAACCACCCTCTCCAAAGCCTGCAGGTAGTTGGAAGCACGTGCCCCGTGTCCCCGTCTTTTCAAGAATGCCCTGAGCCCATTCGCGATGGCGAGATCGCTACGGCCATAGTTTCGCACTGGTAGGTACACCTTGACCCCAGGATGAGCTTTGCCTTGCTTGATGTCGAAATAGTACAGTGTTCCCGCTGTCCGATGATCCTTGGCTGGGAGCTCCTCATGCGCAGAACGTCCGTGTTCCTTAGAAAATACAAGCTTCCATAGTTCGCGGAGCTCTTCAAGGTTCTGCGCTAGCGCTGGTTTATCGAGTAAAACCCCCCAATACCATAACGTTCTTGACAGCAGCAAAACTAGTCGACCGACTTCTCATATAGATTTTGAGCCTTGACTCAGCCGGAGCCACGCAATCGATGGCAAAGATCTCCTCCTCAAGGTCTGAGTTCTGGGAATGGTTCATCAGGAAGGTCTATAAATTGACAAAACCCCGGAAGGCGAGACGCGAGTATCCGGGGAAGCTTCTGAATGGCCAACGCAATGATATCCCATGTCGATCTTCCTAACATTATGGCCTTGAAAGTGGGGATAAAGTAGGCCTTCAACATAGTACCGCTCTCACTTGAATCGATGGCGAGAAAGCTACGGGAGTCATGGCCCGGTTTACCTCCCGATTTGTCGATTCCTCCGTGGAAAGCCTCGTAGCTGAGGAGCTGGTCCGAGAAGTAATTAAAGAGAGTGAGGTCGCAATTTGGAAAAAGGCGCTGGTACCTATGAGCAAGCTGAGTGGTTGCGTATCGATTCAAAGGATCCACCAGTGTGCCGGCATGAGGTCCGATGGGCTCGATGGAAAATCTGACGGTCGGAGTCTCGTATTTCGGCCCCCATTCCCAACTGAACTCGATCGGTGAGAAATCATCCGTCATGAAACTTTTCCAATTTTTGGGCATCCCGTTCGCATCACTGGCAACACCGAGCTCGGGTATGACGTAGTAGTAGAAGAAGAGCAGCTGTTTGAGCTGAGAACCAGTCGAATAGCCAGCTTCTTGTAAGAGAACAGCGTAAGGCAATCCCGCTTTTTCCCACCAAAATTGAAAATCTGGGATCACCTGAGGAAGGTTTTGGTCAATGAACACCCACAAGAAAGGCTTCAGATCTTGATCTTGAAGAGTCTCAGCCGTAACGTGTCGAAATATCTCCCGACTGCATGCCATAGTGTTCTGATAGCCGACTATACTAGGTGTATTCCTGGGAATGGGTTTAGAGGGGTCGCTGGAGATAACCTTTCGGCAACAGGCACCAATCTTTGAGATGCGATGAAAATGCCCGCGGTTCAGTGCTCGAGTCTCGATACTTTGTGCTCGAATTTATCAACAAATAAGTACACCTGTCAATTCAAGGCCTGAGTCCAGTAAATTATTGACGTCACCCATCGAATGACTAGCATAGGAACTCACTAGCTGAATGCCGTGGGATTCTGTCCCTGGAGTCGACTCAAGCTGGATCATGACACTGTGATGCCTAGCATGCGGCGTATGGACTACTTACAACCATTCCCGATGGCGATCACAACGATGATTTGGAAGACCCGCACCAATCCATTCTGTTGCAGTCTCCATGCCACATTTTAGGGTGATCAAGGCGAAGTAGATGACTCAAAGTAAGCTTTTGAATGGCTATGCCTCGGACATCGCTCCCGACAGGGTTCCAGTCCGATCATTATTAACATAATATTGCGGCTTGTACTCTGTAGGACGGTGGCCCGGTAGAAGCAAGACTCAGGATCCATTATAGTTGCGCTGAAAGACCTCAACGTTCAACAAAAGAAAACACTTAAATTGATGGTAAGACACCAACATAAGTGCAGAACAGTACCTTACTGTCGTAATAATGATTGTCGTGCAAAAAAGATTCGATGCCAAATGTTGATAGTCAATTTTCCATCGCGGCACTTTTTAGCTCCTATACAGTCAATTCGTGATGGAGACGACTTAGCAGCATGAAATAGCAACAGGAACAGGAAATATGACCGATCGGTGGCTTGCCGGCTCCACCTGGGAACTGTTAATTCACGCTACGGCATTGAGCTGATGTTGAAGCCCGAATGTAGAATAGTGCGCTACATACCAATGTAGCTTACGTGTGCTGTATCATACACGCTTTAAGGCGGGACCGATGTTCTGAGGGGCCCAGAGGAGGCATTTTCAAGGCTCTGCAGCTACAGAAGAGTTCTCAATGCCGACGTGTTACGACCCTAGCTCGTTACAGCTGGTATATACCCTACAGAGTAGTCTGTAGCATATAGCACGGTTACCTGCATGCTCGACGGCTTGGCAGGCGAGCATTGCTCGACACGCTAGTGGGCGAGCTCGACATGCTCGACAGCGAGCAGAGCGAGCAGAGCTCGACATGCTCGACAGCGAGCAAAGCGAGCAGAGCTCGACATGCTCGACAGCGAGCATGGCGAGCAAGGAGAATCTCCTTTAGT
>JAABUS010007475.1_pt1 | contig 12526 bp, 10 predicted proteins | sample 5560161 | NCBI WGS metagenome assembly JAABUS01 (sample SAMN10711885, study PRJNA513376) | rock metagenome | isolation source: Antarctica rocks | place: Antarctica: Victoria Land, Trio Nunatak nord | collected 2016-01-04 | reverse complement strand
GAGGTGCGGAAGGTCTGCCAGCGGTCAGACAGCCGGACCTGGAGCTCGACGAGCTTGCCATTCGCCGGCGCCGGCTGGGTACGCAAGCGGCCGCTGAAGGTGACGGACTGCCCGTTGAGGACCCGGCTGCGGTTGACGCGCAGCGAACTCATCGCGGGGACGCTCATCTCGATCGCACGCTCGCCGGGCAAGATCAGCGGCGTGCCCGCGTAGGCGAAGCGAAGCGTCCGGCTCGTGCTGCCGGCGGCCCGGTAGCGGAACCGGCCCTGGGCGTCGGTCTGCACGACGGCGATCAGCTGTTCGGGGCCGTCGGAGGTGCTTGAGAGCACGCGAATCTCTGCGCCGGCGATGCCGTCGCCGTTCCGGTTGACGAGTCGGCCCGCGATTCGCGCACCCCCGCCGGGGCGGACGCGCGCTGCGGGTTTGAGCAGCGTCACGCGACGCCGAACGATCCGCCGTTTGCCGTTCCGGCGGATCGTCCGTTTCACGGTGCGCACGCGCTCGAAACCTGCACGCAGGCTCGACGCGATCCGCAGCGGCAGCGTGACCGCCATCGGCTGGCCGTCGAGCCGGCGGTCTGTTGACGCTTCGTTGTTCGCTTGGTCGAATGCGCGCGCGCGTAGTTGATAGCCGCCGGCCGCCAGTGCAGCGTCGTCGAGTCTGGCGAGTAGGCGGCTGCCGAGCTTTTCCGTCGGCAGCGCTTGCCAGGTTCCAGAACCGGTCGGGCTGATTTCGATCGCCCCTCCGGCTAGCCCGGAGACGTTGTCGGTCACCGACACCGCTACGAGTGTCGGGTCCGCGGGCGACGGCGGCTCGAAGCCGAGCTGCGGCGGCTCGGGGTCATAGCGAAGCGTCACAGGCACCGACGCGGCGGCCTCCGCCTGGTTGCCGGCGGCGTCGCGGCGCCACAGCGACAGCGTCCATTCACCGGGCGCCGGCACCTGGACCGCAACGCGCGAGATGTCGCCGCCCTGCTGCTCGTTTGTGTTACAGCTTCCTGGGCCGACGGGGCAGAGCTTGAGGCTCGCCGCGGCGATCGGCGCCCGATCGGGTTCCGGCGGATTGCGCCAGGCCACGGTGAAGTCGCTCGTGTTGCGCCACGCTTGGCCGCCCTCGACGCCGACGTCGACGCGTGCCGGCGCGCTGTTGTCGATCCGGGCCGTGACGGGCGCGGAGTCCGCAACGTTTCCGGCCGTGTCTTGCGCCTGCACGACGAGCGGCTGCGGGCCTTCGGAGAGACGCTTGGTGTCGACGCTGATCTGACCGGGGCCGTTCGGGCAGGGGACCTGCGATGCGAAGCTCTTTTCTGGAGTGGCGAACGCGCAGGGACGATCCTCAGAGCCGCCGTCCCGGCCGCCGGCGAACGCATATGCCATCCGCACTCCGACGTTGTCGCTCGCGTCGTAATGAAGCGGCTGTGTCCCGCTCACCCAGTCGCCGCGGGCGAGCGGCGTGTCGCCGAGGATTGCGACCGTCGGAAGCGAGACATCGGCGATCCCCACCTCGGCCTCATCGGTGAGGATGTAGTTGAGGCCGCGAGCTGAGCAGGACCTACGCCGCTGGCTGCCGACGCAAACGACGCGCTGAACGATCCGCGTCGCGTTGGTGACGACGAAGTTCTCCGACTCGTAGCCGGTTGTCTGGACGCGTCGCGGTCGTGGGCAACGCCGGTTCGCACGCACGTTCTTGATCGGGATCGGCCCGATCTCGGGGGCGTCGGCCCACATCTGCAGCGCGTATCGACAGTCCGTTCGTTTCAGCTCGCCCGCCCAGCGAAACGTGGTGAATCGGGTCCCTGCGGGGGCGCTGATCGTCACCAGAGCCTCCGAGCGGCGTGGCACGCGGCCATCACGGACGACATTCCGGGTGATGAGGCCGCGCAGTCCCGGGCCCTCCGGGTCACACGCTCGCCGGATGCTCATCCCACGTGTCGCGAATTGCTCGAACGCGCGCGTACTGTAGTTCAGCTGGTCGGCCTTACAGCTCCCGACCGCGAACTCGCTAGCAGCGGCGAGCTCGCCAGAGAGCGCCACAAGCATGGCGACCAGTGCGCCGGTGAGGCGCCATCGGTACCGGATTGGCGTGCGATGCATTGACTGCCTCCATCGGCTGCTTGCGCTCATGGTCCGTCGAACTCCCCTGGTCCGCCCGCCGGTGCGGGGGCGGGTGTCGGCTGGTGGCGGACGGCGGCCGGCCGGCTCGTGTTACTTGCAGCGGGAGCCAGCGGCTCGTACTCCTCCTCCGGAGTTGGCGGCGGCGTCGGCTCCGGTGTTGGGCGAGGCGTCGGCTGGGCGGCCGGCTGCGGCGACGCCCTGGCTGGCTCAGGCGTCGCTGTGACGATCGCGGTCGGTACCGGTGTCGGTGTCGCCTGTCGCTTTGCGACCCGGTGGCGAGGCGGCTCCGCGCGCTTCTCCTGGCGCGCCGGAGCGACGATCTGCGCAAGCCCGCCGATCGGATCAACGCTCTGACTCACGCAGTAGGTAGCGCCGCCGCCGATCGCCAGACAGCCGGCGATCGCGGCGGCGGCCGCTCCGGGCCGCACGCCCGCCAAAGGCGTCGGGTCCGCGGCGCGGGCGTAACCGCTCACGGCGTGCTGTTTGAGGTTCGCGAGCCCTTCGCCCGCGCGCTGGAGCACCCAGTCGGCCAGGCCAGGACGAACCTGTTCAGCGGCGGGGATCGGCAGCAGCACCGCGACCTTCTCGCGCCACAGGTCGAGTCGCTCATAAAGGACGCCGCAGCGCGAGCAGGTCGCGAGATGCAACTGCGCATCGCGCACCTCGCCGGGGCTGGCGAGTCCGAAGCTGAACCGCGCCACGAGCGGCTCTCCCGTCGGACAACCGTGGCCCGCCCGTCCCAGCAGCTCCGCCCTTCCCGCGATCATGATCCGCTCCAGCTGGCGCTTGACGCTGCGCGGTGTGATCCCGAGATGCTCGGCGATCTGCGGCCGCTTGCTGCCGCGCACATGCAGCGCCACGATCTCCCGCTGGCGCTCGGAGAGGCGCTCGAGCACGGCACGCGCGACGCGCTCTAGCTCAGCGTCGTCTTGGAGATCGATCAGCTCGTCTTCGGGCGCGGGCGCTTGTCCCGCGCTCGGCAGCAGGCTCAGCGCGTCGGTCTCGAATGGCACCTCGCGGCGCCCCCGCTGCTGGCTGCGGGCAAGTTCGCGGCGCGCGGTCGTGCGCAGCCAGGCGAATACCTCGGCCTCGCTCTGTCCACGGCAAGACCGCGTGGCCAACAGACATGCCTGCTGGACCGCCTCCTCGACCTGCTCGTCCGTTGCGCCCGGGCGCCACGCGGCGACCTGGGAGCGCAATGTCGCGCCCGGCTCACCGCACGCGGCACGTTCGATCAGCGCTCGCGTGAGCTCTTGTCCGGATCGGTGCCCGTTGATCGCCGCCACCATCCTTATAGAGGCGCTCGAGCGCAGATTGGCCCCCCTTTCCGCGAGCCGCTGTGTTCCCGTGCGGCGACTTCTACGCTCGCCGGCCAGCGCCGTCAACCCTCGGCGTGTCAGGCGCCGCCGATGCGGCTGTCTAGCGCCTTCTGGCAGTTTCTGGTGGGTTGCCAACACCGGCAACACTCGGGCTAACCAAAGTTCGGGCTCGCCGGTAGGCGCGCGATCGAGCGACGCTCCCAGAACGGTCCAGACAGCTCGTCCAGCCGGCGGATGTCGCCGTTGCGCAGCCCGTACTGGGGACCGAAGCCGAAGATCCATCGCTGCAGCCAGTCGATGCCCAGGACCCAGCCGCCGTGCCCGCACAGCTGATCGCCGCCAAACCATGCGCGTGGTCTCATCTCGTCAAACGCAAGGCACACCGCGGGGTGCGCGTGCCCGTCGTAGCCGGGCAGCCGTTGGCGGACTTGATCACCAAGTAGGTGCAAGACGCGGAGGTCGTACAGCGTCCAGGCCCCGTCGCTCGCGCAGATGAGAAACGCACCCGTCGCGCCGATCACAAGGAACGGGATCCGGCCGTGGTCGAGCAGAACATCGCGCTCCACGAGCCAGAATTCGTCGGGCAGAGCGGCCAGCTCGCAGGCAACGCGGTCCTCGGCCGCGCCGAGCCGTCGGCTCTGCGAGAGGACCCGGGCGAGCGGAGCGAGTGTCGCGGCATTCAGCCGGGCCAGCTCTGGCTCCGGTGCCTCGGCGACGGGCTCGCGCTGCTGAGACGCCGGATCGGCTGATTGGTTTCGAGCCGGTTCGGTCGCGCCGGGCGGCGGTGCGGCTAACGGCATCCGTGCAGGCGGGGCGCACGAACGGCCGCGACCGGGGCGGCGCACGGCGAAAGCGCGGGCGAGACTGGCAGCGAACACCAGCACTACGCCCAGACCGAGGATCACGTCGAGAGAACTGTCGGAAGCCGGGAGCGGTGCGGGTGCGACCATCTCGACGCGGTTCAGTCGGGTCGCCCGGAGGTGCGGCTTGGAGAGACACGCGGTGCCTTCCTTCGCGCTGGCTTCCGGCGCCCCGCCTCGGTGAGGGCCGCCTCAGATCGGCAGGCGTTGGGAAGCCAACGCCAGTTGGCATGCATCAACTTCGCGATCGCGAGGTTGAACGGCTCGCTTGCGGCCGATCGCCAGGTCAGACGTGGCGGCGCAGATCCATCCGCCGGGAACGAACCCGGCCGCGCTCGGCTCGGGCGGAGGCGTCGACGAGCACCGGCCAGCAGCCTCGCAAGAGATTGCTCAACTATCTCCTCGGAGGTTTCGCATGACTCATTCAGGAGGGGCGTGCCGTCACTCACCGGCGCCACCGTATCGGCGGCTGACACGGATTCACCGGGGCGCAGGCGCCCTCTCCTTAGCTGATGCAGAGTTGTTACAGAATCTCTCCGCCGCGCTTGGCGGCTGTGCTCGGCCGGGCGAAGAGCATGCTCTCCCAGGCTGCCGCGCCGACTGGCCCGTGTGCCGTGGCACGACCCGTCTCGAGAGTAGGGCGAGCGAAGCAGATCGGACTAATCGCAGCGCGGCTCACGGGCACTAGGAGATCAGGCGGCCAGTGACGCGCGGAATCGTCTAAACGCGCGCTTACGGTGCTCGCGCATGACCATCGGCGAGCACAACGGCCTGCCAGCCCCGACCCCGATCTGGGAGCAGCGCCTGATTCGGGCAGCCAAGCGAGGCGATCGTGCGGCCGAGACCCGACTCCTCGAACTCTACGAACCGATGGTCCGCCACCTCACCAGGACGATGCACCTGGCAGGCGGCGACCGCGAGGACCTCGCCCAAGAAGCCCGGCTTGGCGTCCTCGGCGCGATCCGCGCATGGGATCCCGAGCGGCGCGTACCGTTCAAGTCGTTCGCGTGGCTGTGTGCCATCCGCGAGGCCCGAATGGCGGTAAACGCCTCCCGCGCCGGCAAGCACCAGCCGCTCAACGCCGCTCGCACCCTGCACCGTGCCGACGACGACGGTCACGCGCTCGAGGAGACGCTCGAGGCGACCGGCCGCCCCGACGAGGATCCCGTCGCCAAGCTTCTGGGCCGCGAACGACTCCAAGGCATACTCGAGCGTGCCACCAGACTCACCGAACTCGAGCGCCGCGCCCTGGCGCTTTCAGCCACCGACCACAGCCATCGCCAATGCGCCCGCAAGCTCGGCGTCGGCGAGCGGGCAGTCAACAACGCGCTGCAGCGCGCACGGCGCAAGCTGGTCGGTGCCGCCATCGGCTAGCGGCATCCGGCTCCGGGTCAGTTGCGCAACTCGCATTGCGCTGGCGGAGGCGGCCCGACAGGAGGCGCCGCCCGGCGCTAGCGAGAATCGTCCAACTCAATTAGCGAGCGGCCGGTCGAAAGGAGTCGTCGAGGCTGCTCACTTCGTCGAGAAGAGCAGTCTCGACCGTTGCTCCTGGTCGTCGTCGAAGCGCAGCAGTGGTGGCGGCAATCTCCTTGGCGCCCGCGGTGGTGCCGGTCAGGGATCGGCTGCGGAACGAGCGGGGTGGGGGAAAGGCGCGGCAGAGCACGGCGTCGCGTCGCCGGCCACGGCTCCGTTTGACGGGTCCGTTCGCGGCCTATACATTGCGGACATGCATACTCGATATGGATTCCGGTGAGGCAGGCGTTTCTCGTGATGCTCGCTGCACAGCCCGCGCACGGGTATGAACTCAAGACCGAGCTTGAGCGGCATTTCGGCGGCCTCCTGTCTGTGCTCAACGACGGACAGGTGTACACGACGCTGGCGCGACTGGAGCGCGACGAGCTTGTCGAGTCCCACGACGCCGCGGGGGACACGCGCGGCAAGCGCATTTACGCGCTGACAGCGCGCGGGCGACGCGAGGCGCTTGAGTGGCTGCGGGCGCCAGCGCCCGAGGCGAAGCTGAAGGACGAGTTCTTCTTGAAGCTTGCGCTGTCTGCATCCACCGGGATGGGCGATGCGATGGCGCTGATCGACGCGCAGCGCCACGCGACGCTGCAGTCGCTGCGACACCTCGATTCGCGCCCACGCGACGGCGACGACACGGTCCCCGCGTTGTTGCGCGAGGGCGTGGCACTTCATCTTCAGGCCCGCCTGCGCTGGCTCGACGTCTGCGAGGAGCGCCTTGAGAAACCACCGAAGGAGAGCGATGCAAGCCGTCCTTGAGGGCCGCGCGCTAGCAAAGACCTACCGCAGCGGCGACATCGACGTACTCGCACTGCGCGGCGTCGACATCAGGGTGGCGCTGCTCAGGACCGCCGTCGAAGCCGAACTGGCGCCGGGTGAGCGTTCGCGACTGCACGCGCGCGCCGCCCGGCTACAGACGGACGCCGGGGCTTCGGTCGAACGGATCGCGTTGCACCTGCTCGAGACGGAACCTCGCGCCGACGCCACGACCGCCCGGTTGCTGCTCGACGCAAGCCGCAGTGCGCTATGCGAGCATCGTGCTCGCCCTGGCCCGATCGCCACGGGGCCGACCCTGTACAGGACCCTGGTGTTGTGGTGGGCTGGGCACCCGTGGCCCGACATCCCAGCCAGGCGCCTGCTGCGGTCGGTGACGTAGACGCTCTTGGCGTCCGGGCAGCACCGCCACCCCGCGCGGAGCTGCTCCGGTGGCGATCGTGGTGGGCGCCTTGGCCGTCAGCACGGGCCACCTGCCCGCCTGCAATCGCCGGTGATCGCGTCATCACGTCAGGCATCCGGCGGCGTAGCTTCAACACGACGTTTGACATCGGGACTGCCTGCGGTCTTTCGGTAGGCGTATCGGTCATCGCTCGGCCGCCGTCGCGGGCATGCTGTGCGCTGCGAGGTTTGGCGCTCGTCTGCGCAGGAGTAGCCCGAACCCGGCGGCGATCGTCCACACGGCGATGCCGCTGGCGGCCGGGAACAGGGCGTTGAGCTTGTCGGTGAACAGGATGGTGGCGCCGGCGAGTCCGTAGCCCACGCCGCCCAGGACGCCGGCGGCTGCCGAGGCCCAGTTGCCGAGCGTGCGGGTCATCGCTCCGATGACGGCGAGGGCGGCGATGCCGAAGCCGAACGCCGGTACGGTGATGGTCTCCACGATGCCCTGCACGTCGCTGATCGGCGTGCTGCGATCGGCGGCGATCGCATCAGCGTCGACGGCGGCGATCAGGTGCAGGAGCATGGCGGGCGCTGCCGCCGCGGCGGCGACTGCCGCGACGAGCACCGCGACGTGTGCGCGCGGGACGTCCGCCATGCTGCGACTGCGCGCCAGCGCGACGAGCGACGCCGCGATGAGGACCAGCCCGATGAGAAGCACGGCATGCCCCGGATACCAGGACGAGTCCTCGTACATGACGCGCAGGTGCTCCTTGACGCTGACGCCCGGCGGATCCTCCTTGGGGTGCATCGGGCCGCCGGCCAGAAAGAACGCTCCGCCGGCGACCAGTCCCCAGGCGACGAGCGGGCTGATGCGGGAGGCGAGGTTGGTGGCCTGGGTCGCGGGTGCGGCTGGCATGGCATCGTCCTCGGGTCGGGATTGGACAGTTGATTTGGCGACCGTAATCCGCGCCGGGCGGCGGTTCATCAGGGCCGTCCCTGGAAAAACTTGAGGGTTAGCCCTCATGTCGCGGCCCGGAGGCTGTGGGACGATCAGCGGATGGCACGGACCGTCGTGATCGTCGATGACCATGCCGATTTCCGCGCTCAGGCCGCCGAGCTGCTGCAGTCCGCGGGCTACGTCGTCGTCGGATCGTGTCGCGATGGCGGCTCGGCGCTCGACGCGATCGCGACGCTGCGCCCTGACGTGGTCCTGCTCGACGTCGAGCTCCCCGACATCGACGGCTTCGGCGTTATGGCGCGCTGCGACTCGCTTCCCGAAAGCCCCGCGATCGTGTTGATCTCGACCCGGGAGATCGACGACTACGGCGGTCGCGTCGGTCGCAGTCGCGCGACCGGCTTCATCACGAAGGCGGAGCTGTCGGCGCGGTCGCTGGCCGAGGTGATCGCGCGGCGATGACGACCGAGGCCAGCTTCGCCGGTGCGGACGTCGGGCTCACCGCCGCCGACAGTGGTTGGCGGTCGCGAGCGAGGCGCGTCGCGCCGTGGGCTGTGGGCCTGCTCTGCGCCATGCTCGTGGCGGGTGGGTTCAGCCTCGGCCTGCGCCTGGCCAACCTCCACAACGGGCTGATCGCCGCGACGTTCACGGCAGTGGGTGTGTTCGTCGTCATACGGCGTCGCGGCAACCGGGAGGGCTGGCTGTTGATCGCCACCGGGCTCGCGCATGCGGTGATGTTCTTCGGCCGCCAGTACGGCTTGTACGCCTCCGACGGGAGGGATGCTCTGCCTGGCGCGGAGTGGGTGGCGTGGCTGGGGGTGTGGCCGCTCGCCCTGGTGCTGGTGCTCGTCGGCGTCACGCTGATGTGCTTTCCCGACGGGCGGCTGCCGTCGCCGCGCTGGCGGATCGTGGTGGCGGCGATGATGACCGCGGGAGCGCTGCTGTCGCTCGCCTCGGCGTTGTGGCCCGTCGAGTACTCGGCCACCGCCCTGTCCCTGCCTCATCCGTTGCACCTGGCCGGCTACGACACCGTGCAACACCCGTGGAGCATCGTGCGTTCGGCGATCTATCCGCTGTTTCAGCTCGCGTGGGTGGCCGCCGTCGTCGTGCGCCTGCGCCGCGCCCGGGGCGATGAGGCGCGCCAGCTGCGCTGGTTCGCCTACGCGGTGACGATGGGTGCGGCGGCGATGGCCGTCGGTCTGCTCGTCTTCGGCTCGCCGCTGCTCGGCGTGCTGGCGGTGCCGGCGATCGCGCTCGCCGCAGGCGTCGCGATCGTGAAGTACCGGCTCTACGACATCGACCTGGTGATCAGCAAGACCCTGGTGGTGGGAACCATGGCCGCGATCATCACCGCGGGCTACGTCGTCGTGGTCGTCGGTGTCGGGCGACTCGTAGGCGCGCCGGCCAGCCCGAACGCGGTGCTCTCCCTCGTGGCCACGGCGCTCGTCGCGATCGCCTTTGAGCCGGCCCGTCGCCGGGTGCAACGCGTGGCCGACCGCCTCGTCTACGGTGACCGTCCCTCGCCGTACGAGGCGCTGGCGCGCTTCTCGACCCACTTGACGCGTGGGGGCAAGAACGCGGATCTGTTCACGGGGCTGGCGTCGACGGTCGCCGATGGCGTGGGGGCGGCCGAGGTGACGCTCTGGGTCGGCGACGACGAGCAGCTCGTGGCAGTGGCGTCATGGCCCCCCGCGGCCGAGGAAGGAGCGGCGCTGACGATGGCTCACCGAACGCTCGCGTCGCTCAAGGAAGATGGGCAGACCCACGTCCGCCCGATCGTGCACCAGGGGTCGCTGCGTGGCGCGGTCACGCTCACCAAGGCACCCGGAGACGTCCTCACCGCGTCCGAGGACCGGTTGCTGCGCGATCTCGTCGCCCAAGCCGGGCTGGTCATCGACAACGCGGGGCTCGGCGTCGAGCTGCAGCACCGCCTGCACCAGATCTCGGCCCAAGCGGACGAGCTGCAGGCCGCGGCGAAGCGCATCGTGGCTGCCCAATACGAGGCCCGGCGGCGCATCGAGCGCGATCTGCACGACGGCGCACAGCAGCGGCTGGTGACGCTGGCGCTCAGCCTGCAGGCCGTGTCCCGGCACGCCGCGAGCAGCGGGGACGACGAGCTCGCCACGACGGTCGAGGAGGCTCGTCGCCAGTTGTCCGATGCCCTGGGCGAGCTGCGCGAGATGGCCCGCGGCATCCACCCCGCGATCCTCACCCAGGAGGGGCTGGAGGCCGCCCTGGGCTTCCTCGCCGAGCGCGCCGCGCTTCCCGTACGGCTCGACGTCACGCTCGGCCGGCGTCTCGGCGATGACGTCGAAGCGACCGCGTACTTCGTCGTGAGCGAGGCCCTGACGAACGCCGCCAAGCACTCCGCTGCGTCGAGCATCGTGATCGCAGCAAGCCTGCGCGCCGGCCGGCTGCAGATCGAAGTGACCGACGACGGCATAGGCGGCGCAGACGGCCACTGGGGAAGCGGCCTGCAGGGCCTCGTCGACCGGCTGGCGACGCTGGGCGGTCGGTTGACCGTCGACAGCCCGGCGGGCGGCGGCACCCGGCTACGGGCGGAGATCCCGTGCGGGTGATGCTCGCCGACGACGCCGTGCTTTTTCGGGAGGGGACAGCTCGCATCCTCACCGAGGCGGGCTTCGACGTGGCCGGGCAGGCCGGCGACGGCGCAGAGTTGCTCAACCTCGTGCGCCGCGATCCTCCGGCCGCCGCGATCATCGACATCCGCATGCCGCCCGACCATGCCGCCGAAGGCATCGAGGCGGCCGCCGCGATCCGCCGGATCGCCCCGGGCGTCGGGTTGCTGCTGCTCTCACAGCACGTCGAGACCCATCACGCGATGCGGCTGATCAGCGAGTTCCAAACGGGCGTCGGTTATCTGCTCAAGGATCGCGTCTCGGACCTCGACAGCTTCGCCGCCAACGTGCGGCGCGTCGCCGCTGGTGACTGCGTGATCGACCCCGAGCTCGTCGCTCGGCTCGTCGACAAGAAGCGCGCCCACGACCCACTCGACGAGCTCACCGAGCGCGAGCGCACCGTGCTCGGCCTCATGGCCCAGGGCCTTTCCAACAGCGCGCTGTCGACGGAACTGCACCTCAGCGCCAAGACGGTCGAAGCTCACGTCCGCAGCATCTTCATGAAGCTGAACCTGGCGCCAGACGCGGGCGATCACCGCCGTGTGCTCGCTGTGCTCGCCTTCCTACGTTGCTGACCTCCGTCCACGTACGCGCACGTACTCACCCGGTCGCGCCCTGATCGCACGAGCTGAGAGCCGGAGTTCCGCTGCCCGTTTGGACGACAAGGAGCAGTCCTCGCTCGACGCCTGCCGCGTCGCGCTTCACGCCGCTACGCCACACCCGGGCTGTGATGAGGCCAGCGCGACCTCGGGACGTGATCATCGCGAGGGCGGTGAGCGTCGGCGGCTGCTCGCTCGGGCACTCTTCCTCGAACAGCGCGCTCGCTCAGACAGCGCGTAGCAGCGGCGAGGCGCGCGTTGGGGCGACCATGACCTGCTCGGCCATCGGCGTGGTGCTCGGCCCCGCGTTGGCCGGCGTGCTCGCCCAATGCGCGGGGCTCGGCGCGCCGTTCTGGGTTGCTGGCGACGACCGCCGCTGGACTGGTCACCGCGCTGCTTACCACCACGCCGCGCGGGGTCGCGCAAGACTCCCCGGCCCGCACGCAGCGCGCTCGGCTACCCGTTATGCGACATGCGGCCGTGGTTGCGGCGGGTGGCCGTGTCCGCGCACGACCGGGCTGTCGTTGCGATTTCACGCGCGCGGTCGGGATTTTGATGAGCATGCCGCGTGTAGTGCCGGCACGAGCCGGTCGGGCGAGACGATCAGTACTTCGCCGTGTGCCGTTTCGACTGCGCGGGCACGGGCGATGCAGATGACCGGCCGCACGCCGGCCGGGTAGCGTGCGCGGCGCCGCGCCAGCCAGCGTGCTGCGGCGACTGTCCGTCCTGCGTGCGCTGGGGTGTAGTGCCGCGTTTTCGTTTCGATCAGAAAGCCAGTGCCCGCCGGTGAGCGCACGACGTGGTCGAGGTCGCCGGTGCCGGGCCAGTCGAAGGCGTGTTGGACTCGCCATCCTTCGCTTCGTAGCGGCCGGAGCGCGCGCCGGACTTGCGCCTCAGATACGGCTCCCAGTCGGCTGCGGGCAGCGAGTTGCCACGCCCGGCGACTTGCCAACACCAGGACGCAAGTGAGCAGCACGAGCATGAGCGCCAGCGCCCCGCTGCCGGCGTAAGCGACGAACGCCGCGCCCGCGAGCGTCATGCTGGCGCGCGATGCATGCAACGCCGCGCGCTTGAGCTGGCGCATCTGTTGTCGCCGGGCGTAACTCACCGCCATGCGGCGAGGATGCCGGATCGTGCGGCGGTTTTGAGATCATCGGCCCTGGCCTCGCCCGACCGGCTGATCTAGGCTTCCCTCTGCACGCGAACTCACGACTGTCGCGCGCACACAGTCCCGGACAACCTGCTCGCGTCGCAGTGGCGTCTCGGCTAGCCCGGATCGTGCACGAAGCGGCGGTGGAGCGCGTTGATCGAGCGGCGCGTTGTTTTCGGTGAGTGGATGCGGCCGAGCGGGGGCGGTGAGCGGC
>JAABUS010007474.1_pt1 | contig 12527 bp, 10 predicted proteins | sample 5560161 | NCBI WGS metagenome assembly JAABUS01 (sample SAMN10711885, study PRJNA513376) | rock metagenome | isolation source: Antarctica rocks | place: Antarctica: Victoria Land, Trio Nunatak nord | collected 2016-01-04 | reverse complement strand
CCGCCCGCTCCCGGCGAGCTCACCGGCATACCCGCGTCGAACGCGGGCTCTGCCGGCCCCGGGGGTCGTGCCTCTCCTGTGCCGTAAAGACCTTCAGTCATGGACGTGTCGTCCTTCCGTGTTGCGACCTGGGGTTACCCGCTGGCGGGCGCGCTGTTGGACCCTCGCCGGGGATGCTGACTTACCCGCCACCGTCCGTCCCAAACCCGGCATCCCCCACGCGGGTCGGGGCTGCGAGGATGGCGCAGTGCGGCGCGAGAGCAGCGGACCCCGGATGCTCCGGCACCGGCGAGAGGTGGACGGGTCCTGGGTGGGCTCGCTGGATGGGTATGCCGTCGAGCCGGCGCGCACGCACGTGGTGTTCCTGCCCGGGCTGGGGACCATGGGCTACCTCGTGCCCCTGATGCGGGCGCTCGCGGGGCGCGGCGTGGACTGCAGCCTGCTCGACCTGCCGGGGTTCAGCCACCGGACGAGGCGCGCCTGCCCTCCGACCATCGACGGCATCGCGCAGGTGGCCGCGAGGTGGGTGCACCGGCACGTCCGCGCCCCGGATCTCGTCGTGGCGGGGCACTCGACGGGCGCCCAGGCAGCCCTGCGGGCGGCGGTCCGGGCGCAGGAGCACGGCACCGTGTCCAGCGTGGTCCTCGCGGGACTGACGATGGCACCGACCCAGCGCCAGCTGCTGACCCTGGCCGCGACCGCCCCATGGGCCTACCGCAGGGACTCACCCCGCGAGCTGCAGGGTGTCCCCGACTTCGCGAGAGGAGCGCTGGACCTGCTGAGGATGGTGCGGTCGGGCATCGCCGACCGGCCGGAGCAGCACGTCGCCCGGCTGACGTGTCCCCTTACCCTCACCGCTGGGGCCAAGGACGCCTCCGCGCCGAGGTGGTGGCTGGACGTCGTCGCCAGCGGTGCGAGCCGCTCACCCCGTGTCAGGGTCGCCCTCCTGCCCGGCTCGCACAACAACCCGTACACCCACCCGGCTGAGGTGGCCGAGCTCCTCGTCACCTGAGCCCTGATCCGGTCTCGGACGCCGGCCGGCCGCGCCGCCTCGCCCTCGCCTCGCCCTCGCCCTGCCGGTCCGCCGGCCGGCCGGTGTCCCGCGGAGTCTGCCGCGCTGTCGGAGCGCCGCTCGTCGGAGGGCACGAGAACGGCCCGCAAGGGTCATCCCTGCGGGCCGGTCTCGTGGTCAGGCGCTGACGCGATTGGTAGCGGGGGCAGGATTTGAACCTGCGACCTCTGGCCGCCGCAAGTTATATCGCGACTGCTACTGACAAGACCCGAAAGCTACCGAATTCCTCGGTGTGGTGAGGGATTCGCCCCCGCTTCCGAACTCAGACTACCCGAGTGGTACCGACAAGCTCCGGGTGTATCTGGACAGTAAATGGACCCCGGATCGAATCACGATCTCTATCGCAGCGCCGTCTCCAATGCACTTCGATGCGGACGGATCGATGGTCCGCTGCACCGGAGCGGCGCACGGCTGGCCGGCCGTCGTCCGCCTTTATCGTTCGCACGCGGGTTGCCGACGTCTGCGGTCCGGCGCCGCCGCCGGATCTGCTCCCGAGGTGCCCTGGCGCGGCGGCATCGACCTCGACCCGCTGGACGTGACCGATCCTGACGCCTGCGGATGGCTACTGACCCCGCAGCGCCCGACGCCCAGCGCACCGGAACAGCCCGATGCCAACGCGAGCAAGGACGCGGCGGCGTCGTCGAGTTGTCGCAACTCGGAAACACGGGTCGTCACCTTCGAGGGTGTAGACGCGGACCAGGAGCCGTGTTGATCCCGCTCTCGACCGTCAGGCCGGTAACCGAGGTCAGGCGGCGCTTCTTCGCCCTCAGAATCGGCGCTCGCCAACGTGCCAGCCCATCATTTGACGATCGGACTCACGCTGGCGCGATGTTCTGGTTGAGTCGAAAGACGTTGTTCGGGTCGTAGACGCGCTTCACGTCCCGGAGCCTTGAGTAGTTGGGCCCATAGGCCGCAGCGATACGGGCCCCGTCATCAGCGTCGAGGTAGTTCATGTAGACGGCGTTGGCCATGTGATCTCGCAGCGAGTCAAAGGTGTCTCGGGCCCACGCGGTGCAGGCCTGCGCGTCCTCCGGGTCGGTCCACTGGGCGATGATGATCAGGTTGAACCCAGGCGCGCGATGCGGAAAGGCTGTCGCGGTGGGGTCCACCCGGGTGGCAGCACCGTGGAAATGCTCCAACACCAGGAAACAGTCGCTGGTTGGCGTCGCCTCGAACGCCGTCACCAGCTTGTCGATCGCCTCATCCGACAGGTCGGTGACAAAGGCGGACTTCCAGTAGTTAAAGGCCCCTCGAGGGAACGCATCGTCAATCGACGTGTTCACCACCGGGTATGGCATGCGGTCAACCATGTCCGCGATCGGCGGACCGAACTTCCTGATCGCCTGCGTCTCCACCTCGGCACGGGTCTCGTCAGCAGAGACGTGACAGATCGATAGCCCGCACAGTTTCATGCCCGAACCGTCGGGCGCGTCCCGCAGCGCAGCGAAGACGGTCAGCTCGTCCGGCAGCGACGCAGTGACCTCCCGGAAGAACGCCAACGCAGCCCGCGCAGCCGGCAGAGGATGAATGAGGGCTCCACCCAGCACCGTCGACAATGGGTATGCCTGAAAGCGGAACGACGTGACTACCCCGAAGTTGCCACCGCCACCTCGAATGGCCCAGAACAGGTCCGGGTGCTGCTCAGCGTCGGTGCGCACCACCTCGCCTGATGCCAACACCATCTCAGCGGCGATTAGGTTGTCGATGGCCAACCCGTACGCGCCCATGGTCCAGCCCAGGCCGCCACCGAGTGTCAGTCCCCCGACGCCGGTGGCGGAGACGATCCCACCCGTGGTCGCGAGCCCGTGCTCGTGCGCCGCAGCGTTCAGCTCGGCCCAGGTGACACCGCCTCCCGCCGTGACCGAAGCCGCGTTCGGGTCGATCACCACGTCCTTCATCAACGACAGGTCGATCATCAAACCCCCGTCCGTGACGGCCTTCCCGGACACGTTGTGTCCTGCGCCACGCACCGAGACCTCCATCCCGCCAGCATGCGCCACCGCCAATGCAGCTGTGACATCGGCGCTGGTCTTGCACCGGGCGATCAAGCTGGGACGTTTGTCGATCAGGCCGTTATGGACACGACGGGTCTCGTCGTATTCAGGGTCCTCTGGCGAAAGAACCACACCACTGAAACCGCCCCTCAACTTCCGGAACATCCCGTCGTCGACCACCACGTTATATCTCCTCCTACCGCACACGACGGCGTTGCGACATCATCGTCGCACGCTCCCTGCGGCATGGCGCAGCCGTTCCTCCAACGTCGCTACGTCGGGTCGGCTGACACCGGGCCAGTAACGTTCCATCAGGAAGATCTCCAGGCAGGCATGCTCCACTCGCCGAGCGTAGGAACGGACCGCCCAGGCCGTAATCGGGGAGAACCCTCTGCTGTTAGGGGTTCCCGGTCGCACGCCGATCTGCCAGCCTCGCGACGAGCTCCGCACGCGAGTGCACGCCGAGCTTTCGATATGACCGTGAGAGGTTGGCCTCGACTGTCTTTATGCTCAACGACAGCATCGCGGCGATCTCGCGGTTGGTGTGGCCCTGGGCGACGAGTGCCGCGATCCGCCGTTCCACCGGAGTGAGGTCGACCTGAACGGCGGTCCGCACACCGATTCGGGCGATCTCCGAGCGCGCCCGCTCAGCCCACAACGCCGTTCCCAGCCGGTCGAAGAGCTCCAACGCTTGCTCCAGCACCGTTCGCGCAACTGCTCGACGTTTCATCCTGCGCAGGACGGTGCCTCGTGTGAGCAGAGTTCGGCCGAGCTCGAAGGGCATCGGGAGTCGTTGGTGCGCAACAAGCGCCTGCTCGAGAGCGGCGTCGGCTCCATCGAGGTCGTTCTTTGCCGCCCGGATCAGCGCCCGGGACCTGGCCCCGGTGGCTACGGTCCAGGCCCGTTGGGTCGCCCGTGCGACCTCCTCCATCCACGCCGCGAGATCCTCGGCCCGCAGGAGATCACCGAGGGCAACGAGGGCCTCGATCTCATCGGGGACGACGTGGCAGTCGCCGAACTCTCGGTTCCACCGTGACCGTAGGAGATCGGTGGCCTCCCCCAGGAAGACATGGGCGGCCCCGTAGTTCCCCAGGGACAGGTCAACGAACCCGAGCACATGCAGGTTCTGCATCTGGAAGACGACGTCTTCCGCGCGCCGTGCGTCCTCCAGGCCGGCCTCGGCCAGACGATGAGCCTCGTCGGCCTGACCGAGGCACGCGCGGGCCATCGCCTCTACGTAGAGCGGCGCGCCGGGCTGGTCGCTGTGCTGCCGTAGCTGCAGGCTCTCCTCCGCATGCCCGATGGCGCCGAGCCATTCGCCGGCCCAAACGTTGAGCTCGGCAAGGTGGAACCTGTGGGTCGAGGCCGCGTGCAGGTCTCCCGCCTCCATCGTCTCGTCGAGCAGCTGCAGGAGCAGGTCCCGGGCCTCGTCGTGGCCGTCGTCGTCCATCACCACCTTCGCCAGGTGGCTGCGCGGCGAGGAAGCCGCTGCCGATCGATCGAGCGCGATCGCGCGCTCAAAGAGATCGCGGTGTACACCCCCGCCGCCGCAGTAGGTCCAGTGGGCCAGCTCGGCAATGGCCATGCCCAGTGCCTGATCATCGCCGCAGCTCTCGGCCAGTTCGACGCCAAGCTTGGCGTGATGCTCGGCTGCATGCACGTCGCCGAGGAAGTAGGCGATCGCGCCCTTGGTGCGGTGGATCCGACTGGACACGGAGGGATCCGCGCCTGCATCCAGGAGCGCCCGGTCACACAGAGCGAGTCCGTGTGCCAGGGGGAAGGAGAGTTCCGCCAGCCAACGCAGCGCCTCGGCTCGTGCCGGCCCTGGCGGAGCATCCGCGAGAGCACGTTCGAAGAGGGCCCTGGCGCGGCCGCGGTCGCCGGCGGCAAGCGCCTGCACTCCTGCCGAGCTCGCACGCGTGAAGGCCCTGTCGCGATCTCCAGTCGGAGTCAGCTCGAGCGCCCGCTGCGCGAAGTTCGCCGCCACGTCGGTCGCACCCCGCCTGGCCGCGCCCCACGCCGCGTCGTCGAGGGCCGCGGCCAGCTTCTCGTCCGGCTCAGGCGCCGCGAGTGCGAGGTGCCTGGCTCTCTCCTCGGGATCCGTGAGTATGTCGGCAAGGCCCCGGTGCACCATCCGCCGTTCCGCGGCGGTAGCGCCGTCGTACACCGCGGCGGCCATTAGCGGGTGGGTGAACCGCACGATTCCGGTGCTGGAGTCCAGGACGCCCGCCTTCTCCGCTCGGGCGATGTCCTCTTCGACCTCTCGACCCGTCGCACCCTGCAGATCCTGCACGCTTGGGGCCGCCATGGCTGCGGCCAGAAGAAGCACGCGCCGGGTCCGCCCGGGTAGCCGTTCCAGGCGCTCGCGGAGCAGATCGCCGAGTCGCACCGGCACCAGAAGGTGCTCGGCGCCTCCGGTCCCGCCGCGCTCGATCCACGTGCGGGTGAGTTCGAGGCTGAAGAATGGATTGCCCCCCGACGTCTCATGGATGCGAACCAGCGTGGGACGAGCCAGGGTGACGCCGAGCCTCGCATGCACGAGCTGGTACGTCGCGCCGAGAGAGATTGGCAGAACCTTGAGTCGAGTCATCGGCAACTGTCCGGTGAACGCGTCGTCGGGCAGGCCCGTCCTCCGAGTGAGAAGGACCCCGATCGGCTCGGCTTCCAGGCGCCGCAATGCGAAACCAAGTGCCTTCCTCGTCGGCACGTCGAGCCACTGAGGATCATCGATCGCAACCAGCAGAGGCCGGGAGCAAGCGAGCGAGCGAAGGACACCGCCGAGCGCGACCGCCACGGCTCCTGGTTCCACCACTGCGTCGGACGAACTCCGCCTCAGGGCAGCATCGAGCGCCCTGCGCTGTGGCTCCGGCAGATCGGTCAGCGCCTCATCGGCGCACGAGCCCAACAGGTCGATCAGGCCTGCGAACCCGATCCCGATCTCGCTCTCGGTGGGCCGGCATGCGAGCACACGATAAGCACGGTCTTCGGCAGCACGAACCGTCTCTTGCCACAGCGTCGACTTGCCGATGCCGACCTCCCCCTCGACCAGAAGGGCGGCGAGACGTTCTCCTGCCCTGTCCAGGAACGCGTCGATCGACGCGAGTTCGGAATCGCGCCCGACCGTGCTCTGCGTGGGAACCATGGCACCGTCGATTGTGATCGCTCTGGAATGGAATGGTCCAGCAACCGCTGACCCGCATCGTCTTAGGCCTTTGGTCCGGCCATGCCCAGCGAGAGCCGAGCCGAGCCCCCATCATGACCTATGCCAGGTCGGCCTCCTCCGGCAGCGGTACGTCGACCTCCGCGCAGCGTTGCGCCAGGATGCGCCAGCTGGGGCTCGGCGACGGGCACGGTGCCGCGTGTGATGAGGTGGAGCCGCCGCCGCTCGCCGCGCTCACCGGGCCCGACGAGCTCGGTATCCCCGTCCTCGGGCCGTCCCTCCTCGACCTGGTCGACCTGCGAGTCCATGCGGTCGAGGAACCCGCCCCTCGGCAGGAACGTCTCGACGTCGAGTGCTCCCAGGAATCAGGCCGCCGGCCCCGGTGAGACATCCCGCTACTACCGACGCAAGATCGCCGCTGGCAAGACCCGGATGGAAGCGATGCGATGCCTCAAACGACGGATCTCCGACGCATTCTATCGCCAGCTCGTCGCCGATGCCCAACACCAGGCAGTGACCTCAGTCGAACCGATTGGTGCGGGCCCGGGAGGGCAATGCGGGGCGTCTCAAGAATCCAGCGCGGTCGACCTGCCCCGCACATCGACACTTCACTATGTCCTGGTGAGCCTGTTTGGTGGGTCTGGCTCCCCCTGGAGGGACGTGGCGGCTTGTCTCGCGTCAGGATGGCTGACGTGGGGTGGGTCTGACTCACGGCACTTCCGACGTCGCCTGCGGGTGGCTGTCCTTCATCCGACGTGTCGACCGGCCCGGCTCACGATCCTTGTGTGGCCGGGCGGGCCGTCATGTCCTGATAGGGGTTTGACGAGGTCCCGATAGTGAACTGACTGACGCCCGCCCGGCTGCACCCAACCGGTACAGGAAGGGCACGAGATCAATGATGCGACACGAGCAAGGACTGCAACAGCGTCAGCGGCCGGGACGGTCTGGCGGGGCGGGGTTGGTGTACGCCGGGATCGACACGCACGCCGACAGCCACCACGTGGCGGTCATCGACGCGCATGGTCGCGCGGTCGACGACGTGCGGGTCGAAGCCACCGCGCGCGGCTACCGCGAGGTCGTCAGGTTCCTGTCCAGGTGGCCGGGCGTGGTCCTGGTGGGGGTGGAGTGCACCGGCAGCTACGGCGCCGGTGTCACCCGGGCGCTGACCGAGGCCGGCTACGACATCCGGGAGGTCAACCGCCCCAACCGGTTCGACCGGCGGGCCCGCGGGAAGACCGACGTCTTCGACGCCTACTCCGCCGCCGAAGCCGTCCTGTCGGGGCGGGCCACCGCGGTGCCCAAGGGAGGCGACGGGCTCGTTGAGGCGCTACGCGCGCTGCGGACCACCAGATCCTCGGCGCTGCGGGAACGCACCGCGACAATCAACCAGATCAAGGCCATGCTGGTCGCCGGCCCGGAGAGCCTGCGTGCCCGATACCGGGGACTGTCGAACACCAAGCTGACCACCACGCTGGCGTCCTCACGCCCACCAGCACAACCGGTGACCGCCGAAGAGGCCACCGCCTACTCCCTGCGGGTCCTGGCCCGCCGGTACCGGATGCTCAGCGAGCAGGTCACCGATCTGAAGGCCCAGCTGACCCGGCTCCTCGACGGCCACGCCCCAGCCCTGATGGCCGTCTATGGGGCCGGACCCGACACCCTCTCCCAACTGCTGATCACAGCCGGGGACAACCCAGCCCGGCTGCGCAGCGAGGCCCACTTCGCCGCCCTCGCCGGGGCCTGCCCGATCCCGGCCTCCTCCGGCAAGACCAACCGTCACCGGCTCAACCGGGCCGGCGACCGGCAGGCCAACTCCGCCCTCTACCACATCGTGATCGTGCGGATGGCCCACCACCAGCCCACCCGCGACTACGTCGCTCGTCGTATCGCCCAGGGCCGCACCAAGATGGAGATCATCCGGTGCCTGAAGCGGTACGTCGCCCGCCAGCTCTACCGACTGATCCACGACACCCTCAGCGGCCAGCACCCGAGCCTCACCGCTTGACAAACATCTATGGGAGTGTCGGATCAGCCACTTCCCGGACCCGCAAAGCCGGCGCTACAACCGGCCGCTACGCCACGGAAGACCCAACAAAGGCAGACCCTCAAATCGGCCAGTTGACAACAGAGGTGTCCCTATCTGTTTCGTCAAGCGGCAGCAGGCTTGTTCGCGGTCGGCGGTGCGGTTGGATCGAGGTGGTCGGGCTGGTACGGCTGCCGGTCGCGGAGCATGGCATGTAGGACGTCGACTCGCCGGCGGGCCAGGCATGTCAGGGCGGCGGTGTGGGACTTGCCTTCGGCGCGTTTGCGGTCGTAGTAGCTGCGGCTCCGCGGGTGTCTCAAGCTGGCGAATGCGGACAGATACAGCGCCCCCTTCAGTGCCCGGTTCCCGCGGCGGGGTTGATGCTCGCCCTTGATGCTGCGCCCGGACTGTCGGGTCGCCGGCGCCAGTCCGGCGTAGGACGCGATGTGCGCTGCGGAGGGGAAGGCCGATCCATCTCCTACGGTGCGCAGCAGCTCGATCGCGGTGCGGGGGCCGACACCGGGCATCGAGGTGATGATCGCCGCGAGGGGGTGGGCCGCAAGGAGCTCCTCGAGTTCGCCGCGCAGGATGTCGCGTTGGTCCAGGACGGTCAGCAGCTGGCCGGCCAGCCCGCGGATGACCCGGCCGTACTGCTGGGTGGCCGGGATCGTCACGCTCTGGTCGGCCAGCGCGGTGAGGATCCGTCCCGGCAGAGTACGTGCCAACCGTGGAGACCCATCGGTTATCAGTGCGGTGATCCCGGGCTCGCCGATCTCCCCGATCGCGGCCGGAGTTCCGGTGGCGGCTAGCAGCCGCAGGACACCGGGGCAGTGAAAGTGTTTGCCCAGCAACCGTTCCAGGGTTGGGTGGACGTGCAGCAGGGCATCATGAAGTCGGTTGATCAGGCGGGTGGACTCGGCGGCAAGGTCAGCGTCATACCCGGCCAGCACGGCCAACTCGACGGTGGTCTGCTCATCCGGCCCGACCCGGCGAAGGGCATGGGGCAGGGTTCATGCGGCGTCGGCGATGATGTGGGCGTCGCGGACATCGGTCTTGCCCTCACCGGGGTACAGGTCAGCGATCCGCCGCATCGACAAGCCGGGTAGGTACGCCACCACGATGTCGCGCGCCCGAGCGACCGCGATCGCCAGCGCCCCGATCGAGGCGAGCTGGTCCACCACCACCAGCACCCGTCCTCGGTCCCGCAGCTGATCAAACAGCTTGACCAGGTCGGGTTCGGCATTCGGTAGTGGACGGTCGACGAGTCGGTCGCCGTCACGGTTCAACGCGACGGCGTGATGGGTCTCGCGGGCCACGTCAATGCCGCAGAACACCTCGAACCCAGCCTCGCTTCGAAGCGCCTTGGACTTGGTCTTAGACAACTCGGCAGTCCTTCCTCGTCGTGAGCAGACCAGCCCTGGACGAAGCGCCGGCAGCCACGTTACGAGAAGGCATCCACACACGGGCCATGTCCCTATCAGCGGTCACAAACGTCCGGCGACCCCGGTGACAGCACCTCTGAGATCATCCGAACAGGAGCCGTGAGCCATGCCGGGGCCGCTGGCCTGCACCCCCAAGGTGAGGGCTCCAAGAAGATAACGGGAGCCGAAAGGACGCGCGCTGTCGGCAGCCTGACAGGCGCGCTGTGGCGGGCACCGCGCCGTGCTACAGGTCGCCGAGATTCAACCTCCAGGCCTCCTGCGCTGCCCCGCTCGGATGCCCAGGCCCGGGTGTAGCGCACCAGCATGTCGGTGCGGGTCCAGCCGGCGATGGCCATCAGCCCTGATTCGGAGCCGCCGTGGGCGAGCCACCGGTGGGCGGCGGTGTGGCGGAGCCTGTGCGGGCGAAACTTCTCGACACCAGCGGCCTTGGCGCGGCGCCGAAGTGCCCGACCGAGGCCGTCGTAGCCGAAGCGTTTGCCTTGGTCGCCTAGCCAGAGTTCGGCTGAGTCTGCGAGGGCATGGCCTCGCCTGGCAGTGAGGTAGCGGTCCAGTGCCAGGCTGGTGGCTGGTCCGATCGGAATGACTCTGCCCCTGCCGCCCTTGCCGCGTCGGATGGTGACCAGTCCGCTGGTCAGGTCGACGTCGCCGATTTCGAGCGAGACGACTTTGCCGGCGCGAATCGCGGTCTCAAACATGAGGCGGATGATGGCCTCGTCGCGGAGATGGTGAAGGCGCTGGTGACGCTGGCCGTAGTCGGGCCCGGCGCACGCCCGGATGAGTGCTCGGAGCTCGTCGTCGGTGAGTGGATCGACGACAGGCTCATCGACCTTGGGTGCCTTGAGCCCCAGGAACGGGTCTGCCGGAAGCCGACCGACGACGATCTGCCAGGCGACGAACCGCCGCACCGCGAGTTGTCGCATGCGGGCGGTTCCAGGGGCTGCGCCCGCGTCGAGCAGGCCGGCGATCCACAGGTTGAGCGAGGTCCGGTCCATCGGCTCGGCCCCCCGCCCGGTGCACCAGGTCAGATACCGCTGGACGCCGTCGCGGTAGACCTTGATCGTCGCAGGGCTCTTGCGTTCGGCGCGCAGCGCGAGTTCCCATGAGGCGGTCAGTTCGGTTGCGTGGATGATCGTTGCTTGAGTCATCTAAGGAACTGCACCAACCACACGCCCCGCAACCCACGCCGGCGTATCGCCCTCGGGCGCCGGTGCGCGACGGCGCAGTCCAGATAGTCCGACGGTTTGTGGACACTTGATCAAATCTCTAAATGCTTTCAGGCTCGGAATCCGTAGATTCGAGCCTGAAATTCGTAGCGGGGGCAGTGTGCTGGTTCAGGACATCGGCGACACATGTCTCAAGACATAGGCGACACCTGTTTCAGGTCATCGGCGACGGCGTGGCTGGGCTCGATGCTCGGCCATGCCGCAGCCCACATCGATATCCCGCCTGGTCATCACCGCCCTCTTCACCGACCACCAGAGCCCCGCCGAGGTCGCCGCCCGCTACGGCGTCCACCGCGCCTGGGTCTACAGGCTCAAGGCCCGCTACGAAGCAGAGGGCGAGGCGGCTCTCGAGCCGCGCTCCCGACGCCCCAAGAACACCCCGACCGCCCTGTCACCCGAGGTCGTCGACCTCATCGTGCGGGTCCGCAAGGAACTCACCGACGGTGGTCTGGACGCCGGCCCCGAGACCATCGCCTGGCATCTCGAGCACCACCACGGACACCGAGTATCGAGATCGACCATCAGCCGTCACCTGACCGCGGCCGGGCTCGTGGTCCCCGAGCCGAAGAAGCGACCGAAGTCCTCCTACATCCGCTTCGAAGCCTCGATGCCGAACGAGACCTGGCAGTCCGACTTCACCCACTACCGGCTCACCCACCCCGACGGCCGACCCGGCGCGGACGTCGAGATCATCACTTGGCTCGACGACTGCACCCGCTACGCCCTCCACGTCAGCGCCCACCCGAGGATCGCCACCCCGATCGTGGTCACCACATTCCGCGAAACCCTTGCCCGGCACGGGATCCCCGCCTCCACGCTCACCGACAACGGCATGGTCTACACCGTCCGACTGGCCGGACACGGACGCCAAGGCGGCAAGAACTCCTTCGAAGCCGAACTCCATCGGCGCCACATCGTCCAGAAGAACTCCCGCCCCGCACACCCCACCACCTGCGGCAAGGCCGAGCGGTTCCAACAGACGATGAAGAAGTGGCTCCGCGCCCAACCCGGCCAGCCGTCCACCATCACCGACCTCCAGGCACTCCTCGACCTCTTCACCGAGCAGTACAACCAGCGGCGCCCCCACCGGTCACTGCCCCACCGGGCCACCCCGGCCACCCTCTACGACACCATGCCCAAAGCACTGCCCGGCCCCGCCACGGACCCCGAGACCCACGAACGGATCCGACACGACCGCATCGACAAGGCCGGCTCGGTCACCATCCGACACAACAGCCGACTCCACCACATCGGCGTCAGCCGAACCCACGCCGGAACCTGCGTCATCCTCCTGGTCCAAGACCTCCAGATCAGAGTCGTCAACGCCATCACCGGCGAGCTCCTCCGCGAACTGGTCCTCGACCCCAACCGCGACTACCAGCCCACCGGAGCACCCAAAGGACCGACCCGCAGACCCCCGAAATAACAACACCCGGACCTGCAACCGCAGGTCCGGGTGTCGCCGATGTCCTGAGACATCACATCCGTCGGGCTGACAGGATTTGAACCTGCGGCCCCTTGACCCCCAGTCAAGTGCGCTACCAAGCTGCGCCACAGCCCGTGGCTGCTCTCGAGAGGCGAGAGAGCGACGAAACTTTATCGCACGGCATACC
>JAABUS010007472.1_pt1 | contig 12529 bp, 14 predicted proteins | sample 5560161 | NCBI WGS metagenome assembly JAABUS01 (sample SAMN10711885, study PRJNA513376) | rock metagenome | isolation source: Antarctica rocks | place: Antarctica: Victoria Land, Trio Nunatak nord | collected 2016-01-04 | reverse complement strand
TCTTCTTCGGCGCCGGACCGCGCGCCCGCCGCTCGCCGAGCAGCTCGATGGCGCGCTCGTCGCTCAACGTCTCCACCACGTCGCCCTTGCGCAGGCTGGCGTTGGTCTCTCCGTCGGTGACGTACGGGCCGAACCGACCGTCCTTGATCACCATCGGCTTGCCGGTCGCGGTGTCTGCCCCCAGCTCACGTAGCGGTGGTGTCGCCGCACCCTGGCGCCCGCGCCGCTTGGGCTCGGCGTAAATCTTCAGCGCCTCCTCGAGCGTCACCGTGAACATCTGCTCTTCATCGACAAGCGACCGGGAATCGGTGCCCCGCTTGAGGTACGGCCCGTAACGACCGTTCTGCGCGGTAATCTCCTCATTGTTGGCCGGATCGATGCCGACCACGCGGGGTAGCGACAGCAGGCGCAGCGCGTCATCCAAGTCCACTGTGGCCAGGTCCATCGACTTCAACAACGACCCCGTTCGAGGCTTGGGACCGACGGCCTTCTTCGCGGTCTTCTTGGCGACGGCCTTTTTCACGGCTGGCTTCTCTGCGGCGGGTTCGGCCGCAGCGGGCGGCTCGGGCAGCAGCTCGGTCACGTAGGGCCCGAAACGCCCCTCCTTGGCCACGATTTCGTGCCCGCTGACCGGGTCCACGCCGAGCTTGCGCCCCTCCTGCGGGGTGGCGAACAGCTTTTCCGCCACCTCCAGCGTCAGTTCGTCCGGCGACAGATCATCCGGTAGGTTCGCCCGCTGGGACTCCTGCTCACCCGACTCGCCCGTCACCATCCGCTCCAGGTACGGCCCGAAGCGACCGACCCGGACGTCGATCCCCCGCCCCTCGGCGTCGTCGAACAGGCGAATGGAGTTGACCTCGCGAGCGTCGATTTCCTCCAGGTTGACGCCCACCAGCTTTTTCAACCCGCCCGCACGAGCGACGGAACCGTCGGCCCCGTTGGCGCCGCCGAAGTAGAAGGCGTTCAGCCAGTTGGTGCGCTGTTCGCGGCCACCGGCGATGTTGTCCAGGTCGTCCTCCATGGACGCGGTGAAGTCGTAGTCCACCAGTCGGCCGAAGTGCGCCTCCAGCAACCCGATCACCGCGAACGCCACCCACGACGGAACCAGTGCGCTGCCCCGCTTGTAGACGTAGCCGCGGTCCTGGATGGTCTTGATGATGGCCGCGTAGGTCGACGGCCGGCCGATGCCCATCTCCTCCATCGCCTTGACCAGGCTGGGCTCGGTGTAGCGCGCGGGCGGGCTGGTGGAGTGCCCGTCCGGGTTGAGCTCCGTGGCGGTGACGGCATGGCCCTGGGCAAGCTGGGGCAGGCGGGACTCCTTGTCGTCGGCGTCGGCGCCGGAGCCATCCTCCACCGTCTCCACGTAGGCCTTGAGGAAGCCGGCGAAGGTGATGGTCCGCCCCGACGCCGCGAACACGCACTCCTCGCCGGTGCCCGCAGTTCCGGTGATGCGCAGGCTCAGCGTGGTCCCGCGGACGTCGGCCATCTGCGAGGCGATGGTGCGCTGCCAGATCAGCTCGTACAGCCGGTACTCGTCGTTGTTCAGCGTGGAGTGCAACTGCCCGGGCGTCATGAAGCTCTCCCCCGAGGGACGGATCGCCTCGTGCGCCTCCTGGGAGTTCTTCACCTTCTTGGTGTACTGCCGCGGCTGCGGGCTGACGTAGGCCTCGCCGTAGAGCTCACGGGCCTGGTTGCGCGCAGCGGTGATGGCGGTCTCCGACAGCGTGGTCGAGTCGGTACGCATGTAGGTGATGTGCCCGTTCTCGTACAGCCCCTGGGCGATGCGCATCGTCCGATCGCTGGAGAAGCGCAGCTTACGGCCTGCCTCCTGCTGCAGCGTGGACGTCATGAACGGGGCGTACGGCTTACGGGAGTACGGCTTGTCCTCGGCCGAGGTGACCGTCAGGCCCACTCCGTGCAGTGCCTCCGCCAGGCGCCGGGCGTGCTCCTCGTCGAGCACGCGCACTGTGGAGGCCTGCTTCAGCGCCCCGTCGGAACCAAAGTCCCGGCCGGAGGCGACCCGGGCACCGTCGACGCTGAACAGCCGGGCGCCGAAGCTCTGTGGACTCGCGTCGGCTCCGGCATCAAGAGTGGCGGCGATGTCCCAGTAGGAGGCGGCGGTGAACGCCATCCGCTCCCGCTCGCGCTGCACGATGACGCGGGTGGCCACCGACTGCACGCGGCCCGCGGACAGCCGCGGCATCACCTTCTTCCACAACACCGGGCTGACCTCGTAGCCGTAGAGCCGGTCGAGGATGCGGCGCGTCTCCTGGGCATCGACCAGGTCGGTGTCCAGCTCTCGCGTGTCGGCTGCCGCGGCTTGGATGGCGCTCTCGGTGACCTCGTGGAACACCATGCGGCGCACGGGAACCTTGGGCTTCAGGGTCTCCAGTAAGTGCCAGGCGATGGCCTCACCCTCGCGGTCGGGGTCGGTGGCGAGGTAGACCTCGTCGACGCCGGTGAGCAGCCGCTTCAGCTCGGTGACCTTGGACTTCTTGTCCGGGCTGACCACGTAGAGGGCGGCGAACTCGTGGTCCACGTCCACGCCGAGGCGCGCCCACGGCTCGCCCTTGTACTTGGCGGGTACATCGGCAGCACCGCGCGGCAGGTCACGAATGTGGCCACTTGACGCTTCCACGACATAGTCCGAACCCAGGTACGGGGCGATTTTGCGCGCCTTGGTCGGCGACTCGACGATCACCAGTCGTCGCATGCCGCCACCTGCGCTCTTGCTTCGTGCTGCTGCCACCTGGGTACGCACCTTCCTACTGCTCATGCTCGTCATCTGCCCGCGGCCCGAAGCCCAGTGAGCAAGCACAGGGTGGCACACGATGCCGACCACCCGCGGCAAGAGGCTCTCAGATGCGCTCGGCGGCTCAACGCGAGCGGTTGGGCCAGTATCCTTCCGCGGGCACCATCGGCGGCGGCGCCCCCACCAGCTCCGCCAGTCGCAGCACCCGTCGTCGGCCACTGATGCGCAGGCTCGGGCCGCCTCCGCGGACGCCGAGCAACACCGACGCCAGGCCGGCCTTGGCCAGCGCAGCCGCGGTGCGCTCGTGGGTGTCCGGTGCATGGGGGTCGAGGTTCAGCAGGTAACCGGCGTCGTCACAGCGCCCGGCGGCCAGCGCCCAGGCCCGCAGCGCTCGGCCGTCGGGTACCCAGCGCTCTGGCACGTGCTTCACCGCGCCCTTGGTCCAGGCCCGGCCCAGCTCGGTCAGCCGCGGCGACGAGGGCGTGCGCACCAGTGGCGCCCCCTGCTCGGATACCCCGAGTTCGGCGGACAAGCCCGTCTCACGAACCAGCTGGGCGACCGCGCCCGCCCGCCACTGGACGTCGAGCACGACCGACACGCGCACCGCACTGCCCACGGTGACCACCTGACCGTGCGCAGCAAGCAGACCCGCCAGGTCCGCCACGGTGGGCACCGCCAAGTCCGCGGAGAAGAAGGAGAGCTGCTCGCTCACGCTTGGGCTCCTTGCACACAATGACTGAGCCCCCACCGTCACAAGGACGATGGGGGCTCAGTGAAGCTGAGTGGATAACTCAGACGGCGCGAACGCCAGTCGCCTGGGGACCCTTGGTGCCCTGGCCAACCTCGAACTCCACGCGCTGGTTCTCCTCGAGGGTGCGGAAGCCGCTGCCCGAAATCTCGGAGTAGTGCACGAAGACGTCAGCCGAACCGTCCTCGGGGGCGATGAAGCCAAACCCCTTCTCCGCGTTGAACCACTTCACAGTTCCCTGTGCCATGCCTGTATCTCCTCTTGCGAAAACGATGTCAGTTGGCCGCACTTACGACCTACCGGGTCGGTAACATCAGGGATTCCCCGAAGGACACCCCATCCGCAACACCGATCCTGCGAGCGCGCGTGCTTTCTCAAGACCACGAACACAGAAGCTGCGACCGAGGACAAGTGAACCATGTTCGGGGCGTGGGCGACAGCCCAAGCGACAAACGCGGCGGATAACCTTGGTGTCACATGACCGGGTATCCATCGTCCGCGGCGTCCGGATACGGGGCGGAACTGCTCGCGCGCGTGCTCGCCGGGGTCCCCCGCGCCGAGTCGCCGCTGACCCATCTCGCCGAACTGCCCGCCCGAGTAGCGGCGTTCGCCGACTGGCCGCAATGGGCAGATCGCGACGTCATCGCCGCATTGGGCGAACGCGGTGTCCTCAGGCCGTGGCAACACCAGGCGGCCGCCGCGGCCTTGGCCCACGAGGGCAGGCACGTGGTGGTGTCCACGGGCACGGCCTCGGGCAAGTCATTGGCCTACCAGCTCCCGGTGCTCACCGCCCTGCGGCAGGATCCCCGCGCCACGGCGCTGTACCTGGCGCCGACCAAGGCGTTGGGCGCCGACCAGCTGCGTGCGGTGCAGACGCTGGGCCTGCCCGACGTCCGGGCGGCGCTGTTCGACGGCGACACTGCGCTCGACGAGCGCGACTGGGTGCGCGCCCACGCCCGGTGGGTGTTCACCAATCCGGACATGCTGCACCGCGGGGTGCTGCCCCGCCACGACCGGTGGGTGCGCTTCCTCCGCCAGCTGCGCTATGTCGTGGTGGACGAGTGTCATTCCTACCGTGGGGTATTCGGCTCGCACGTGGCCTTGGTGCTGCGGCGGCTGCAGCGGCTGTGCGGGCGCTACGGGTCTCATCCGGTGTTCGTGCTGGCCAGCGCCACCTCGGCCGATCCGGCCCCGGCGGCGGCGCGACTCATCGGCGCTCCGGTGGTGGCGATCACCGAGGACGGCTCACCGCACGGTCCGCGGACGGTGGCGCTGTGGGAGCCGCCGCTGCTGGCCGAGGTTACCGGGGAGAACGGTGCACCCGTACGGCGTCCGGCCGGGGCCGAAGCGGCGCGGATCATGGCCGACCTCGTGGTCGAAGGCGCGCGAACCTTGACCTTTGTCCGCTCCCGGCGCGGCGCGGAGGTGACCGCACTGAGCGCCCAGCGCCTGCTGCTGCAGGTCGACCCGGAGCTGGCGGCGCGCGTCGCGGCCTACCGCGCGGGCTATCTCGCCGAGGACCGCCGAGAGTTGGAGGCCGCGCTGAAGGACGGCACCCTGTTGGGCGTGGCGACGACCAACGCGTTGGAGCTCGGCGTGGACGTCGCGGGCCTGGACGCCGTGGTGGTGGCCGGCTTTCCGGGCACGGTGACGTCGTTCTGGCAGCAGGCTGGTCGCGCCGGTCGCCGGGGTGAAGGTTCGCTGGTCCTCCTGGTGGCCCGAGACGACCCCCTGGACACCTACCTCGTGCACCACCCTGCTGCGCTGCTGGAGCGGGCGGTCGAGGCCGCCGTCACCGACCCCACCAATCCCTACATCCTCGGGCCGCACCTGGCGTGCGCCGCCGGTGAACAACCGTTGAGCGACGAGGAGATCGAACACACCTGGGGCTCACCGCTCGCTCTGCTGCAGCAGCTGTGTGACGAAGGGACGCTGCGCCGGCGGCCGCGCGGCTGGTACCTGACCGCGGGGCAGCGTCCGCACGCGGCTGTGGGCCTCCGCGGGACCGGTGGGACGCAGGTGGCGGTGGTCGAAGCGGTGACTGCCCGCATGCTCGGCACGGTGGAGGCCGGCCGCGCCCCCGCGACCGTGCACCCGGGCGCAGTGCACCTGCACAAAGGTGCGTCCTACGTGGTCGACGAACTGGACCTGGAACACGGCCTCGCCCTGGTCCACGCCGAGGACCCCGATTGGTCCACCTCTGCCCGGGAGTCCAGCAACATTGCCATCGTCGCGACCGTCGAGCGTGCGGCGTACGACGAGGTGACGGTGGCCCTGGCCGAGGTGGACGTGACGAGCCGGGTGACCGGATACCTGCGGCGGGCATCATCCGGAGAAATTTTGGACTCGGTGGAGCTGGACATGCCCGAGCACACTCTGCGCACCCGAGCGGTGTTGTACACGTTGACCGAAACATTGTTGGAGCGCAGCGGGGTACACACCGCGGATGTACCAGGAGCGCTGCACGCAGCAGAACACGCAGCGATCGGGTTGCTGCCGCTGGTGGCGACGTGCGATCGCGGTGACATCGGAGGTGTGTCCACGGCGCTGCACCCCGACACCGGGATGCCGACGGTATTCGTGCACGACGGCCACCCCGGCGGGGTGGGTTTCGCCGACCGTGGCCACGCCGAGCTGCCGCGTTGGCTGCGAGCCACCCGGGACGCGATCGCCGCCTGCGAGTGCTCCAGCGGCTGCCCGTCGTGTGTGCAGTCGCCCAAGTGCGGCAACGGAAATGATCCGCTGGACAAGGCAGGCGCGGTTCGGGTGCTGGACGCAGTCCTCACAGCGCTCGGCCGCTAGGGCTGCACAGGGCCCGCCCTGGCGCGGCCGTGCGCTGTTCCCAGGGCGGCAATCGGCGCCGGACCGGCGGCGTCCACCTCGACCACTGCATCCCAGCCGTCGAGCCGGCAAGACGCCAGTACGACGCTCATCCCCGCAGTGACGACTGCGGCCTTGGCGCACGCCACCTCCGAACCCTCGACGGCGTGCGCGGCGGCGGCCAGCGCCCCGAGATCAGCAGCCGCCTCCGCCCGGTGACGTGCGCCGACGGCCGCGCCGAGGTGCAGCACGACGCCGACAACCGCGATCAACGCCGCCATCGCCATCGCGCTCCACACGGTCGCCGACCCTCGGTCGTTCATGGTGCCGCCGCACTCGTCGGTTCAAGCACGGCCACCGCCTCGGCGGAGATCTCCAGCGCGGGAAGTAGAAGGCTGGACGCCTGCACCCGCACCACAACGGTGTCTCCGTCTGCGCGAGTGCTGACCTGCGCACCCTTTGGCGCCACCTGCGCGGCCACAGTCACGGCACGAGCGCTTTCCCCGCGCGCCGTCAGCCGGGCTGCCTCGCGGGCCGCGTCGAGACACTGCACGTGCATCGCCACCGCAAGCACCGCGCCGATGGCGAGCACCAGCACGATGGTCAGCGAGGACAGCGCGATGGCGGCCTCGACCGTCACGGCGCCGGTGTCATCGTTGCGGAGGCGTCCACGTACCCGGCCGACGGCGCCCATCAAACCTCCGTGGACAGCGCTCGCTGCACCAGTCCGGTCAACGCACCGACCACGGAGTCGCCGGTGACCACGGTGTAGAGCACCGCGCCTAACGCCGCGGCGGCGATGGTGCCGATGGCGTACTCGGCGGTGGACATCCCGTCGTCCTGTGTCGCCGCCAGCAGTAGCTGCGTGGTCATCCTGTCCCTGAAGCTGATCTCAGCCATGATGATGCCTTCCCCTCATACCACCGTGGGCTCTCCACAGTGGACATTTAGATGATCCCGCCGTGCAGCAGTGGACCGGCGAGACCGAGCACAACGGGCACGACTCCGAGGCAGATGAACGCAGGCAGAAAGCACAGGCCCAGCGGTCCGGCGACCAGCACTCCAGCGCGCTCGGCCGCTGCCGCTGCGGCGTCCTCGGCAGCTCCGCGTTGGTATGCAGCAAGCTCGGCAATGCCCGCCGACAGCGATGCACCGGAACGTGCGGAGCGCCGGGCGATCCGGGCCAGCGCTTCCGTGCTCGGCTCGGCCGCCGCTGCCTGCCACGCGGCGGCCGGTTCCGCCCCCAACGTCAGTAGGTCACCGGCCTGGCGCAGCACGGCGGCCACCCTGGGGGGTGCGGACGGTGCCACGACCAGCGCTGCCGTGGCCACCGGTAACCCGGACCCCAGGCACGCGGCGAGCAGGTCGAAGGTTCCCGCGGCGCCCAGGCGGTCCACGCACTCTTTTGGCCCGGTGGCCAGGCGGCGCATCATGACGTAGCCACCGCCCGCGAGCACCAGACCGCAGACGGCACCCGTGAGTCCACCAACGCCGAGCGCCGCCGACGCCCCGAGCAGGGCGCTGACCAGCGCGGGGGCCAACGCGTCCAGGCGCTGCGTCCGCGCGGAGGGCGCGGGGCACAACAGTGCGCGGACCCGGCTACCGGCGCCTGCGTCGGGGACGATCAGCAGCGCCGACGCCATCAACACTGCGACGACACTCATCACCGCACCGCCCTGGCCGTGATGCGACCGGTCCACCACAGACCTGCGCAGACCAATACGGTGCCGGCCACCAGCAGAAGCCCGCCCGTGGTGTCCCGCAGCAGCAGCGCCACCGGAGCGGCACCGATGGCCTGGCCCAGCGCGATACCCAACAGCGGCAACCCGGCCAGCACTGCGGCGGTGGAGCGCGCCCCGGCCAGCCCCGCCTGAGTGCGGCTGCGGAAGCGGATGCGGCCGGTGAGGTCGCGTCGCACGGCGTCCACGAGATCCGCCAAGGCCACGCCGCGCTCCTCGGCCACGCGCCAGGCCGCGGCGAGGCGTTCGAGTTCGGCATCCAACCCGGGCTGCTTCGCGTGTAGTCCGTCGGCGGCGCTGGCCCCCAACCGCGCGCGAGCTGCAGCCTCGGTGAGCACGAGGGCCACCGGCCCGTCGACCTCCTCGGCGGCGACCGCGCAGGCCACCGCGGGGTGTGCGCCGATCTGTAGCTCGGCAATCAGCACCTCCAGCGCGGCGGCAAGGGCCGACGCCGCGCGTGCGTCCGCGCGGGCCCGTCGTCGCTCCTGCCACTTCTGTTGGGCGGTGAGGGAGATCAGGCCGGCGGCCAAGGCAGGCAACAGACCGCCGACGGTGGCGCCGATCGCGCCACCGAGCAGCACTGCCCCAGCGGCCGACACCGTTCGTGAGAAGGCGAGCGCAGGGCCCGCCGGTGCGGTCAACGAGCGGAGCCGGGCACCGACGCAGCGCCCCGGGCTGACCAACAAGGCCACGGCCAACACCACGAGGGCCGCGTTCACAGCTGCACGCCCCGCTCGCCCAGTAACTCCGCAAGCAGGGGCGCGGCCTCGCCCGGCCCTGCCGCGCGACTCCAGGCGTTGAGCACGGAGACCGTGCCGGACGCGGACCGGCTGAGTACACCGATCCCGGCCAGACCCCGCGAGCCGTCCGCGCCCCGGTGCACGTGCAGCACCACCTGCACCGCCGCCGCGAGCTGACTATGCAGCGCCGCCGCTGCCATGCCACCGAGGGCCGCGAGGGCCTCCAGCCGGGCGGGCACCTCGCGTGGCGAGTTTGCGTGCACCGTCCCCGCCCCGCCGTCGTGGCCGGTGTTGAGGGCGGTGAGCAAGTCCACCACTTCGGCTCCGCGCACCTCCCCGACCACCACCCGGTCCGGTCGCATGCGCAGCGCCTGGCGCACGAGCTGGCGCACCGTCACCTCGCCGACCCCTTCGACGTTGGCGGCGCGTGCCACCAGTCGGACCACGTGCGGGTGCTGCGGCTGCAGCTCGGCGGCGTCTTCCACGCACACGATGCGTTCACGGGCGTCGACCTTGGCCAGCAGCGCGGCGAGCAGCGTCGTCTTTCCCGCATCCGGACTATGACACACTAGGAAGCATGCAGGCAAGAGCCGGGATCTACGTGCGAATCTCACAGGACCGCGAAGGCGCTGGGCTCGGGGTGGAGAGACAGGCGCAGGACTGCCAGCAGCTCGCAGAATCCTTGGGTTGGACGGTCGGCCAGATTTACACGGACAACGACGTTTCTGCTTACTCCGGCAAGAAGAGGCCGGCATATACCGCGCTACTGGCCGACCTTGAGGACGGGGCAATCGGCGGGGTGATCGCCTGGCACCCGGACAGGCTTCATCGCTCCCCCACAGAGCTTGAGCACTACATCGACCTAGCCGAGCGCCGCTCTGTTGAGACGCACACCGTGCAGGCGGGTCGATGGGATCTGTCGACCCCATCCGGTCGAGCTGTGGCACGCACGCTCGGCGCGTGGGCACGTTATGAATCCGAGCACAAGGGCGAGCGGATCAAGCGAGCGCGGCAGCAGCAAGCGGTTGCCGGTGGATTCCATGGAGGCATCCGGCCGTACGGGTACGAAGCCGATGGAATGACTGTTCGCGAGGATGAGGCCGCAGAGATCGCCAAGGCTGTCGAGAGCGTTATCGCCGGGGTGTCGCTGCGTTCGTTGGTGCGAGACCTCAACGACCGCAAGATTCCTACATCGACCGGGAGGGCTAAGTGGTCGTCTGCGGCGTTGCGCGACACTATCATGCGGCCGAGGACCGCTGGACTTTCGTCGTATCGGGGTGAAGTCGTCGGCGCCGCACAGTGGCCCGCAGTGGTGGCCGAGGGGCAGTGGCGGGCTGCATGCGCGATCTTGTCGAACCCGGACCGGCGAACCACCCCGCGTGGCGGAACCGTCAAGTGGTTGGGGAGCGGTCTCTACATCTGCGGCGTGTGCGGAGAACGCAAGCTACGGGTCGGCACCAACGGGAAAGGCGGGAAGCGACCCAGCTACCGATGCAGCAACCGGGACTCAAGCATCACCACAGGCCACGTCACTCGGGAGGCGGGAGCACTGGACGGCTACGTCGAGTCGCTGATCGTCACACGGCTGTCTGAGCCGGGTCTGCTGGCCTCTCTGCTGCCCGTGTCCGATGGGATAGACGCGTCTGCGCTGCATCTTGAGCAGGTGGCTCTGAGGGAGCGCTTGGACGAGCTGGCAAGTTTGTTCGCGGCCGGAACCATCACGACCTCCCAACTTGCGACGGGCACCGGAAAACTCCGCATACGCTCGGACGAGATCGGCGAACAGCTCGCCGGTGTTGCGACCCGCGGACCCCTCGTCGCCCTGGCCGAAACTGACGACCTAGACCACCTCTGGTACGGCGCCAAATCTGATCACTCAGACGGCCTGCCGCTGGGAAACCGGCGTGCCCTGCTGTCTGCGCTACTCGATGTCACTGTGCTGCCAGCTCGACGGGGGCAGCGGGTTGGGGGTCTCTACTTTGACCCCGACTACGTGCGGGTCGAGTGGAAGGCAGGACAGAAGTGAACACGCCGAACTGGAGCGCACTGGCGACGATGCTGCATGCAGGTCCGGCCATCACTGAGGCCACCATGACCCTTGAGTTTGTCTGTCATCTGCACGGCGAGCGGGCGCGCAGGGTGACCAGGCTTGCGTACGAGCCGCGCGTCAGTGGCACACCGGTATACAGGTCTTTCGTCATGATCCAAGGCAAGCAAGGCGGGGTGAGGTATCTCAGCCAGGTTCGACCGGGCGACGAGCGCGTAGCGGACAGCGCACTCCGTGGACGCGTCGAACTCAAGTGTCGACGGTGCGGCACCGATAATTCGCGGCGTGGGGAGCAGTTGCGCTCGGCGGTCGAAGAGTTGCGCAAGCACGTCGGCGACGGTCAACACCTGGTCGTGCCACTGTCGGTCCTTCCTGAAATAGTGCCCGTGCTAATATGCGAAGCAGAGGCCGACGAGTAGTCGACTTCTCCTCGTTCGGTAGCGACGTTGACTCTGCCGAGTCCAACCTCTCAGCGGAGGGCTTAGTTAGCCCTGCCCTGTGAGGTTTTGATGTCCGTTAGGACGACAAGAGCCCGTGTCGCGGCTCTCACCAAGCATCATCCCGATGGTTCACCCGCTCTTACCGGTGCCCGACGCGATCACGCCGCCGAGAAGCTGGCCGAGAACGTCGCCAAGATCGTCGCGCAGGCACCACCGTTGAGTGCAGCTCAGCGCGATCGGATCGCCGCATTGTTGCGTGGTGGTGCCAGATGAGGGCCGCCGCGATCGTCGCAACATCCACCGGTAACTGGGACGGTGGCCCGCAACGGGATCGGTTGATAGCCGCCGCGCACGCCGTGCTCTCTACCTGCGGTGTCCAGATGAGCTGGACCAAGGTCCGGCGCATGGCCCAGACGTACGAGCGCCAAGCGCACCGATACGGCTTCGACTTCGGCCGGTACCTCGAAACGCAGGTCGCGATGTCGGAGGTGCAGCGCCGCGTCGTCGCCGACGAACTGTGCAGGGTGACGGCGTACCGCGACCCCGTCGGCGAGCAGGCCGTCAATCGCGTGATGCGGGGTGGTCGCTAGTGAGCACCCAACGAGAACGGCGCCCCCGGGCAGAGGCGCCGTCTACAGGAACCGTCAACCGCCAAGCCGCCGAATCCGATGCCGATTCTACCGCAGAGCAGGCCATCGGCGCGTTGATCGCTCGCGATGATTCGATCGCCGACTATCTCGGTCCGAAGATCGCCCAGTGCGAGTCGCCGGGGTCGATCCCGCAGCTCGGAACGGCTGAGTGGGAGCACCTGGACGACGGCGACCCGCGCAAGGTCGGTGCGGCGTTCGTGGCCGCCCGCGAGTGGACGACGATCACTAGCCTTCGTCGCTGGAAAGTCCTCGATGAGCCGCGGCAGGCCGAGGTCGAACGCCTCACCTTGCAACGCGAGGCGTCGCACGCGGTGTCGGCTGCCCTCGACTGGACCGCGGCGAGCCGCCAACCCTCGCACGCCGAACTGGTCCGGCGCCGGTCGGTGATCGCATGACCAACATCTACTCGGGGAATCCCGAGCTGGTCGACCCGTATGCCGACGTGCCGCTACTTGACGAGGAGCCCGCCCAGGCTGCACCGTCTCGGCTTTCCACGATCCGACTGTCCGACGTGCAACCCGAGCGGGTGTCGTGGTTGTGGCCCGGTCGCATCCCGGCGGGCAAGCTGGTCACCCTCGACGGTGACCCGTCGC
>JAABUS010007471.1_pt1 | contig 12529 bp, 9 predicted proteins | sample 5560161 | NCBI WGS metagenome assembly JAABUS01 (sample SAMN10711885, study PRJNA513376) | rock metagenome | isolation source: Antarctica rocks | place: Antarctica: Victoria Land, Trio Nunatak nord | collected 2016-01-04 | reverse complement strand
TCCCGGTCGTCACCACGCTGATGGCCCGCGGCGCCTTTCCGGACAGCCACCGCCAGAACCTCGGCATGCCGGGGATGCACGGGACCGTCACCGCAGTGACGGCCCTGCAGCGCAGCGATCTGATCGTCGCCCTCGGCGCCCGCTTCGACGACCGGGTCACCGGACAGCTGTCGACGTTCGCACCGGATGCCACCGTGGTGCACGCCGACATCGACCCGGCCGAGATCTCGAAGAACCGGATCGCCGACGTGCCGATCGTCGGCGACTGCCGGGAGGTCATCGCCGACCTGATCGTCGCGTACCGCGAGGAGCCGGTGGTCGCGGACCGCTCGGCGTGGTGGGCCAGGCTGGACCAGTACCGCGACACCTACCCGCTGGGCTACGAGTGGCCGGCCGACGGCTCCCTGGCGCCCCAGTACGTCATCGAGCGGCTCGGCGCACTGGTCGGCCCGGATGCCATCTATGTCGCCGGGGTCGGCCAGCACCAGATGTGGGCCGCCCAGTTCGTCCGCTACGAGCAGCCCTACACCTGGCTCAACTCGGGGGGACTCGGGACGATGGGGTACGCCGTACCGGCCGCGATGGGCGCCAAGATGGGACGCCCCGACACCACGGTGTGGGCGATCGACGGCGACGGCTGCTTCCAGATGACCAACCAGGAGCTGGCCACCTGCGCCATCGAGGGCATCCCGATCAAGGTGGCCGTGATCAACAACGGCAACCTCGGCATGGTGCGCCAGTGGCAGAGCCTGTTCTACGAGCAGCGCTATTCCCACACCAGGCTCGGGACGCAGGCCGCCCGCCGGATACCGGATTTCCTGCTGCTGGCCGAGGCGATGGGCTGCGTCGGACTGCGCTGCGAGACCCGCGAGGACGTCGACGCCACGATCGCCCGGGCGATGGAGATCGACGACCAGCCCGTCGTGGTGGACTTCATCGTCGGCGAGGACGCGCAGGTGTGGCCGATGGTGCCCTCCGGCACGAGCAACGACGACATCCTGGCCGCCCGGGATGTGCGGCCCGACTTCGCGGCGGGTGTTTGATGCGAGGGGATAGCACATGATGAGCACGCACACGCTGTCGGTGCTGGTGGAGAACAAGCCGGGGGTGCTGGCCCGGGTGGCCAGCCTGTTCAGCCGCCGGGGATTCAACATCGACTCGCTCGCGGTCGGCCCCACCGAGAACGAGCTGATCAGCCGGATGACGATCGTCGTCGCCGTCGACGACCTGCCGCTCGAGCAGGTCACCAAGCAGCTGAACAAGCTGATCAACGTCATCAAGATCGTGGAGCTGGACCCCGCGGCGTCGGTGCAGCGCGAGTTGCTGCTCGTCAAGGTGCGGATCGACCCGACGAGCCGGACGCACGTGCTGGAGACCGCGGAGCTGTTCCGCGCCAAGGTGGTCGACGTCAGCACCGAGTCACTGACGTTGGAGGCCACCGGGACGCGTGACAAGCTCGACGCCCTGCTCAAGGTGCTCGAACCGGTAGGCATCCGGGAGATGGTCCAGTCCGGTGCGGTGGCCGTCGGGCGCGGTCCGCGGGCCATCGCCGCCGCACCGGCCCTGCGCCCGCTGGACCGCTCCGCCTGATCTGCCACCACCACCGCCCCGCACGACCGCGCTCCACCACGAAGGGACAGTCCCCCCAGATGCCAGCGAAGATCTTCTACGACGACGACGCCGATCTGTCGGCGGTCCAGGGCCGCACCGTGGCCGTGCTCGGGTACGGCAGCCAGGGGCATGCCCATGCACTGTCGCTGCGCGACTCGGGTGTCGACGTTCGGGTCGGGCTGCCGGCCGGCTCGAAGAGCATCGACAAGGCCGAGGCGGAGGGCCTGCGGGTCCGCACGCCCGGCGAGGCCAGCGCCGAGGCCGACCTGATCATGGTGCTCGCCCCCGACCACAAGCAGCGCCTCCTCTACGCCGACGCCATCGAGCCCAACCTGCAGGAGGGTGACGCGCTGTTCTTCGGGCACGGCTTCAACATCCGCTTCGGCTACATCACCCCACCGGCCGGCGTGGACGTGGCGATGGTCGCGCCAAAGGGGCCCGGGCACCTGGTACGCCGTCAGTTCTCCGACGGCAAGGGGGTGCCCTGCCTCGTCGCGGTCCATCAGGACGCCACGGGGGAGGCGCTGCGGCTCGCGCTGTCCTACGCCAAGGGGATCGGCGGCACCCGGGCGGGCGTGATCGAGACGACCTTCACCGAGGAGACCGAGACCGACCTGTTCGGCGAGCAGGCAGTGCTGTGCGGGGGCATGAGCGCGCTGGTGCAGGCCGGTTTCGAGACCTTGATCGATGCCGGTTACCAGCCGGAGATCGCCTACTTCGAGTGCCTGCACGAGCTGAAGCTGATCGTCGACCTGATGTACGAGGGCGGCATCGCCAAGCAGCGCTGGTCGGTGTCGGACACCGCCGAGTACGGCGACTACGTCTCCGGACCGCGGGTGGTCGACGAGCGGGTCCGGCAGACGATGCGCGACGTGCTGGCCGAGATCAAGGACGGCACCTTCGCCGCGCGTTTCATCGCCGACCAGGACGCCGGCGCGCCGGAGTTCACCGCCCTGCGCGAGCGCAGCGAGACGCACCCCATCGAGGCGACCGGGCGGGAGCTGCGCTCGCTGATGAGCTGGGTGCGGACCGACGACGACTACCAGGGCACCGCCGCCCGGGACTGACTGCTCCTGCCCCGCCCGGCGTCGCGACTCACCGGTCGCAGGGAATCTTGCCCATCCCCTCACCGACAGTGGCAGGCTGAGCCAGCTGTGGCTGTCGCCGTCCTTGGCGACCGTCGGCATCGAGAAGGTGACCGCCGACGCACTCCCCGCCCCGGAGGCGGACCGATGCCAGGCAGGTCGACACCGGCAACGAGGAGGCGCATGACGGCCGACGTCGCGGCGTGCCACGCCACCATGGGCCTCGTCGTGCTGCGCAACGGCGCGGTGAGCTGGCTGAACGACGCGGCCCTGGCTCTCGTCCTACCCCACGGCGAGACGTGGGACGGGCCGCGCTCACCGCTACCCGCGCTGGGGGACATCCGGCCCGGGTTGGTGCGCGCGCCGTTGCGCTGGCCGTCCCCACTCGGTGGAACGCGCTGGTGGCAGGTGACGAGCACCGTCGTCGACGAGACCGGGCGTGCGGTCCTCTACGAGATCACCGACGAGACCGCGCGCTACGACGCGGACGGCGTAGACCTCGGACCGCGGGCGGCGCAGTGGCGGCTCGCCCGCCTCGAGGCGATGGCCGGCATCGGGTCGTGGAGCTGGAACGTGCCCCAGAACCGGATCGAGTGGTCCGAGGCGTTGTTGGTGCTGTTCGGGCTCGAGCCCAATGCCGAGATGGACTACGCGACCTATCTCTCCCTGCTGCATCCCAACGACGTGGCAATGGTCGACTCGACGCTGGCGCAGGCGTTGGCCTCGGTGGCGCCGTTCAGCTACACCCACCGGATGTTCCTGGCCGACCGGGTGACCGAACGGGTCTTCGAGTGCTACGGGGAGGTGTTCGCCGACGCCACCGGGACGGCGACCCGGGTGCTCGGCACAGCCCGCGACATCACCGAGCAGCACCGCGCCCAGCAGGAGTTGGCGTTCCTGGCCGAGCATGACCCGCTCACGGGCATCGCCAACCGTCGCCGCATCACCGGCTGGCTGGCCGAGGGCGCCGCCGACCCGCGTGGCGCGGCGCTGCTGCTGCTCGACATCGACAACTTCAAGGACATCAACGATCTGCGCGGACACGCCGTGGGCGACCGGGTGATCCGGCGGATCGCGCGGACGCTCTCGACCCACATCGGTCCGGATGCGCTGCTGGGTCGCCTGGGCGGCGACGAGTTCGCGGTGGTCCTGCCCGGCTGCGCCGCCGCGGGTGGGATCGAGCTCGCCGAGCGACTCTGCGATGCCATCGCCTTCGGCTCGGTCGTGGAAGAGGCACCGGGGCTCCGGGTCACGATGAGCGTCGGTGTGTCGCCGGTCGCCCCCGGTCAGGACGTGGAGGTGACCCTGGCGCAGGCCGACCTGGCTCTGTACGAGGCGAAGCACTCGGGTCGAAACCGGGCAAGGCTGTTCGCCCCCGACCAGTACCACCAGGCGGTACGCCGGGTGAGCTTGCTGCAGCGGGTGGGCGCTGCCCTCGACGAGGGCACGATGCAGCTGGACGCGCAGCCGATCATCGACCTCGCGACGGGACGGGCGAGCCGGTGGGAGCTGCTGGTACGCCTGCGCGACGGCATCGAGCCCGCTCTCGGGCCGGCCGACTTCCTGCCCGCCGCCGAGCGCACGGACCTGGTGTTGCGCCTGGACCGCTGGGTGTTGGAGCGGGCCGTGCTGGCGCTCGCGTCACCTCGGGCGCGCACGGCCGGGCTGCGCCTGGAGGTGAACGTGTCGGCGCGATCGCTGGAGGACGCCGACTTCGGCAGGTGGGTCCTCAACCGCCTGAAGGAGGCCGAGGTCGAACCGCGGCGGTTGGGCCTGGAGATCACCGAGACCACCGCGATCAGCAGCCTGGAGGCGGCCCGCGTGCTGGCCGACTGCCTGACCGAGGCCGGCTGCGGGTTCACCCTGGACGACTTCGGTGCCGGCGTCGGCTCCTTCGCCTACCTCAAACACCTGCCGTTCACTGCCGTCAAGATCGCCGGGGAGTTCGTGCGGCAGCTCGACACCGACCCCGTCGACCGGGCGCTGGTCACCGCGGTCGTCGGGGTGGCCGGGCAGCTCAGGATGCGGACCGTCGCCGAGCACGTGGACCGGCTTGAGTTGGTGGAGCAGTTGCGCACCCTCGGCGTGGACGACGGGCAGGGTTTCCACTTCGGGCATCCCCGGCCGCTGGAGCGGCTGCTCGACCTGCTCTGAGGGTCGGCCGGCTCAGCCGCGGGGCAGGCGTATCGCCAGCCGGCTCGTCACGACGCCGGTGTTCAGGCCGATCGTCCGCAGCCCGCCGAAGAAGCGGGCGTGCTCGATCTTGCAGCAGCGGTCCATCACGACGGACAATCCCGCCTCCCGTGCCAACGTCGCGGCGTCCTCGTCGACGACGCCGAGCTGCAGCCACAGCACCCTGGCCCCGATCTCGATCGCCTGCTCGGCCAGCTCCACCGCCTCCGACGAGGGCCGGAAGACGTCCACGATCTCGATCGGTCGCGGGTGGTGCGCGGCGGCCTCGCGGAGGTCGGCGTACACCGGGCGCCCCATGATCTCGCGCCGGCCGGCGTGCACCGGGTTGACGGGAACGATGTCGTAGCCGTTCGCCTGCAGGTAGACCGCGGCGAACGAGCTGGGGTTGTAGTAGTTCGAACTCAGCCCGACCATCGCGATCGTCCGGTACGACGTGAGGATGTGATAGCGCTCGGTCGCCGACCGCCCCAGGTCGTTGCGCTCACCGACGGCGGTCATATCCGGGCCTCCGCGGGGAAGAGTTGGTCGTTGCTCATGACTGGTACGGCGCGCCGAACGCCTTGGCCAGCACCGAGTGCCCCTGGCCGTCGTACGACGGTCGGTCGGACGCAACCTGCGACGCGTCGAGAGCCTGCGACAGGTCCCACACGATGTCCTCCACATCCTCGATCCCGATGGACACCCGGACCATCTCCGGGCCGATCCGGGCCGCCCGCAGCTCGTCGTCGTTGAGCTGCTGATGGGTGGTCGACGCGGGGTGGATGACCAGGGACTTGGCGTCGCCGACGTTCGCCAGGTGACTGAGCAGCTGCACTGCCTCGATGAACCGGCGCCCCGCGTCGCGGCCGCCCTTGATGCCGAAGGTGAAGATGGAGCCGGCACCGCGCGGCAGGTACTTAAGCGCCAGGTCGTGGAAGCGGTTGCCGGGCAGCCCCGGATAGTTGACGTACTCCACCGCGGGGTGCCCGTCGAGGAAGGACGCGACCGTGACGGCGTTGCGCACGTGCCGCTCCATCCGGACGTGCAGGGTCTCCAGACCGATCAGCATCAGCCAGGCGGTGAACGGCGCCATCGTCGGCCCGTAGTCGCGCAGCATCTCCGCACGGCACTTGAGCAGCCAGCCGAAGTCGCCGAAGTACTCGAAGAAGCGCAGGTCGTGGTAGCCCTTGGACGGCTCGGTCATGCCGGGGAACTTGCCGTTGTCCCAGGGGAAACGCCCGCTGTCGACGATGACACCGCCGATCGCCGTACCGTGCCCGCAGATGAACTTGGTTGCCGAGTGCACGACGATGTCCGCACCCCAGTCCAGTGGACGGCACAGGTACGGCGAGGCAAACGTGTTGTCGATGATCAGCGGTACGCCGACCTCGTGCGCGAGCGCCGCGAGGGCCTCCACGTCGACGAGATCGATGGTGGGGTTGCCGATCAGCTCGGCGTAGAACGCCTTGGTCTTGTCGGTGACGGCGGCCCGCCACTGGGCGAGGTCGGTCCCGTCGACGAACCGGGCGTTGATGCCGACCTTGCGGAAGCTGACGTCGAACTGCTGGAACGTCCCGCCGTACAGGCTCCGGGAGGCGACGAACTCGTCGCCGGCCTCCATCAGGGTGAACAGCGCCAAATGCTGTGCGGACTGTCCGGAGGCGGTGGCGACCGCGCCGATGCCGTTCTCCAGCGCGGCGATCCGCTCCTCGAACACGGCCACCGTGGGGTTCATGATCCGCGAGTAGATGTTGCCGAAGCGCTGCAGGGCGAACAGGTTCGCCGCGTGGTCGGTGTCCTCGAAGACGTACGCGCCGGTCTGGTAGATCGGTACGGCGCGGCTGCCGGTCACCGGGTCGGGCCGCTGCCCCGCATGCACGGCGAGGGTGTCCAGGCCGAACTGCCGGTCCTCGCTCATGCCGGCAGCTTAGCCAGAGCAGACTGGTGCCCGTGCGCAGCGCCGACAGTCACCCGGGCGTTGTCGAGTTCATCCACGGTGTGACCGTTGCAGACCTGCCACCGGCGGTGGTCGAGGCAGCCCGTTGGAGCCTGCTGGACCTGCTCGGCGTCGCGGCGGCGGGGAGCACGACCCCGCTGTCCAGGATCGCTCGGGAGCACGCGGTGCGCTGGCACGCTGCCGGTCAAGGCGGTCGAGCGCGGCTGCTCGTCGACGGCCGCCCGGTGAGCCCGGTGGGCGCAGCTTTCGCCGGTGCAGCGACCATCGACAGTCTCGACGCTCACGACGGGCATGCACTGACGAAGGGCCACGCCGGAGTTGCGGTGCTGCCTGTCTTGTTGGCCTGCGCCGAGATGCGGCCCGAACTCGGCGGTCAGCAATTCATGGCCGCGCTCGTTGTCGGCTATGAGGTCGCGATCAGAGCCGGCATCGCGCTGCACGCGTCAGCCGCGGACTACCACTGCTCGGGGGCGTGGAATGCCTTGGGGGCCGCAGCCACCGCCGCCCGGGTGCTCGAGCTCCGTCCTGACCAGACTCGGCACGCGCTCGGCATTGCCGAGTACCACGGCCCGCGGGGCCTGATGATGCGGACGATCGACCATCCGACGATGGTCAAGGACGGTTCGGACCGCGGCGCTGCGGTAGGTGTGAGCGCCGCTCTGCTGGCCGCGGACGGCTTCACCGGCGCGCCGGCGGACACCGTCGATGGCGCCACCGGCTGGGATGACCTGGGTGAACGCTGGCGGGTCCTTGAGCAGTACCACAAGCCCTACCCGGTCTGCCGCTGGGCACATCCGGCGATCGATGCCGCCCTCGAACTGCGCCGCCGCGGCCCGCTGGACCTCACCGCGGTCGAGATCGTGACGTTCCATGAGGCGGCGCGGCTCACCTGTCGGCGGCCCGTCACCACCGAGCAGGCGCAGTACAGCCTGGCGTTCCCGGTCGCGGTGGCGCTGGTTCGCGGTGGCCTGAGTGGGTCCGACATCGTTGGTGACGCCCTCGCGGACGTCGCCGTCCTGCGGTTGGCAGAGTCGCTGAAGGTCAGCGAGTCACCCTCGTACAGCGCCGCCTTTCCGGCAGTTCGCTGCGCCCGGGTGATCATCAAGCTGGCCGATGGTCGCGTGCGCAGCACCGAGTCCACCGGCAGCAGGGGCGACCCCGCGTGGCCCCTGACCGGCCAGCAATTGACCGACAAGTTTCGCCAGTTCGCCGACCCGGTGCTCGGCGCGGCGCGCAGCCGCCGGATCGAAGCAGCCGTCGCCGCCATCGACACCGGGGGCACAGCGAGGGTCCTGCTCGACGAGACGCTCGCCCCGCCGTGAGTCCGCTGGGGGGTCCAGGCTCGCTCGGGCCGGAGCCAGGCTTGTGAGCCCTCACAGGTCCGCGTACGGTCCGCCCTGACTCGCGTTTCATCCAATTTGCCCGGGCTGGTAGGCCGGTGGCACCGCCTGGGCGCTGGCACAAGGAGACTCTGTGGTCGCGCACATTCACGACGTCAGCCTTCGGACCGGGCACCCGCTCGAGCCGCTGACCGCCGACGAGGTGGGCAGGGTCGGCGCCCTGCTCCGCGCCGACCGGGATCTCGGATCCAGCGTCCGCTTCGTCTCGATCGCCCTGCACGAGCCACCGAAGCGGGAGGTGCTGGACTTTTCCCCGGACGGGGAGACGCTCGACCGCCAGGCCTTCGTCATCCTCTACGACCGGGCGCACCAGCAGACGGTCGAGACTGTCGTCTCGCTCTCCTCGAGCACCGTGACGTCCTGGCAGGTGGTCGAGGGCGTTCAGCCCAGCGTGATGCTGGAGGAGTTCTTCAGCACCGAGGAGATCACCCGGGCCGACCCGCGGTGGCAGGAAGCGATGCGCAAGCGGGGGGTCACCGACTTCTCGCTGGCGATGATCGATCCGTGGGCCGCCGGCTCCGACCCGGAGGACCCGCCGGGCCGGCGACTGATCCGCCCACTGACGTTCGTGCGCTCCCAGGAGGACGACAATGGCTACGCCCGACCCGTCGAGGGTCTGATCGTGCTGGTCGACCTGGACCTGATGGAGGTCATCGACGTCAAGGACCATGGGGTCGTGCCGCTGCCCGACCGGGCCGGCAACTACGTCCCGGAGCTCATGGTGCAGGACGGCAACCGCCCCGCGCACACCGCCCTGCGCGAGGACGTCAGGCCGATCGAGATCACCCAGTCCGAGGGCCCGAGCTTCACCGTCGACGGGCACGCGGTGAGCTGGCAGAAGTGGCGGCTGCGCGTCGGGTACACCCCCCGCGAGGGCCTGGTGCTGCACCAGGTCGGGTACACCGATCGCGGCCGGTTGCGTCCGATCATCTACCGGGCGTCACTGTCGGAGATGTACATCCCGTACGGCGACCCGGCGCCGACGCACCGGATCAAGAACGTCTTCGACATGGGCGAGTACGGCGTCGGTTTCCTGCTCAACCCGCTGCAACTGGGCTGCGATTGCCTGGGCGAGATCCGCTACTTCGACGTCGTCGTGAACGACCAGGACGGCCGGCCGATCACGATCCCCAATGCGATCTGCATGCACGAGGAGGACTACGGCGTCGGCTGGAAGCACACCGACTTCCGGACCGAGAAGGTGGAGGTACGCCGCTCCCGCCGGTTGGTGATCTCCTGCTTCGCGACGGTCGGCAACTACGAGTACGGCTACTTCTGGTACCTGTACACCGACGGCACCATCCAGTACGAGGTGAAGCTGACCGGTGTCATCTCCACCGGCGCCTTCGCCCCGGGCGAGGAGCCCCGGTTCGGCGCCAAGGTCGCCCCGGGCCTCTACGGCCCCAACCACCAGCACTTCTTCAACGTGCGCCTGGACATGATGGTCGACGGCGAGCAGAACTCGGTCTACGAGGTCGACGCCGAGGCCCTGCCCGACGGCCCGGACAACCCGTACCACAACGCGTGGATCGCGAAGCCGACCCTCCTGGCGAAGGAGAGCGACGCCCAGCGCCTCATCGATCCGTTCGTCGGGAGGACGTGGTCGATCGTCAACCCGTCGTCGCGCAACGAGCTGGGCGAGCCGGTCGGCTACAAGCTGATGCCCGGTGACACCGTGCTTCCCCTGCAGGGCAAGGGATCCCAGGCATGGGACCGTGGCCAGTTCGCCTACAAGCACTTCTGGGTCACGCCGTACGAGCCCGGCGAGATGTACGCGGCGGGCGACTACCCCAACCAGAACGGACGAGGCGGCGGGCTTGCGGAGTTCGTCCGGGCGGACCGTTCGATCGAGGACCAGGATCTGGTCGTCTGGTACTCCTTCGGAGCCCACCACGTCGTCCGCCCGGAGGACTGGCCGGTGATGCCGGTGAGCACGATCGGGTTCCACCTCAAGCCGGTCGGGTTCTTCGACGGCAACCCGGCCCTGGACATGCCGCGCTCCGCGCCGGCCTGCCACGACGAGGGCGACCAGTCCGGGGAGGGCGCCCGGGAGCAGGTGCGCGAGCAATGAGTGCCGAAGCCGACGCCTGCGGAGGCGAGCAATGAGTACCGAAGCCGACGCCCTCCCGCCGACGCAGCACGACACTGGTCTCGCCGACCGGTCCATGGGGCAGCTGACGGTGCTGGCCCAGTCGGTGGCCGGGATCGCCCCGAGCGCGGTCATGGCCTCGCTCCCGGCGATCATCGTGCTGTACGCCGGGGAGGGCGCGTGGGTCTCCTACCTGGCCGCGGTGATCGTCGTGGTCCTGATCGGTTGCTGTGTCGCCGTGTTCGGACGCCGCGTCGCCTCGTCGGGATCGCTCTACACCTACGTGGCACGCGGCCTGGGATCGGCGGGCGGCTTCGCGGCGGGCTGGGGCTTGGTCATCGGGTACGTCTGCATCGCGATGCTCGGCGTCCTCGGGGGAGGGGTCTACCTGGGCAGCTTCCTGGAGGAGATCGGGATTCCGGGCGCCTCGACGGCCACCCAAGTGATCGTGTACGTCGTGTTCGCCGTCCTGGCGGCCGCGCTGGCTGTCGCCGGGATCAAGCTGTCCACCCGGCTGGGCCTGGTGCTCGAGGTCATCTCGGTCACGGCCGTCCTGATCGTGTTCGTCGTGGTCGTGGTGCAGAACGGGCCGTCGTTTGACACGTCCCAGCTGCAGCTGGAAGGCGCCACGTTCGACGGGGTCACGTTCGGGATCGTGCTCGCCGTCCTCGGCTTCGTCGGCTTCGAGAGCGCCGCCTCCCTGGGCGCCGAGGCCAAGAACCCGCATCGCACCATTCCCCGGGCGGTGCTCGGCAGCGCTGTGCTGGTCGGTCTGATGTACATCTTCGCCACCTACGCCTCCGTCCTCGGTTTCGGCAGCGCCGAGTCCCTAGGGCTGAGCGCGGCCCCGGTCAGCGACCTGGCGACGGACGTGGGGATGGATGCGTTCACCCCGGTCATCGACCTCGGCGTCACCGCCTCGTTCTTCGCCGTGTCCATCGCGAGCATCAATGCCGCTTCCCGGGTGCTCTACACGATGGGTGAGGAGGGGGTGCTACCCGCCGCCGTGGGTAGAGCACACGCCACGTACCGGACGCCGCACGTGGCGATCATGCTGATCGCCCCGATCGTGGCTCTGGTGCCGATCGTCATGGTCGTGCGCGGTTCGGCGCCGCTGGACGCCTTCGCCTACATCGGCACGGTAGGCACCTTCGGCTACATGCTGGCCTACCTGTTGATGGCCGTCTCGCTGCCGGTGTTCCTGTCCCGGCGCGGGGAAATCAGTCCGATCGCCGTCGTGCTGTCCGTCGTCGTCGCGCTGTCGCTGCTCTACGTGTTCTACAAGAACGTCTACCCGGTGCCGCCGTCTCCACTCAACCGGCTGCCCTACATCTTCGCCGCCGTGCTCCTCGTCGGACTCGTCTGGTACCTGATCGTCCGAGTCACCCATCCGGAACGGACCCGTCGGGTCGGGACGTACGAGGAGGAGCCGGTGTCGGCCGGCGGCCGCGCCGCGGGCTGACTGCGCTACGCCGCACTCACGGTGCTGCCGCCCGGTGGCCGCTCGACTCAGAAGGTGGGCGCCCCGCGGGTGACGAACCACTGCTTGGACTGCGGCTGCACGAGCAGCGCGATGATGATGACCGGCAGCGCCAGGCTGAGGATGGACGAGCCGTCGAACCCGGCGGTGACCCAGGTGATCACCTGCAGCAGGATCGCCGCCGCAGCCACCACGATCAGGACGCGTTGGTCCTTGCCGTTCATCGCCTGCAGCCCACCCCAGATCAGCGCCGCGCCGAACACCAGTCCGACGACCGCCAGGGTGGCCAGCAGCCCGTCCGACACCCCCACGTCGACATTCGAACCACTGGCGGCGAAGACGAGCACCGCCGCCAGCAGGTTGAGTGCGCCGGAGATGAACGCGATGACGGCCGCGGCGGTCACCGTCCCGGGGCGCTTGGTCGGCGCAGGCGCACCGCCGTAGCCCGCCGGCGGTGCGGAACCGTAGGGCGCGGCGCCGTACCCCTGCTGGTCGCCGTACGACGGCTGGTTCTCGTACGACGGCTGCCCGCCGGGCTGCCCGCCCGCTGGCTGTCCGTAAGGAGGCTGTTGCCCGTAGGGAGGCTGTTGCCCGTAGGGAGGCTGTTGTCCGTAGGGAGGCTGGTTCGGGTCCGGAGAGGTGGGTGGCTGCGTCATGGGAGCTGTTGCCTCCTGTCGTGCCGGACGCCCCGGCGCAGCGGTGAGTCTAGGAGCTGAACCCGGTCCCGAGCGGGAT
>JAABUS010007470.1_pt1 | contig 12529 bp, 12 predicted proteins | sample 5560161 | NCBI WGS metagenome assembly JAABUS01 (sample SAMN10711885, study PRJNA513376) | rock metagenome | isolation source: Antarctica rocks | place: Antarctica: Victoria Land, Trio Nunatak nord | collected 2016-01-04 | reverse complement strand
TAATGAGCATGTGACAAGAACATACAACACACACAGCGCCCTCCTTCAGCATCACTACTGCAATTTCTTTGGTGCTTATTGTCGACTGCTTTGAACATTTAGTGCATAGTGTGTGTCGTTGATTTCAAGGATGGATCCTATCAACCTGATCAGTCATGGCCTTTTGACTGGGGTCTGCAAATGAAATACAATGTTATTCTACCCTAAGTTTGTCTGGCAAAATTACAAGAAAAAAAATAGGACAGTGACAATGCACGTATGTAAATGCAATGTGCATCAACTGGTCTCACTCCACTCCACAAACAAGTTGCACCACTGCTTTGCACCAAATACTGTCTTGTGTCTTCAACAGTTTCTGAAATCAGAATTGTCTGATAGCACAGTCAATGCTGATTCATAAAATGATTCATGAAATGAACTCAGTAACAATTATGTCATGGTCCAGCCCCAGGAGAACGGAACCACAGAGTCAAAACTCATGATCGGTAAGATAGGAAGACCATTATGCCAAGGTGAAGTGCAGATCCCAACAAGAGGGCGTTGAAACGCTGCTGTGACATGATCCCCTTCAAGGTGTACAGTGCCACTCCCAGGCTGACAGCAAAGATATTTGAGAAGGTAAAGTTCATTATGATGCCTTGCCTCTTGCCCCTGATGAACTTCACGTGTTCAGGTGGTGTGAAGGTTCTATCCTTGAAAGGTCGACCTTTCTCATCTATTGCCCAGCGTAGCCTATGTTTGCAGCACATTGTTCACCATAGTGTATGCAGCAGAACTGGAAGCCTTAAAAAAAGCAGGGGGGTTTGATCACCTTAAAGAACATCCACACTGGTTGTAAAAGCCGGTGATGAGGAAAGTTGTCGCCACAGCATACAGAAAGGATAGTGCAGTCCCATGCATTTCTGCAATGCCCTGTATGCATGCATGAAACAGTACAAGGCTGAGCGCCGCTGGCTTTTGCAAAGCGTGTAGTGACCTAGACTTTGAATGCAAATACCCTTGTGTACAGCCTCAGCGTCGCCAGACCAAAAATTGTGAAGCCAACAGCTTTTCGAATTGTCGCTTCTTGCACGGAGATCATGCGGTTCTCCTTCACAGCCTGCTGATACTTGTCTTGCGTCGCCATGTTGACAATGGACAACGGGTTGTTGCGTGGTACAAATTATGCGGACCAAACAAACTGCAATGTGCTAGAGCGTGTGTCGACGTCGCTGGTACCATCCATCCATTCACTCACTCACTCACTCACTCACTCACTCATTCATTCATTCATTCATTCATTCATTCATTCATTCATTCATTCATTCATTCATTCATTCATTCATTCGGTCGTTGGGGCCAACCATGACCATTGCACCAGTAGACTGAAAGTGTCAGAAAAAGATATTCAAATGTTCTAAAGCACTGAAAAAAGAGTAAAAAACGAAGACAGTGTAGGGGCTGGGCCCCAAAATATGTTTGTGAATCTGTTCCTGATGGCACAATATGCAGGGCAATCAAACACAAACTGATGTTCATCCTCTGCTAAACCAGAAGCGCAGAAAACACAGTGGCGTTGCTCCCTAGGCACCTGCTGTGTCAAAGGCAAATTTGCCTTTTAAAAGCCTACCAGTATCTACATGAAGACCATGACATCCACATCTAAATCTGCTGATGAGTTTTCGGCTCTTGAAGCCCTTGACTGCTGAAAGGTAAGGTGCTAGGAAATATTCTGGCTGCAAGGGTTGGTACCTAGCAACACTGCTGAGACTACTCTGATGCCATGTCTGTGCGTACCGGTAAGTGTAGCTATAGAGTTGCCTGATCTTCTTCAATACCTCATCGAGCGTTACAGCTGAGCGCTCCTGCAGGTGACTGCTTACAGATGACTGCTTGCAGGTGCTTACAGGTAACTGCTTACAGCTGACTCCAGGCCTCATTGCGGCTGTAGACCATAGACAACGCTATGACGTCCTCACCAGGTCAGAACATTCCCAGATATACTGGCACGACGGAAGAGACCGCTTGGACCAGGCTGTCGACTGCCTTCAACTATGCTACTTCTCGAGTCCAGATGGACAAAGAGGTAGATTGCTTGCTGACACCGGGAAAGCACACTGCTCATAAATCGCCCAACAGTGCTGTTGTCAGGCATATGTGCACGCCTACAGGTGCCTGACCCACCGCCGGAATTGAAAGAATGGAGCCAAAACACTTCTCTTGGAATATTTGCTGGCTTAATGTTTGGTGGTGGGACCCAATGGCTCCGGGATCGGCAGGCAGGTATTTAGCAGACCAGTGCAGGCTCTACTCGATCCTTCCTGGGCCCTTGACTCAATCCAGCAGTGCAGGCCCTTGGCAGCCTCCAGCGACCTCCAGTCTCAACAAAGCTGCTCTGGCACGTTTGCAAGCTGAAGAGAGCAGCCGCAGATTGGTGCGCCTTGCCAATGAGACGCTAAGGTATGCAAGCAACAGCTTGGACAGAGGCAGCCACAGCACCGGCAGCTGATCTCTCAGATAAACAGTACGCAAAGCCAAGTCTTGCCAGCTGTACACTGAATGTATCACTTTTGTTAATACTGCTTAAGCACATGCATACTGACTGCACTCATGCATGCTGACATTGCCAGCCTCATGCACACCTCTCATGGCATTCCTATCCAACATCTGACCCACATTGAGTTGTCAGCCTGAATTTGTCCAAGAGTCTGTGCTGTTGGTGCACAGGGGAGGTCTGCGCTTTGGTGCATTGGCAGGGCTGTTCTATGCCGTGCAGCAAGTCAGCAGCATAGCTCGAGCAAAAAAGGGCCTGCAGGACATCATAGTGGCAGGCACAGCAACAGGTGCTGTATTTGGTGCAACAGGTGAGCTGCTACCATGTTGCAGTTGGCCCCAGGAGCATGTCAAGCTTAATATACATATGCAACCTGGGTACTACCAGCTGACGTGTGTGGTTGCAGTTCTAGTATTAGATGATCTGTTGAACATTGCACTTGAGAGTTTAAGCCAGCATGCTGACTGCAGTGTTGGGGTCTAAAGGCTTACGGGTGCGCAGCTCTGCGTTGGGCACTGCGCTGGGAGCAGGGGTACACACATCTTCTTCCTTGCTGTCTGCTCTGTGACTAAGCAATGTCAGTGGACAAGGTGGTTGAGAACTTTTGCACAGTTGCACACTTACTCTTAAAGGCAGCTCTGAGCGCCTGAAACCACTTTGAGCAAACCTGTGATGTCTCTTAGCATGATTGTTGCTGCAAAGGTGGCAAAGGTGGCAAAAGTTGCGTAGTCACGATGATCTGTGACACAGTGCCAGGTGTTATGTAAATGTGAATCTGCATGCACAGGCTGGCGTCATTGGCGGGCTGTTACAAGAGACCCTGATATCATACTTACCTGAAGAAGAGCAACAGAAGTACCACATGCCTCCCAGCATTCCTGTGACTGCTGCCCAGCAGAAAGAGCTAGAAGACCGTGCTGATGAAAAAAGGCACCCTGGTCGACATCCTGATGCCACAGCTGCTGTCATTGCTCAACTGCAAGGCAGTTTGGATAGGAATCGGCCTGCAGCATCTAGAGCAACCAGACCAGACCTTTGACCGTGTGCTATGCTGTGCTTTTGTGATGCTAGTCACCTTACTCACCACTAGTACTGCAAGTTTGTGGCGATCCAGTACGTCAAAGATGCGAACACTTGCGGGCGCACTTTTGTATGAACATCCAGCGTGAGCAAGATGTATAGCCCCTTTGCGTCTGGAAGGATGATAAGATTGTCTACAAGTTTGTTTCGGACATGATGAACACTTACTGCTGATGTTTTTGACCAGGATATTGATAACCCTGGCAAATTTGTACAACCTAGTTGGAAGATGTGAATTTCAACCCTCCTCCTGCTGGCCAAATTGAGACCTGCACAACACGAGATTCTCGAGAGACTTTGCAACACGTCACAATACCTCAACTACAGCGACAACAATAAAAGATCGTTCAGCATCGCACGAACGTTCGATTAACCGTGTAAAGCATCAAAATTTCCTCAGGTAGGTGACGCGGTTTTGTACAAACCAGCACCTCCGACGTGCCAAAAGTCAAATAGTCAGCTCCTGCTACTGACACTGCCAATTTGCTTGCCTGCAGACCAGCCCATCTCTCGCTCATCACTTGCTCAACATCTGCTCATCACTTCACAAACTTATACTATTCTTTGCTCGACATGGCTGGCTATGACCCCATGGGAACCACTCCCCGGCGTAGCCGGAGATGCTGCTACTGCTGCTGTGGCACCAAGAAGCGGATGGTGTCATGGCTTCTCTGTGTAGCAATCTTAATTGTGGCCATAGTGCTGATATGCTACTTCTTCATTCCTCGCAATCCCACCTTCTGCTTTGTGGTGGGCTATCCTAGCGCCTTTTCAGTCTCAAGCTCTGGGGTGTCCATCTCCATCCCTGTCAATGTCAGTGTTGACAATCCAAACTACTATGGCTTCTCACTGGATCAGACCACAGTCAACCTGGTATACTATGACACTGCCAACGATGAGGATGTGACCCTGTCCACAGTCAGTGCTCCTGACATTGATATCAAGGCTCGTGGAAACAGCACCACTAGTTTCACAGTCACAATGGACAGTAATTCAGGCACAACAGAGTCTGAGGTACTGATTTTGGAGGACTGCACACCAAAAGGCAATACTACATTCTACATCAATGCTGAGGTCACTCTCCTGAAGTGGATTCACATCACTGTTCCCAATCAGGCTGTTAAGGTGGGGTGTTCCACAGTGTCTTTGCTCTCTGACTCTGCCGGGCTAGTTGCCTCCAATCAGACACAGAGCAGCTACTATTGCAAGAAGACATAGGCATGTCATTGGAGCATGTACAATGTCAGAAGAACTTTGTTGTCTGATTCTTTGATAGCCAGATTCTTTTGTGTTCTTTTCTTTTTTTGCACGGTCTTGTACAGCACATTGACGTGTGGTCATTTTTCTTTGGTCAGCTTCAAACTCGCTTGAACCTCAACAGTTTTTCTTTTGCAATCGCAAAGATTGGAATGACTGCAAAGTTATTCGCATCCTCTCGTTGCAAAGTCGAAGTGTAATGCTCAATGTTGTTGCTTCCGACTTGGCACAGTCCCTGAAATGCATTCAAAATTGCTTTTCATATCGCTTGTAAAGATGCATTCTTTCTGTTGTACATGTCAGCATAAATCTTTAGTGATTGCCACATGCATTTGCAGTCTGATGCCTTGTATGTTGACTCTGTCAAGTGTGATAAACGTCAACAGTAAGAACTGCCAAATGCACTACACAGCAGGCCGCTGAATGGTCGTATGGGCTTCAGGTCCGACACCGGGATACAACATGACATTTGTGATAGTAAAACTTCTGGTGCAACCTGATGCTGCCACCGTGTACCAATACACTAGTGTATATACACATACCGGGAAACTCCGATACCGGTGATGCACACGTGGTCAAAGTACTGAATCAGAACCTGCAGCTGGTGCTGGTGTCAAACCTGTAAAATGTGTAGAATAACCGACCCATGCCTGGTCAAGGTAGAAATGCAAAGCATTTGACACAGACAAAGACAACACTTCACATGAGTTGCTTGCAGCATCAACTGTAGCTTGGCAAACCCAGAACTGTCTGGGATGGTCCAAAACGCCAACCCTTGGCATCAGGCACTCACGTCTGACGAGCCCACATTGTTCCTGAAACTTCAAAACACTGGGTTTGTGCCCACAGCCAGGAACTCTGTAAGTGGCCGCGACAAAATCCACAGCGTAGGTGCTGCACCCACAAGGGAACAGAGAGGCTGCTTGGGTGCTGGCTAGCACATGTCTTATGTATGCCTGAATCATGCTACGTAAGGGACAGCTGCTTCAAACTCGAATCCGCCTGCTGTGCTGCGCTGCCAGGTTGTATCTGTGGCGGCAGCTGTTTGCAGCACTGACCTAGGGCCGTCAGGGCTCTGTGCTGGTCCTCACTCCTCAACAGCCCTTCCAGAAGCCCTGGGAAGGACTTGGCCACTTTGAGAGCCTGCACGAAACATGTCCAAATGAGACCTGGTCTTTAGTACAGCACCTCTTGCAAGGCTTTGACATGAGGCCTTGACTAATGGGTAGCAGCCATAATGCAAGCACAAGAAAACTGGCCTGTGCAAGAAATGCCAATGCACACACATTCGACCGCATACAACAGAGGGTCACAGAAGGGTTGAAATGTGCAATGTAAAAGTAGCAAAGGTGCAGAAAGCAGTTGCAGAGAGCACTCGCAACATAAACAGCAAGCTTAGCACGGCAGGGCTGCTTTTTGAAACAAACTGGCGGGAACATGCCTGGGCCTGTGTGAGTTGTAATTGAGCAGCTGGAAGCAGCTCCAGAAGCTGCAGCCGCCAGTCATCCAAGCATTGGCTCTCGCTCTGTAAGTTGGTGCCAAACAGCTGACAGAAGCTGTCTTCCAGGGTTGCAGTTGCATCTCCTGTCGTCGCAGCTGCTGATGCAATTACTTCCCCTGTGTCAGCAATAAGCAGGTCACACTACATCTGCATGAATGGGTGAACTCCTTCCAAACCAGAAGGTGTTGTATCATAGGCTTTACAGAAAATCTCCCGAAACCTGTTTTCTGCATTGATGGAACAATGACTACAGCGTGACAACAGCATGTACGCGTTAAGTTTGCATACTACACTGGTTTTTGAACACTTGATGTGCAGGCTCAGGTGTTTGGCAGCAGCTAATGTTATTTTTGTTTTTGTCAGGTTTTTGTTAGTATCATGCTTTTAAAAGCTTTAAGATTTTGACTGCATTTTTCGTTTCAATTTTTGTTTAACGCAGCAGCATGTCCTGATACATCACAGCTGGCGATGTATAAACACATGTGTTAGCAGGTAACAGCAGCCAGCCTTACATGATGATGCCGAGTCATCTGCTGCTGACAAGCATGCAGTCTTGTGCTTGTGCATGTGGGAGAGGCAGGGGATCATTTGCACTGAGGAAAGTTTGAGTAGCAGGCAGTCTTGGCCTGCTGACATGACTTCCGTGTTACATCAGACCGATGCATAAAACCTGGCATGGCATGGCATGGCATGGTATGGCACATCACAGCATGGCACAGCGCAGCACAGCATGGCCACAGCGTGACCTGACTTTGAGGACTGTATGTAAATGTGGCCTGGATAACTAGAAATAATCTTCACCTGGCTTAGCCACAACAGCTTTGACATCAAACTCCACCTTCCCGGTCATTGGAATTTCAGCCGGCCAGTTTTCTGGCGGGAGTGGCCCAGGCCGTTTCTTTCCCGCCAGGGTCAGATTCTTCCATGTGACAGCGCCAGATCTGGCGGTTTGCACTAGCCCTACTAGGGCAGCCCAGTCAGAGGGCTGTTCCAGGTTTAGGGCATGGTGTTCCAGTCCTGGCTTTTCTGCCGGTGCTGCCGGCGGTGGTGTCTTCTTCTTCTTTGCACCTGTACCCATCAGCAAATTTTCACATACTCATACACTAGGCGTGGTTAGGACGCCGGTGAGTGACAGTAGTTACAAAAGTTTTCAATGATATATCCTGAGTTCGATCAAGTCAAGCAGCATGCTATCACACCTATTAAGCAACATCGGGTTGCATGACATCTGTTTGGGAAGCAATGTGGCCCACTTGTATCCTTCAATCCACTTGCGCTTTGCGTTGGATCCCTTCTGGAAACAACCACCTGAGTTCAGTGTGTGCAAACCCATGGACATAAAGTTGTGTTCATCTGCTGGTGTGACTGCCCAAATGCTGCTGCATATTTGGTGCATGCTTTTGGATTTGTTGCATTCAAACCTGAGGTCTGTCTGTGCAACACTGCGTGGACAAGGATCAATTGGGCAAATATGCTGACGACTCAACGGCTCACCTGCAGGTTCCTCTTTGGCTTTGCCCCCTTTCTTCTTCTTCTTGGCCTTCTTCTTAGGGCCTTTGGCATTTGCCAGAGCCTCTTCAGCCCGCAGCTTGATAGCACCCTGAATGAAGCCCATGTTGGCAATGCCGCATCCGTGCATCTGAAGCTGCTGCAGCTTGCAACTGCTGCTGGCTGTTGCCTTGACTAGCACCACAGCGCCCTGCAGTGAAGAAGAAGGAAGGTGGAAACCGAGTCCCTGATATCAATTTGCGCATGATCCTATACCTTTTGACTCTTTATGACTGTTGTGTAGCATCGATTACATGTATATGCGCATATATAAACCGTTATATATCTATGTATCTCTGTTCTTAGACAACATTAGACGTATCACTGTACGCATCAAGGCTGCTGCTGTTTGCCCCTGCTACTTGCCGATGCTGCTGACTGTTGTCTGAGTCATCATCGCCACACTCTGCAGTGAAAAGACACACAACAGTGTGAGCCAGTCCTATGCATGTGTGCTTCTGGAGCTGCTGCTGATCATGAAGCTATTTCTTATAAAGTCAAACTGTGGGTTTGCAGATTCATATGTAAAAATTGTGCCTTCCCCACTTGTCAGGTACACACAGCTTGAGTTTGCGCATAGAAAGATTGCACCTTTGCTCCTTGTTATGGGCCGGACTAAGAATGCCACAGCCTGTTGCGCACAGGCAATGGACAGCTCACTCCAAGCTTTGGCAGCATGCACTGACCACTTGAAAGGTCACAGTTGTGTGTACACAAGTATGTGCATCTGAAGCTGCTGCATTTTGCAACGGTTGCTGCCCTAATGGGCTGCAGAAGAATCTGCCTGAGCAGAGGCCAGGCATCAATTTGATTGCTGAGCATGCAGCCCTACAATGCACCATTTGACTGTTACGTTGCAGTGGTACAGCTGCATCAGCTGTGTATTGCAGATGCTGCCTGTTGTGACTCCTTAGACTCGACATTCTTAGTAAGCTGCAAAACGCCGTACACCTGAGGTTGGCACTCTCACCTGATTGCCCAAGGGCTTGGGGACCAGACTCATGAGGTGTCATAGCAAGCTTCAAAGTAGTAGAAGCAGGTTCACTTCTCTCACCTGTTTCCCCAAGGGGTTGGGGCTCTTCAGGATCCAGACTCTTCAGGTGTCATAGCCAGTTTTAAACCGGTAGAGACAAGATCAGTTCTATCACCTGGTTGCCCAGGGAGCTGGGGCATTGATGTTCAGACTCTTCAGGTGTCATTTTCAGCCACAACACAGTAGACGCTGTCATCACACATTGTCACCTGTTTGCCCAGGGGGTTGAGGTCCAGGCGCAGATGTTGCAGTTGGCAGCTGGTTGAGATGACATGACCCAGCGCTGCACATGTGGCCGCTTGTAGCTGGTTGCTGCTCACATCCAGATGCTGCAGACCCCTGCAACCACCAAGTCCGCCTTACTGCACCAGCGACAACACACAACAAGCAGCAAGTCTGCTTTGTTGTAGCAGCAGCAACACATAACAAGCAGCAAGTCCGCCTTACTGCACCAGCAACAACACACAACAAGCAGCAAGTCCGCGTTGTTGTAGCAGCAGCAACACATAACAAGCAGCAAGTCCGCCTTACACATTTTCACCCTCGATTGTGTGCATGAACTTGAGAGTGTTCAAACTGAAGCAGTCAAGTATTCAGTGGAGAACAGATTGGTTTCAAACACAGGTCTGTGTTCTGAATCCTGTTGACAGAGATGCATGCCCCAGTTTGGCAACATTGCTGCACTCCTGCAGCTGCAAGTGCTTTGTGCTGATGGGCTTTGCTGCGCTCTCAAAAAGAAAAGATAAATCAACGCCATATGACAGGAGCTTTCTGAGGCGGCAGCACACAGCACTGTGCGTGGGTTTGTACTGTCCACATATACTGTGCATGCGTTTTTATCGTACTGTGCACATATACTGCGCATGCACTTTTGCCGTACACATGTAACGTGCAAAGGCTTTCACCGTACATATGTGTTGTGCATGGGCTGTTACTGTACACAGGTGCTGCATGCGCTTGTACCGTACACATGTGCTGTCCATGGGCTTTTGTACTGTGCACACGTAACAGCAGTGATGCAGATACAAAACCAAAAAGCCACTTGCTTTGAGACCAGCCTGTACTTCATCCCAGAACACTGTGACTGTGCAGTAAGGTGTACACAACAGCACTCAACAAGCATCTGATCAGTTGCCAGGCATTGCAAAGAGCGTATTTTTGATGGATAGACTTTGCTTACTATTTATGTTGGTACTGTTTCCAGCAAGGGTCTCACACCTGTTGTCAGCTAAGCTGAGGGCAATTTGGGCTCCTCCCATATCCGTGAGGCCACAATGGGACAAGTCCAGGCTCATAAGCGTGCTGTTGACTCGCAAAGCCTGCGCCACTGCCTGTGCCCCTGCACATCAAATTTGTTTTATGTTTTTAGTCTGGTAATTTTCAGTCTAGGATCATTTGATAACACTCAGTGGATCTCTGGCTGATGAAAGGAATTGTGACTATCTGTCCTTGAGTGCTAAACATACATCCGACAGCCAAACGGTTTCATTGGGCGCAAAGTATTGAAACGTTTTTTGTACAAAATAACACCAGTTAGGTTTGTTTTGACCCAAATCACTTTTTGGGCTGTTGGAGAATTGTCCTCGGCTCATCAACACCATGTTCATTGTCTCACTGTTGTGGTGAACAGAATTTGTTCCTCTTCCTTTCTGGCCAGGCGATGGACCCTTCATTCATCCTCTTCCTTTTTGAGGACTGAGACAAGAGCTGTCCACAAAAGGAGTCATGCTCTTTCTTTGCAACTCACTGGTATGCTGCTCAGATGCACTTGTTTCTGCTACTAAAAGGTGCGCTGCATTTGCCTGTGGTGTCAGAGCAGCTGCATCATGAGTGTGTTGTCTTACTGTGTACCTCGTATGCCCAGATCGTTCCATGACAGGGTAAGCTGCCGTAATGACGCCCAGTCATGCATGATGGCCCCTAGGGGCTTTGCACACAGGCACCCCAGCCTGCAATCCTCCAACCCTAGCTCAGTCAGGGCTACGCCCTGACCCTTGGGGCAGCCCCCAGCCAGCCCTGCCAAACCCCTATCTCCTAGGTGGTTATGGCTCAGCACGAGCCGCTTCAAAGAAGGACCTGCAGCATGTATTGACTTAACGGGCTTGGGGGTTAGAGGCTACAGGGGGTCGGAAGCTACTCAGGGGGTTAGACGCCATGGGGGCTTAGAGGCTATGGGGGTTGAGAGGCTACAAGGGGTTAGAGACTACAGGGGGTTAAAGGCTAGGGGGGATTAGATGCTACAGGGGGTTAGAGGCTACAGGGGTTTAGAGGCTACAGAGTCAGCTGGGTTCAACATTGAGTTGTCCAGCAACATTGGATTGCCAAGCAACATGCAGCATCAGGTAAATTGCACTGAAATGCCATTTAATTTTCCTTTGCTCTGCATTGTGTGCGCATGATAGGCAGGCGCATGATGTGAAACAAGGAGCATCAATGGACATCAAGCTGAGCTGCCATGTGCTGCTGACATGTGATGCACAGTCTGGATTTCAATCTTTGGCGGCAAAGTGCAGCCATCAGGCCTTGTGCACCTGCATCTGACCATGCATTTTGAGTACATACAGCATATGAGTTTGTTGAGAAAGAAGTACAGCCAACCTGTGGCCGTGACGCCAGAGCCTGAGGTGGATGCAGCTCCCGCCAAACGGCTATGGCTCCCGCCAAAATGTTGTTGGCTGGCTGCTGTCAACACCTGCTGAGCTACGGCAGAGCTGGGAGCTGCTGCATCAGCTTCTCCTGCAGTTGCTGATGCAGCTGGTTCCAATGTGCCTGACTCCTGACCGTCCAGATTCCCTGAGCCTGAAGCTGGTGAGTCTTGAGCTCCATGGCCTGAATCGGAGGCTAGCCAAGGCAGCAATACAGAGCTTGGGTGAGGGCGTGACAAATCAACATGACTGATATGACTAATGATGCGGCAGATGGGCGCTGCTGCTTGACTACTGAACTGGTTGTGTGACAGGTCTACACTGGTCAACTGAACTCCGCAATCTGCAAGGTCCTGCAGCTGAGTCAAAGCTGAATCTGACAAGGCATTCAGTGACAGGTCTAGGGTTTGCAAGCTCCTGAGGGTTTTGCATGCCTCTACCAGGGGCACTAAATGCTGAGGTGTGCGCAGGAGGGATCTGGCATTAAAGTGCTTGCTGTCCTGTGAGGCATGCCGCAACATCTGTCGGGCTTCTTCGCTTAGTAGGGCCTGGTAAGCTGCAGTGCTGTTGTCATGCCGAGTCTCCTGAGGCACAGCTGTGGACCCTAAGGTTTGAGTCCAGCGTGGGTCCAGGGCTTCAGACTGTTGCTGAAGCTGCCCTGACATGTGATAGGCAACATGCCCAGGAAGCTGCTGCGGCAGCTGCCCTGAGCGTTGCTGCCAAAGCTCATCCACGCTTTGCTGAGGCTGCAGACCATCCTACAACTCGGAAAAACCTGACTTACAGTCTATGCTGGAGTAGCCAGATACATACAAGTGGCAGCATGCAACACAAATTGTGCAAGATGCGTCATGCATGATCTTTGTGGCGCGATGACTGCAACATTGGAAACATGGTGTTTGCAGGATCATCTTTACTGCATGCAAGATGCA
>JAABUS010007469.1_pt1 | contig 12529 bp, 14 predicted proteins | sample 5560161 | NCBI WGS metagenome assembly JAABUS01 (sample SAMN10711885, study PRJNA513376) | rock metagenome | isolation source: Antarctica rocks | place: Antarctica: Victoria Land, Trio Nunatak nord | collected 2016-01-04 | reverse complement strand
AAGCTCTTCCCGATGTCGCGTGTTGAATTTTCAAAAGAACTAATTCGATTGAGAATCAAGAATATACCACTTTACGGGTTTTCCATGTACGGAGTAGTACAGACACTTGCTTCAGAGATTTGATAAAACTTCCGCTCATCATAGAACAAGCAGGGAGCAAGCGGGAAACAAGGCGGGTAGGGTGCCGCCGCCGTGAGTCCGATGCGTCACAAGATTGATGCAAAGGAATTATCACGGCGGCGCGCCCAATGCGAAAGGATGCGCCGGAACTGTCCGCTAGTGCAGATGCTTTCTTCACCAAAGCTTTTGCTGCCGGATGAGATGGCTCATTGCTGAATTACTTGACCTCGATGAATCCGTTAATGCGCCCTGTTAGTGTTTCATTTGAAACTGCTTATCAACAAAAGTGCGGTGGTTCTCTTAACAGGGAGGATTCGATGCCAATAATCAAACTACGCGAAGGCGGCATCTATTGTCTGCCGGATAAAAGAGAATTTATCGTTTGCGCATCAGGTGATGAAAGCGGCTATCTGTTTTACAACCCTGCGGCATGGCGGCGCTATGGCATGGCCGAATACCGCTCGCAATTGAATGGCCGAATCCTGAACAAAGGATTTGTCACACGCTGGCGCGTCGAAGATTTGCGAGATACCGGCAGAACAATCGAATACTCGCCGCCGAGCAGTAACGCGGCCTGACGAGTAGGAAAGTCATTGAAGGTGGTGGCGCGCGCGCCGTGTGTTCGTCAGATAGCACGCGGCGGTTCCACATCCCGCATACAAAATGCCGGTCGGTAATAATTAGCTCATCACCGACCGGCTTTTCACTGTGAACGAATCAAACCTAAAGTAAGTGCTACCTGCGAGGCGCGCTGGCACGAATCGTTAAATCTGTGCCGCTCGGCAATTCCAATTTCTCACGTCCCTGCGCGTAGACCGATCCGGCTCCGCCGCCAGCACCTAGAATCGCACCGATGGCTGCGCCCTTGCCGCCGCCAGCAATCGCACCGATAACTGCGCCCGCGCCCGTGCCAATCGCCACTCGCTCCTCTGTCTTGCGCGTCTGGCTATTGCTACGTTCGACGGTTCCTTCGTTATCAACGCGCACGCTTTGATCGTTTCTTGTGCGCAGATTAGATAAAACTCCGGCAAAGCGGTAGCTGCTGCCATCGCGCAATCGTATGCGGTCGAAGTTAAGCGTCATCTCGGATCGTCCAGTGAGCTTGCCGCTGCGCTTCACTCCCGACACGTAGCCTTCAATGGTGGCTCCCTCATACTCCGAAGGTTCACGAACGGTTACTGTAAAGCGGTCGCGGTCGCGCACTTGGTCAACTGAAAGATTGGTGTTAAGCACGCCTGTTAGCGACATGCTATCCGGCACAATAAAGCTGTTTGAATTGATTGGTGCGCGATTCTCGTTACCCGTTGTTGTTGTGCGGTTCTGGACGGTAGCAACAGGACGATGACGGCGCGTGCGTCGTCTATGGCGCCGCGTCTGTCCCTCCACGGTCACGCTGAGTACCAAAACCATCAGGATGAGAGCTGTTGACATTATTCGGCTGGCTTTATTCATTTGTTTTCCTCTTTCAACGTCAAATAGATGGTGACATCAAACCCTAGGTTGAGTCACCGTCTGACTTTTCACTGTGAATGATGCGCTTCAAATTGTGCGAACGATCTACTTCAACTCAAGTTGCTCAGTCCTCAAAGGGATTTGATTTGTCACACGGCGGGGATTTGATTCTTACCGATTTTCATTAAACTGAGGGATTTGAATCGTCCCATTTGTTGGAAACTGATGCCTTCAAGAGAGGCACTCTAAAAGAATGATAACATTGTTTTACGATCTTGAGAATACCTTTATATAGAGAAAGTAAGCACTCCAACAGAGATAGGTTAGACTATATTCTTAAGATGGGCAAAACAAAAATAGTTCAATTAACTGATGAACAACACATCGCACTGGAAAAGGGCTATCGCAAAGGCACAAGCCATACTTTCCGAATGCGGTGTCAGATGATTTTATTGAAAAGTGAAAAGCGCACGTCTCTGGAAGTTGCCGGAGTATTGGGATGCTGCGAAATGGCGGTCAATAATTGGCTCAACCGCTATTGCGCAGAGGGCCTCATAGGTTTGGAAACTCGTGCGGGACGTGGGCGACCGCCGATTTTAAGCCACCAGAATCCGGTTCATCTGCACAAGGTGAAAATGGAGATCAAAAAGCATCCGAACTCGGTGAAAACGGTGGTTGCCAGATTAGAAGAAGATTTGGATTTAGTGATGCACCCGGAAACCTTGCGCCGATTCTTAAAAAAAACGAGTATCGCTTCTGTCGCGCACGCACTTCGCTCAAGTCACGGCAAGTGGCAGTTGAGCGAGAAGAAAAGGAAAAGCAGTTGAGTGTTTTATGGTGGTTATATGCAGGCGGGCGGATAGATTTGTATTTCGGCGAGAGGAGCGCGTTTTCGATGAATCCGAAACTGCCTTACGGTTGGTCGCCCAAAGGTGAGCGGACTGAAATCTTTCTGCAAAGAGATAAGAAGGTGAATTTGTTCGGCATCTTTCGCTCTGACAATTTCTGTGTGACCTATGAAAGCAAAGGGAACATCGACAGTCAGTTTCTGATCAAGGCGATAGATGACTTTTGTCGGTATATAGATAAGCCAACGGTGCTGATTTTGGATAATGCCCCGACACATCGGTCGGCGAAGTTCTTGCAGCAGATTGAGAAATGGATGGCGAAGGACTTATACATTTTCTTTTTGCCGAAGTATTCACCACATCTGAATATCGCAGAAACCTTTTGGCGGAAAGCTAAATATGAATGGCTGCGCCCAAGCGATTATGGTTCATTCGCCAAGTTCAAAAAGAAGATAAAGGCGATCTTCAGTAACATCGGTTTGGAATACAAAATAGCTTTCAGCCAAATGATGGCCTAAGCTAATTTTGTTGAGGTGCTTATTTACCCTGATATATGTCCATGACGAACTTCGGTGCGTCCGGTTCATCTCTGTAATCTAACTTCTTGCCGAGATTAACCGCCCAACGATGAAGCCAAGATATGCCGTAGTCTCCGACATAATCGTCCTTGATTTGATAGGCTTTGTCCTGCAACGCTTCGTTTAAGGTGATAAAGGAGTAACCGCGCCGCTTGAGCCTCTCTGCCATCGCGTCCATGCTGTCAGCGTTAAGTTCGTTGTCGTGAATTAGGAAAATCTGTTTGACTTCATACCCTAGAAGTTGTCTGGAACGTCGCTCGAAGTAATCGAACATTGTATCAAGATGGTTTAAGTACGCCTCACGAATACGCTGCGCTAAGGCTTCATCCTTCCTCTGTTTCGCTTTGCGATAAGCGTCCGCGAAAATGTAATCCTCGTGTTCGACGGTAAACGGCGCGATTTCATACCCGCGAGACTTCAGGAACGTTTGAAAAGAATCTCTGGCTTCTTTAGTAGTGCCGGTGTGGTTATAAGGATACCGGAAGTAGATTTTATTGAAGCCTCTCTCTTGCATAAGTTGGCGTGTGACAACTTCGCCGCGAATTGCGTCATCTTCATACTGCGATAGAGACACTTTGTTAAAGTCCGCATGAGAAAAGCTGTGATTGCCCAGAGTCATCCCCGCATCCAGCCACGCCCGCAGCACATTGATGCGCGCATCGGTCTCGCCTCTAAAGTAACGTGAGTTCGACGTAAGAATTGAAAAGAGAATCCAATTCGGTAAGATGTAGTTCGCCAAAACTTATCATCAGTCCGAAAGGGATTCTCTCATGAACATTCTACCTATTTTCTGTGACATAGACGACTTCTGTCTGCTCTTTGAACCGCGTTGGCGCACTCGCTTGCTGGCCGACGTGCCGCGCCAGCGCCAGCGAACAACGACTTTGTGTCTCTCGGAAGTGATGACTATCATCGTGCTGTTTCACTCGTCGGGCTACCGTAACTTCAAGACCTACTACACGCAGCATGTCTTGAAGCACATGGCTGGAGCTTTCCCTCGTCTGGTCTCTTACAACCGCTTCGTGGAGTTGATGCCTTCTGCCTTAGTGCCTTTGTGCGGTTACTTGCACACCAGAAAGGGAGAATGCTCCGGCATCTCTTTCATTGATTCGACGAGCTTGAAAGTCTGTCACAACCGGCGCATTCACTCGCACAAAGTCTTTGCGGGCTGCGCCCGGCGAGGCAAAACAAGTGTGGATTGGTTCTTTGGCTTCAAACTGCATCTGGTGGTCAATGACTGTGGCGAGTTGCTGAGTTTGCGGCTCACGCCCGGCACCACAGACGACCGGCGGCCTGTGCCGCAGATGGTCAAAGGACTCTTTGGCAAACTCTTTGGCGATAAAGGCTACGTCTCGCAACCACTGTTCGAGACGCTCTTTGATGAGCAAGTGCAACTTGTCACTAAACTCAAGGGCAAGATGAAGAACCGGCTGACTTCAATATTCGACAAACTGATGCTTCGCAAACGTGCAATTATCGAAAGTGTGATGGATCAGTTGAAGAACATCTCGCAGATTGAGCACTCACGCCACAGAAGTGTCGCCAACTGCTTCGTCAATTTGATTGCCGGGCTGATCGCTTACACATATCGGGAGAAGAAGCCATCGTTGAATATTCGTGTCAAAGAGCAGTTACAACTTCCGGCACTGGTTTTCTAGTTCGCTTACGTCGAACTCACGTTATTTTATATTCCAAGCGCGTTGACGAGTTCCCGCACGGATGCGGCCACATCGCGTCCTTTAAGTCTTCTCGTCTGAATTGGCCTGTCGCCGTTTGCGCCTCTTCATTGCAACGCCCGCCAGACCCGTGCCGAGCAGCAGCATCGTCGTTGGTTCGGGCACGGAACTGGCGTTCGGGGTGCTGTAAGTCACGCTGCCATTGAGAAAAACGCTTGTTCCAGCCGCGTCAAACTGAAAAGTCCTTGTGGGGTCGCCTATACCGCCGGAGTCAGTATTATTCACCACCAGCCGCAAAGTATTCATTGAGCCGAGAAGAAAGCCCGAAGTAATAGTACCGAACGTGTTGGTTGTGCCAGTGAAAAAGAACGGAACGTCGGGCGGCCCCGGCGGGAACGACATCACACCCACACCAGTCTGATTAAATACGTTCGTGTTGCCAATATTGACGCCGTTCAACTGCAATACACCGCGATCATCGGCTTGGAAGTTTGAGAAGTTCAGCGTCACACCTGTCGCATTGGCGGGCAGAAAGAACTGCAAGTCGGCGAAATAAAAGCCGTTGAACGCGGCGAGATTCGCGCCGGGAATGAACGTCCCCGTTCGCGTGGCGTTGCTCGTAAGGCTGATGCCGCCACCGACCTGCGCCGACGGAGAATTTACCGCTCCAGCGCCTGTCATTAGATAGTTGGCGGCGTTACCAGTCGTGCCGATGTTGATGGTTAAAGTATCTGCCAACACAGGCGAGGCAGCAGCAACGATAATAAAAGCCAACGATGCCCAGGTAAGTTTGAGGGATCGGGACATAAGTGTTACTCCTTTTTCAAAACAAAACACTCTGGGGTTAAGTGGCAAGGCATGAATGTGGAAGGTTGTGGCAACTAACCTTTTCACTTTATGCAGGACGAGGCTTCGGAAGCAAGGGGTATTTACACAGAGTTTCATTGTCTTCGCCAACGCCAACGCCGTACAATGCGGCAGAGCGCGAAGGGCGACAATTTTCTATCGCTAAATACCCTTCGGTAACTTGATAGTGAGAATATCCCACCCATCGGCTCAAAAGTCTTTGGGAAAACTTTGGGTTTTCTTTGGGAAATTCTTAACGCCGCGATGAGCAAGCAATCACAGCACTTATACGAATTCGGAGAGTTTCGCATGGATGCGTGCGAACGTCTCTTGCTACGCGACAGCGTGCCTGTCTCGCTGCAACCGAAAGCCTTCGACACACTCCTTGTGCTCGTTGAAAACGGCGGTCGCTTGGTTGAAAAGGATGCGTTGATGCAAGCGGTCTGGCCTGATTCGTTCGTCGAAGAGGTCAATCTTTCGGCGAACATCTCGCTCTTGCGGAAAGCGCTCGGCGAAAAGCAGAACGGACACAAATACATCGAGACGGTTCCGAAACACGGCTATCGCTTCGTCGCGCCCGTCCGCGAAATATCTCAAGAGACGCCGACAACAATCCTACAAGCAGACCGGAAAAACGATTCGCCGGAAATCGTTGCAGAGGAAAAGAGAGAGGAAATTGCTACGGATGCGACGCTTCCTACGCCTTATGTTCAGCCGCCGACGCACGAGCAACGCGACGCGCCTGTTGAAATCAAACGCGCGTCGGAAACTTCACGCCGCATGATCTTAGCCGGATTGCTCTTGTTGAGCGGAATCTCCGCCGCCGCGCTCTCCTATTATTCGAGGCATGAAAACACGGACACCATTTCGACCGCCGCGCCCATCGCAGGATCGCTCGCCGTGCTGCCTTTTCAATCCTTAAACCCAGAATCGGACGATCAATACTTATGCGTCGGCATCGCCGATACGCTCATCACTAAACTCAGCAATTTGCGGCAACTCACCGTGCGCCCGACGAGCGCCGTACTGCGCTATGCGGGAAACGTCGGAGACGCGGAGCGTGATGCGATGGCGGCAGGACGCGCTCTGCAAGTCGAAGCGATTTTGGAAGGCAGCATTCATCGTCTCGGCGACCGCGTGCGTATCACCGTGCGGCTCGTCGGCGTGCGCGACGACGCGACCGTCTGGGCGGAAACGTTTGACGAGCCGTTTACCGATTTGCTCGCCGTGCAGGATTCGATCTCGGAGCGTGTGGCGCGAGCGTTGGTGCTGAACCTGAGCCGCGAGGATCGTCTGCAACTAACGAAACGCTACACGGAAAACGCGGAAGCATACCGGCTCTATCTGATGGGGCGCTACATCTGGAATCGCCGATTCGATGGTGTGTTCAGAAGCCGCGAATACTTCCAGCAGGCGATTGCGCTTGATCCCAACTTCGCGCTTGCTTACGTCGGGCTGGCTGATTCTTACAGCATGGGAGCGCCGCCGCCCGAAGCGGAACGCGCGGTCAAACGTGCGCTAGAGATTGACGATCAGTTAGGCGAAGCACATGCCACGCGCGGCTTCATACAAATGTTTCACCACTGGGATTGGGCAAGCGCAGAACAGGAGTTCGAGCGCGCGATTGAACTCAATCCGAACTACGCGACAGCGCATCACTGGCGCGGAGTGTATCTGTCAATAAGAGGAAGACTTGATGAAGCGAAACAGGAGATGCGGCGTGCGCTGGAGATTGATCCGACATCATTGATTATCAATTCTGACTTAGGACAGCTACACTACTTCGCACGTGACTACGACGCAGCGATTGCTCAGTGCCGCAGAGTGCTGGAGATGGACGCTAGCTTTCGGATGGCGCACCAGTATCTTTACTTCACCTATATTAAAAAAGGGATGGGAGACGAAGCGTTCAGAGAGCAACTTGTCATAACCGGAATAAGCAACGCGACAGAAGAAGCGCGGCAGCGGCGGCTCTTCGCCGCGTCGGGAATGCGCGGCTTGTGGCAAAAGTCTGTGAATCAGGCAAGAATGCAGCCTCAACCTGACGCCTATTCCGTAGCATCTCTCTACGCGCTGTTAGGGAATAAAGATGAGTCGCTCCACTGGCTCGACCGTGCGTATCGGGAACACGCCTTCTTGCTCCCATTCATCAACACTGATCCGCTCTTCGACGACCTGCGCACTGACCCACGCTTCCAAGATTTGTTGCGGCGCATCGGACTCGCCTAGTAAATCTCCGTAGCGATGATGCTTTAACCCTTCTCTATTACTGACTGTTCGAATAACGCAGCCATCCTCAAAACGTCCGCATGATTGGAGTCGAAGTATCTGGGTTATCACCACGCGCGTACTTTCGACTGACATCAAAGACACGTCTTTCAACCGTCTTGGGCACTATGGGTAGCTGGCTTATTCTCTTTGGTAATCCTAATCAAAAAGCGCAGCGCCTCATTCACCGAATCCGCGTCAGGGAATACTTCTGCCACATCCGGCTCCAAACGAATTACTCCGCCGAAGCTGCGCCGACCGGAGCCTAATTTTCTTACACGCAGGCTCCTCAGATCATACTCTGGACGAAGTTCGTCTTCCGTCTTAACCTTCTTCATAAACTTTACGCTCCGCTGGCGTTACTTCTCTTGAACTGATTAACCGCACAGAGTCGCTTCTTTCCGTGTACGATACTATCAGCAAGCGATTTTGCTGCGACTCTCCAATGATAATATAGCGATGCTCTTCAGAGGAATGATCGGGGTCGTAGAAGTCAATGTAGAGCGGATCATCGAAGACGGTTTTCGTCTCTTCAAAGGACACTCCATGCTTCGATAGATTCGCCGCCGCCTTATTCTCATCCCACTCAAATTCCACACGCGCAGTATAACATCACGCCTGCGGATTGATGGACATAGCTTTTCCGGCGTCAGATCAGCAAAGCGTTCCGGTTTAGAGTTGTGACCACAAGCATCGGGAAGGGCGGGGCAAATGACCTTCACGACTCGCAACGACGATCACCGATGTTCTTCGCTGACGCCGCGCTTACTTGCCTTCCGCCGCTTGCGCGCTTTCACTGCAACGCCAGCCAGACCTGTGCCGAGCAAGAGCATCGTCGTTGGTTCAGGCACGGCTGATGTCTGCGGCGGGGCGGTTGCTTGAAGAAACTCCACGCGCAAGCCGGTTGGGTTATCACTATTACTGCCATTATTCACAATGAAATCTAAAGTATTTACACCGGCAGTAAATCCACTGTTGATCGAGAACGACGTGTATGAGCCGAACTGTGTGGTATTCGTGTTGCCCGTGCTTATCCCGTTGATGAGTATATCCAGACCGGTATTGTCCGTCGCCCAGCGTCCTGTAATTACTGCGCTCGCCGGATTGAGTCCGGTTAAATTGAAAGTGGTTCGATAAGTGTAGTTTCCTACAGGGCCAAAAGTATTAGATGAGATGGAAATCCACTGAGAGTTTGAGTCGTTGGGGATGTAAACGCCGGGGATGGATGATGCGACAATCGCAGCGGAAGCTCCCGTAGGACTTGCGGTTATCGTGTAGTGTGTATCCGTAGAACCACCGGGCGCTGGCGTTCCGGGTGCGGTCACGCCTGTATTGAATAATACGATGGAATCAGCTTGTGCAGGCAGCACGGCGGCGAAGCTGATAACGATGAAAGTCAATGAAGCGAAGATGAGTTTGAGGGATCGGGACATTTATTTAACTCCTTTTCAGATAAAGCACTGCGGGTTTAAGTAACCAAGCATGAATACGGAAGGCGTGGGCGAATACCGCCTTTACCGTTTATGCGACACGAAAAATCCAAGAAGCTGTGGGCGTTCTCTGTCCGCACGCGCCGAACACGCGAGGTTTTGTTGCCCCATCAACCGCCTGCGCGTTACAATGCGCGACAGTTCAATGAGTTTTAACTTCGTTCCGCCAGAAACCGTCTCAAGCTTTCAAGGCACAATATCCATCAACGATAGTGGAAGTCCTTTAGAAACTTTTAATTGCTTCTTAAAGAATTATTAAAGCGTTATGCAACAGCAGGCAAAGCACTTATATGAGCTCGGCGCGTTCCGCTTAGACCCCTCGGAGCGCCTCCTGCTGTGCGACGGCGTGCCTGTGTCGCTGACACCGAAAGCCTTCGACACTCTTCTCGTGCTCGTTGAAAACAATAACCGCCTGCTTGAGAAGGAAGATTTGCTGCGCGCGGTGTGGCCTGATTCATTCGTCGAAGAAGGCAATCTCTCGGTCAACATCTTCATGCTGCGTAAGGCGTTGGGCGGAAAAACGGGCAAGCCAATTATATCGAGACCGTCCCGAAGCGCGGCTATCGCTTCGTTGCCCCTATCCGCGAGTGCTTGAAGCGGAGACGGACGATCCGGCGACGGAAGCGGCGGAGCAAACATCAACCGTCGCGCTTGAAACACAAGCACCGCCCGTAGAATCTTTTGAATCTACTCAAGAGAAACACGACGCGGTTAAGACGGAGCGGCTAGGATGGAGTTTCGCTCTAAAAATCGCAGCGGCGTGCATCGCCCTCATTGTTTTAGTCGGCACGATTTCGGCTTTCATCAGTCAATACCGTTCCCGAAACAAGTCATCGAACACAGAAGCGAAATCGATCGCGGTGCTTCCCTTCAAGAATCTGAGCGCGGAAAGCGCGGACGAGACGCTCGGTTACGGCATCGCCGACGCCTTGATCGCCAAACTCGGCAACGCCGGGCGGCTCTCCGTGCGTCCGACAAGCGCCATCGAGCGTTACTCGTTCGATCAGAGTCCGCTGACTGTCGGGCGCGAGCTTCAAGTGGATTTCGTGCTCGAAGGTAACGTGCAAAGAAACGGCGACCATGTTCATGTGAACGCGCGATTGTTGCGCGCGAACGATGGCGCGCAAGTTTGGGCGGGCAGCTTCGACGAAAGATTCACAGACATCTTCACTCTGCAAGACAGACTTTCGGTGCAGGTCGCCGAAGCGTTGACGATCAAGTTGACGGACGAAGAAAGACGGCGGCTGGCGAAGCACCACACGGAAAATGCGGAAGCCTACGAAGCTTATTTGCGCGGACGCTTCTTCTGGAACAAGCGACAGACCGGACAGGAACAAGCGAAAGATTATTTCCAACGAGCCATTGAGATCGATCCCAACTACGCTCCGGCCTATGCGGGTCTCGCTGAAGTTTTAGCGACCGAACGGATGCCATCTTTAGAAGCGGAGCGTGCGGCGCGACGTGCGCTTGAGATTGACGACACGCTCGCCGAAGCTCACGCCGCGTTGGGCTTCATACGCATGTTTCACTACTGGGATTTCGCGGCGGCTGAACGTGAGTTACGACGCGCGATTGAACTCCGAGCTAATTACTCTACCGCGCATCAGTGGTATGCGCTGCTGCTGGCGGTGAAAGGACAACCGGAAGAAGCGAAGGCACGAATGCGGCGGGCGCTCGAAATTGACCCGCTCTCGGTTGGCATTAACGCCGACATGGGGCTGCTGCTCTTCTTCAACCGCGAGTATGACGAGGCAATCAGACAGTGCCGCAAGACGCTTGAATTAGATTCTGATTTCGTCTTCGCGCATTACTACCTTTACTGGATTTACTTTAAGAAGGGTATGCAAACGGAAGCCTTCGATGAACTTCTCGCCTACGATAGAATCGTCGCGGCAGCCGCGCGTCAACCATTTGATGATGGAGCTTTCAGAGAAGCTTACGCGGCGGGCGGGATGAAAGGCTTCTTACGCGCGAAGCTTCAAGGCACGCTTGCCGCCGGTGCGCCATTCAAATATAGCGCGGCTGAATACTACACGCTGCTCGGCGAAAAGGATGAAGCGATTGAGTGGCTGCGGCGCAGCGTCAACGAGCCTAATTCCTTCTTCACGATTTTCGTAGGCGTCAATCCCATCTTCGATGATGTGCGTCCCGACCCGCGTTACCAAGACCTCATACGAAACGCGGGTCTTGCTTAATAAGAATAGAAACTAACAAGCGCGCGCAAATCGCTACCTAGCGCGCCTATCCTTAAAGATGCGTTCTGCGGCAGCGCTCTCAGATGCCGAGCACATCTATTAGTTCCTGCACGGATGCGGCGCTCTTTTGCAGTGCGATGCGTTCTTCCGCGTGTAAATTGATTTCGATGATTTGTTCTAATCCTCTTGCGCCCAGTTTGCACGGCACGCCGACGTAAAGGCCATTGATGCCATACTCGCCTTCGAGATATGCGGCGCACGGCAAAATCTTTTTCTTGTCTTTGAGGATGGATTCCGTCATCTCGACTGCCGCCGACGAAGGCGCGTAATAAGCCGAGCCTGTCTTGAGAAGCGCGACGATCTCTGCGCCGCCGCCCGCCGTGCGCTTCACAATTGCATCAATCTGTTCTTTCGGCAAAAGCTCTGTCACAGGGATTCCCGCGCACGTCGAATAACGCGGCAAAGGAACCATCGTATCGCCGTGACCGCCGAGGACAAACGCCGTCACGTTCTCCACAGACACATCCAACGCTTCCGCCAGAAAGCAACGCATACGCGCCGCGTCGAGCACGCCCGCCATGCCAATCACGCGATGCTTCGGAAAACCTGAACGCTTGTACGCCACTTGGCACATCGCGTCCAAAGGATTCGAGACGACGATCAAAATCGAATCCGGCGAGTATTTCACGACTTCGTCAACGACCTTTGAAACGATGTCTGCATTTGTTCGTAACAGATCATCGCGGCTCATGCCGGGTTTGCGCGCGAGGCCTGCCGTGATAATCACGACATCGGAATTCTTCGTGTCTTCGTAACTGTTCGCGCCCGTCAAACGCACGTCGAAACCTTCGATGGGCGCAGTCTCCGCGAGGTCTAAAGCCTTGCCCTGCGGCACGCCTTCGACTACGTCCACGAGCACTACATCGCCCAACTCTTTGCTCGCCAGCCACACCGCCGCGCTCGCGCCGACATTGCCCGCGCCGACCACCGTTATCTTGTTTCGCTTGCCCATAATCGTTACTATTCCTTTCGTCGAAAAGAAGTTTATTTGACCTT
>JAABUS010007468.1_pt1 | contig 12530 bp, 13 predicted proteins | sample 5560161 | NCBI WGS metagenome assembly JAABUS01 (sample SAMN10711885, study PRJNA513376) | rock metagenome | isolation source: Antarctica rocks | place: Antarctica: Victoria Land, Trio Nunatak nord | collected 2016-01-04 | reverse complement strand
GAAACAGGAGATCGCGCAATGCAGCAGCACTACGAGGCTTATTGGAACCGTGAGTCGCCACCACCGCTTACCGATCCGCTGGCCCTGACTCGAGAACGGATTCTGTGGGATCTGCTTTCTCCTGATCGATCCCAAGGCGGATCATTCCTCGATGTTGGCTGTGGATCAGGTTGGTTGGTTGGCCGGGCACTGGAGCGCGGCTTTCACGCGCAAGGCATGGACATTGCCGAGGGGGCCGTCGAGCGAGCCCGAGCCGACTACCCTGGAGCGACGTTCGTGGCTCATTCCACGGACATCCTCCCTTGGCCGATCGAGCGCGACTCAATCGACGTGGTGACCTGCTTCGAGGTCATCGAACACCTTCTGGAGTCTCAACAATTGATTCAGGGGATTCGGGAAGTGTTACACCCAGGTGGCTTTGCGGCCATCACGACGCCGTATCATGGCTTGGTCAAGAATCTCGCCCTCTCAATCCATGGATTCGATCATCACTTCTCCGTCACCGGGGATCATATTCGGTTCTTCTCGGATAACGCGCTGAAGCAACTTGTCGAATCGGAAGGATTCCGAGTAGAACGGATGGCCCATTACGGTCGACTTCCCCTGGTATGGTCCGGGGTCATGGCTTGGGCCCGGAAGGTATGACGACAGATGAGGTCTCGGGGAACCGGCTGAAAATCACCACCATCATTCCAACTCTCAACGAGATGCGCCATGTCGAGCGCTCGGTTCAGTCGGCCCTCCAGCTTGGTCCGGTCTTTGTTCTCGACTCCCAGAGTACGGATGAAACACGTTCGTTGGCGGAGCGAGCTGGTGCCACCGTGGTTGTCCAGCCATGGCTTGGCTATGCTCGACAGAAGAACTGGGCTCTTGAGAATCTCCCGATCACGACCGAGTGGATTCTGTTCCTGGATGCGGACGAGTGGATCACCGAGGAGTTGGCCGCTGAAATTTGGCAACGAGTTGACGGGGCAGTGCAGCTTGGCTTCTACCTTGCTCGCCGAAACATTTTCTTGAAAAGGGAATTGAAGCACGCTTGGTGGTACCCGGACTATCAGCTTCGTCTGTTCCGACTCGGCGCAGGCCGCTACGAAAATCGGGAAGTTCACGAGCACATCATTCTTGAAGGCGAGGCGGGTTTCCTCAAGAACGCGCTGATGCACGAGAACGTCAAAGGAATTGACGAATTCATGCGCCGACACGAAAAGTACGCGGCGATGGAGGCTCGCGAGATCGTCCAGCGATCGTCCGGTCTCGACCATGACCAGCGTTCAGGAAGCTTCCGTGGCTCATGGCCGGATCGGAGACGGGCTCTCAAGGTGAAAGTCTGGTACCGGCTTCCAGCTCGGCCCGCAATCCGGTTTGTGTGGATGTACATCTTGCGTAGGGGCTTCCTCGATGGCCGACAAGGGCTGGTCTACTGCCAGCTGTTGGCGTCTTACGAAGCCCTCATCGACGCCAAGATCCTTGAGATCGAGTTGGAGCAAACAGGACCAGCGACCAATGGGTAAGGTCGACCTATCGCTAACCAGCAACCGTGGTTACCGTTCGGGCCGGCCGTTCTGGTATCGGACGCTCTGGCTGGTGGTCGAGGCGGTGACGCTGCTCAACCCCGTCTTCGTCCCCTACGGGGTCAAAGCGCGCATCCTCCGCGCGTTCGGCGCCCGGATCGGTCGCAACGTCGTCATCAAGCCGGGCCTCCACGTCAAGTACCCGTGGCACCTCACCGTCGGCGACAACGCCTGGCTCGGGGAGCGCGCCTGGATCGACAACTTCGTCGCGGTCACCATCGGCGACGACGCCTGCGTCTCCCAGGGCGCCTACCTCTGCACCGGCAATCACGACTGGGCCGACCCCGGAATGGGTCTGGTCGTCAAGCCGATCACGGTCGGGCGGGGAGCCTGGGTCGGCGCGTTCGCGCGGGTCGGACCCGGCGTGACGGTCGGCGAGGAGGCGATCGTCACGCTCGGTTCGGTCCTGCTCAGGGACGCGCAGCCGCGCGGTGTCTACCGCGGCAACCCGGCGGCGTGGATCCGTGATCGCACCATCCGCGATCGGCCCGGACCAGGTGGTGGTGGCGACGTCGCACCATCGCCGGAGTAGTCAGGGCGATGTGGTGGCGCATCGGCCTGACCGTGGTCCTCGTCGTCTGGATGGTCGGCGTCCTGCTGCTCGGGCTGGTCCTCAACGCGTTCCGGATCGACGAGGGGCCGACCGTCGTCGTCCTGGACACGGCCCGGGGCTGGGGTCTCCACCGGATGGACCTCCGCATCATCGCCGTGGCGGTCCTCCCCATCCTCGTCTCCGGCCTGCTAGCGATCGTCGTCCAGCTCATCGCGCCGCGTCCACGCCGGCGACGGCCCGAACGGTGGTCGCCGGTCCCGGATCGACATCGCGGCTGACCGTCCCGACGCGGCGTCGCGGGGTGTCCCACGGCGGAGATCAGCCGGCGGGTGGACGGTCGGGAGGACGCCGGCGGGCAGGACCAACGGGTGCCCGGTCCCGGCCCACGGTGTCTGGCTGGGCTATGGACCATGGCCCGGCCGGCTGCTACGGTGGGGTGGGCCGACCCGGCGCGACAGCCACTACTTCAGAGGCGACGCCCCCCGGGCCTCGAGCCCCGCGGCCGGTCCACTGGCTGCCCCACCCATCCAGCCCCCAGAGAGGACGCCCCTCATGACCGAGCGACCAGACAACCGGTACGTGGCGCGTCCGACGCGCCGGCAGGTCCTGGCAACCATGGCGGCCGCTGGCTCGGCGGCCCTGATCGTCGGCGGGCCCGGCCGACTGGCCGAGGGCCGGTCGCAGGGGTCCGCTACCCCGGACGCGACGCCCCAGTCCGGCGAGCCGATCGTCCGGCTCTCCCCACCGGACTGGTCGTTCATCGTCTACACCGTCGCGGACCCCTACGAGCTGCCGGAGACGTCGACGCTGGTCGTCCCGCCCGACACGCACTTCGTCGGCGCCGAGGTCGAGGTCGACAACGCCTCCGATCAGCCCCTGTCCTTCGCCCTGGCCCAGGTCCGGCTGCGGGCCGCCGACGGGCTGGAGTTCGTTCCCGGTGCCGCGGCCGGGCCGGAGACGACCATCAAGGCGCGGGTGCTCCCGCCCGGCGAGCGGGCCCGTGGCTGGCTCTGGTTCAACGTTCCGGACGACGCGGATCTGACCGAGCTCGTCTACATCGCCCCGGGCCCGGAGTTCCCCCTGCCCCTGAGCGACGTCGCGGACCGGGCCACGCCGCGACCGTAGCCGCACGACGCCGCGGGCCAAGCCAGGCCAGGTCAGCCTTGGCGGCGGGCTCGACCGACCGGTCCAACCGGGGCGCCCGTCACCGGCCCTCCCCCTCCAACGCCGTCCTGGATCAACGCTGACCCAGGGGCGCCAAGGGGCCGAGCCGCCTGGGTCCGGACGAACGGCCCCGCTCGTGAGCACGACGTGCGGGGATCGCGTCGCCCTCGATCAGTGGGCTCCAGTCACTGTCTCGTGGACCCCGAATGGCCCGACCGTGGACTCCTCCGGTCGGGCCGATCCTTGCCCGGCCGTCGCTTGACCCTGACGCCACGTCAGACACTACCCTCCTGGACATGCGCGGCATGACGACGACGTACACCGTCAATGAGCTGGCCGGTCTGGCGGGGGTGAGCGTTCGCACGCTCCACCACTACCACCACATCGGCCTGCTCCTGCCCGCGCGGGTCGGCGACAACGGCTACCGCTTCTACGGTCGAGCCGAGCTCGTCCGGCTCCAGCAGATCCTGTTCTTCCGCGAGCTCGAGTTCCCGCTCGAACGGATTCGGCAACTGCTGGACGACCCGGACCTCGACGCGGCCGCCGCCTACCGTGACCACCGGCGCCTGCTGGTGGCCCGGCGCGGGCAACTGGACCGGCTGATCGCCGCCCTCGACCAGGAACTACGACCAACGGGAGGTTCTGCCATGACCGATCAGGACACGACGCGGATGTCCGAGCGTTACACCAATGACGAACTGGACACCCTCCGCGAGGAGGCGCGCGAACGCTGGGGCGAGACCGACGCCTGGCGCCAATCGCGGGAGCGGACGAAGGACTACACGCCGGCCGACTACAAGCAGATCGAGGATGAGAACCGGGCGGCGCTACGTGCCCTGGTAGCGGACATGCCCAAGGGGATCAGTTCGCCGGAGGTGCAAGCCCACATCGCCGGCCACCGCGAGCGACTGCGCCACTTCTATGATCCGTCGGACGAGCTGTATCGCGGCCTCGCCACCATGTATGTCGACGATGAGCGGTTTGCCGACTACTACCGCGAGTTCCACCCGGACCTGCCGGTCTTCCTCCGGGACGCCATGCGGTACTCGCTCGGCGACCGTTGATCGTTCGCCAAAGGCGGTCGGCTCACCCCCCTTTGCCCGCTCGCGGCGGAGCACCCATCGTTCAGATATGCCACCATGGTCGTGGATCAGTCGAATACGCCGCTGGCTATTCCGACGTGCGGGAATGCCGTGAGGGATGGTCCCCCAGGCGGCGACGCCGGACACAACGGGTGGATGGAGAAACAGGGTAATGGCGGATGGCGGATCGGCACGACGGGTCGCTCTGGTGACTGGCGCGGGCAGCGGGCTCGGCGCGGCGACGGTCCGTGCCCTGATCGACGCGGGCTACGCCATCGCGGCACTGGACGTCGATCCATCGCGCCTCTCGGCACTGGCCGGTCAGCCTGAGACCCTGGCGCTCGCCTGCGACATCACGGACGCCGGCGCGGTCGACGCCCGCGTGGCGGACATCGTGACGCGCTTCGGCCGGATCGACGTCGCGATCAACTGCGCCGGGGTGGACCACACCTACTGGCTGGAACAGCTGACGCTGGCCCAGTTCGATCAGATCATCGCGGTCAACCTGCGCGGGCCGTTCGTCGTGGCCAAAGCGGTCTGGCCGGTGATGAAGCGGCAGGGCGGCGGCCAGATCGTCAACATCGCCTCGACGGCCGCGCTGCGCGTCTGGCCCGGGGCGTCGGCCTATCACGCCTCGAAGTTCGGGGTACTGGGGTTGAGTCGCGCCCTGAACCTCGAGGGCCGGAGCGACGGCATCCGGGTCATGACGGTGATCCCGGGCGGGATGGACACGCGCTTCTTCGACCGCTTCAAGGACCAGAACATCCCGCAGCCCGATCCGGGCTCGCTGCAGAGCCCAGCCAATGTCGCCCGGACCATCGTCTACGCGCTCGGCATGCCGGCTGACTCGGTCCTCCAGGAGATCGTGATCACCCACCCGGACGAGCCGGGCTGGCCGTAGACGCCTGTCCGGATACGCTCCGGGCCGGTCGATCACGACCCGGCCGAGCAGCCCACTGGACGCTTCCGTCCCTTGGCGGACCACGGCGAGCGCACTCCGCACCGCGTCTACCGCGACGCAGACCAGCCGCGTTACCCGTGGCGACGTCGCGGACGGAGCGCTCAGAGCATGGCCGGAGCGACCGCCATGGTCGCTCCGGTGACGCCGTCAGCCGAGCATCTCGCCGTCCAGGGTCTCGATCGCCCGCTTGCCGAGATAGTTGACGTGGATCCCCCGGTGCTGCTGGAACGCCGTCGCGATCCGGTCCTTCAGGCCGTCGTCGTGGTCCCCCACCCTGATGGCCACGGCGAGCCGTCCCGGTTGCAGGTCTCGGATGAGCGCCGTGATGAGGTCGAGATCGCCGCCCGTGCTGGAGATGAGCCGTCTCACTGCTCCCTTGACCCCGCCGCCGCGCAACTGCACGGCGAAATCGTCGCGCCGGTCGGGTGGGACGATCCGGACCGCGTCATCGTCGACGCCCTCGGCCCTGGCCGCGTCGATCAGCCCGGCGACATGCTCCACTGGCACGATTCCAATGACACAATCGATCGGGTAGTCGAGCTCGCCGGCTGGCGCTTCGTAGCGTGACAAGTCGCCGCTCGCGTCGGTCATCGGTCACCTCCAGGTGTGTCAGCCGTTGCGCAAAGGATCCGTCATGGGCGATGGGTAACGATATCGCATCCGCTGGCCCCGCCGTGAACGGTCGTCATTCCCGCAAGCACCACCTGCCGGGGCGCCAGGTCCGGCGCCCGGTCTCTCCGTGTCCCGATTCGACGCTTCGCGGGCGGTGCGTCCATGGAAACCGCCCGCCGGTCCCGATCGGGGAACGGCTGACGACGGCACGATTCACGGTCGACGTCCCACCGGCCCACCCGGACGACCGGCACGGCCGCCTCGCGCGGATCTGAGCGCCGGATCAGATGGACACCCACTAGCTATCGGATTATCATTCCATGGAAGCTACATCTGTGGAATACAGGCGGAGGAGGGGCATGACACAGCTGACGCGGGTCTTCGACGACCTGATCCGGTTCGAGATCGAGCTGTGGAACGCCGTCAACGAGCGTCTCCGTGGCGATCTCGGCCTGCCGCTCGGCCGGTTCCAGGCGATGGAGGTCATCGCCCGCCTCGAGACCTGCCGGATCCACGACATCGCCGAGGACATGGTCATCACCGTCGGTGGAGCCAGTCGATCGTATCGAGGCGTCCGGGCACTGCACCCGGCGCCCGAACCCCAACGACCGGCGATCGTCGCTCATCACCCTGACGTCGACCGGCAGCACGCTCCTCGCCGCGGCGACCACGTGCGTCGAGACCGAGCTCCAGCACCGGATCGGGTCGGTCCTGCCACCGCTCGATCTCCAGCAACTGGGAACGTCGCTGGCCCAGCTCCGCTCCGCCCTCCACGCCACGACCACCCCGTGAGGATCTCACCATGCCTGACACCATGCGCGCCATCGTCCTCGATGCTCCCGGACCGCCCGAAGCCCTCACGATCCGCGACCTCCCCATCCCGGTACCGGCGCCGGGCTGGGTTCTGATCGAAGTCCGGGCCTTTGGCCTCAACCGCTCCGAATACCACACGCGCATCGGTCTGGCCGACGGCGTGACCTTCCCCCGTGTCCTCGGGATCGAAGCCGTCGGCGTCGTGGCGGCCTGTCCGGGCGGGGAGTTTCGGATCGGTCAGCAGGTGGCGACGATGATGGGCGGCATGGGCCGTGTCTTCGATGGCGGGTACGCCCAGTACACCTCGGTCCCGGCCGGACAGGTGATCCCGTTTCGGAGCGATCTCGACTGGGCGCGCATCGGCGCCGTCCCGGAGATGCTCCAGACCGCCTACGACTCCCTGACGGTCGGCCTCGACGCCCAGCCGGGGCAGTCGATCCTGATCCGCGGCGGCACGTCATCGGTGGGGATGGCGACGGCCATCCTTGCCAAACAGCGTGACATGACCGTCCTGTCGACGACCCGGAACCCAGGCAAGGGCGCGGCGCTCTCGGCGATTGGCGTCGATCACGTCCTGATCGACGACGGAGACGTCGCCCGGCGGGTGCGGGCCATCCTGCCCGACGGAGTGGACACCGCTCTCGAGCTCGTCGGGACACCGACGCTGCCGGACACCTTGCGCTCGACCCGCGTCCACGGCGTGGTGTGCTTCTCCGGGATGTTGTCGAACGCCTGGACCGTTCCAGATTTCTACCCGATCGGCTACCTGCCCCGCGGCGTCCGCCTGACCGGCTACCGCGGGGAAGCCACTGATCTTCCGGCCGATGTGATGCAGCAGTATCTCAACGCCGTCGCCGATGGTCGGGCCGTCCTGCCGGTGGACCGCGTCTACGCGTTCGATCAGATCGTCGAGGCGCATGCCGCCATGGAGCGCGGGCAGACCGTCGGGAAGCTGGTCGTGGTGGTGTAGTGGAGGACTCGATCCCTCGTCGACCACGTCCAACCAAAGCGCGGCGAATACACAGGAGACCGCTCAGGGGAAATCACCGAATGACGGTCAGCCATGTCCTAATGAGGTCATACACTGGGCGTCAGGTGTGATCATCCTATCCGGGACCATCAGGAGGCCGACATGGTGATTCGCCCGTTCACGATCGACATCCCACAGGCAGACCTCGACGACCTCCAGCGCCGGCTCGACCTGACGCGGTGGCCGGACCAGATGGATGGTGCTGGCTGGGACTACGGCACCAATCCTGAATACCTCCGCACGCTGACGGACTATTGGCGCGACGGTTTCGACTGGCGGGGGCAGGAGCGGCGGCTGAACGCCTTCCCACAGTTCACCTCGACGATCGATGGCGTCGACATCCATCTCATCCATCAGCGCGGGACCGGACCCAACCCCATCCCGTTACTCCTCCTCCACGGCTGGCCAAGCACATTCGTCCAGATGCTGGACATCCTGCCGCTGCTGATCGATCCGGCCGCCCATGGCGGTGATCCAGCCGACAGCTTCGACGTCGTCGCGGCCTCGCTGCCTGGGTACGGATTCTCCTCCAGCCCGACCGACCGTCCGATGACGCTGGCTCGGATCGGCGAGCTCTTCCACCGGTTGATGACGGACGAGCTCGGCTACGGGCGCTACGGCATCCGGGCCAGCGACATCGCCGGAGGTGTCCAGTCCCAGATGGCCCTCGCCCACCCGGACGCGATCATCGGTATCCATCGTTCGGACTCCCTGGTCCCGTTCGTCCCGGATGACCTCTCCGAATCCGAGCGGACCTACATCGACGCGACCGAGACCTGGAAGGAGACCGAGGGCGCCTACGCGCATCAGCATCGCACCAAGCCCCAGACGCTGGCCTACGGCCTCAACGACTCGCCCGTGGGTGTGGCGGCCTGGATCCTGGAGAAATTCCGGGCGTGGAGCGACTCGGGTGGCGACGCCGAGCGCCACTTCACGCGCGACGAGCTGCTGACCAACATCGCGATCTACTGGTTCACGCAGACCATAAACTCGTCGATCCGCCTCTATCGGGATGGCCTGGGTGCGGATACCCGAACGGGCATTCCGGACGTCCCGACTGCCCACCTGATGGGCCATGAGCAGATCCCGAACGCCCCCCAGGACTGGGCCCGCCGGTTCCATCGGGTCGACCGCTGGACGGAGCTGGATCACGGAGGCCACTTCGTCGAATGGGAGGTACCCGAACTCGTCGCCGAGGACCTGCGTGCATTCTTCTGTCCGCTGCGGCAGGCACCCTGATGCCGGCGAACCGGAGGGACTACGAGCACGTCGAGGCCCGCAGCCGGGCCGAGTGGCGGACGTGGCTCGACGCCAACCACGCCGACTCACCCGGCATCTGGCTGGTCTACGGGAAGAAGAGCGCCGGACCGGAGCGACTGTCCTACGAGGAGGCCGTCGAGGAGGCGCTCTGCTTCGGCTGGATCGACAGCGTCGGCGGCAAGGTCGATGACACGCGGACGAAGATTCTCATGACGCCGCGCCGGCCGGGGAGCGCCTGGTCGACGGTCAACAAGGAGCGCATCGAGCGCCTGCTCGCGGCCGGCCTGATGACGCCCGCCGGGCAGGCGAAGATCGACCAGGGCAAGCGGGATGGGTCGTGGGCACTCTATGACCAGATCGAGGACCTGACGGTTCCGGATGACCTCGCTGCCGCCCTCGTGGAGGACGAAGCCACCGGGAACGGCTTTGCCGCCTTCAGCCCATCCGGCCGCAAGGCGTTGCTCCTCTGGCTCGCGACCGCCAAGCAGCCCGCCACCCGCGCCCGGCGGATCGGCGCCATCGTCGACGGCGCTCGCGCTGGTCTGAGCCCCTTGGACTGGCGTGGCAACCGGGACCGCCGTTCGTCTGGCGAGACCGGGCCATGAAGCCGCCCGGCACACCGGAACTGGACGACCGGACCAGCCAGTAGAAGTCACAATCGATGATGGGCAGGGTGAGGGCCTTTCACCCCATCCGGTTTAGGTAGGTCCACCCTGACCTGAACGTGTGCGATTTGCCCCGCAGCTGTAGCCCAGGACCACGCCCAAACACAACCTACCGCGGAAACATCCCGACCGTCTCGGCCGAGTGCATCCGGTAGTAGAGGAAGTCGAAGTACGCCGGCCAGACCTCGGGTCGGTCCGCCACCTTCGACCAGGCCGCGCCGACGGCCGGCTCGCCCCGCCAGTACGACCAGATCAGGGCCGCCCGGTCGTGCCGGGAGATGAACCGCATCCGGCCGTCGACCCAGCCCTCGCCACCGACCATCGCGTCGCGGGCGAGCTCGTCCCGGACCCGCTCCGGCGCCCACCCCTCGGCGTGGAGCCGCCAGGCCGCCCGCGTCCCGATCCCCGAGGCGTAGCGCGACAGCACCACGCCAAGCCGGTCGTCCGGGTTCTGGTCCCAGCCGATCACGCTCAGCCCGACGTCGGCGATCCCCTCGAACGGCGTGGAGCTTGCCGTGTTGACGACGGAGAGCAGGTTGTCGGCCGGCCCGCGCCCCTCGGCGTAGGCGACCTGCCGCCGAATGAACTGGACGTAGTGGCCGGGGTAGCCCTCGTGGACGGCGAGATGCCGCAGCGACGGCATGGTCAGGATTGGGTCGATGTTGAGATCGACTGTGCGGTCGGTGAAGTCGCAGCGGGCGTTGAACGGCGCGCCGCTCACCGTCCGGATTCGCATCCCGTCGGACTTGTCGGCCGGGATCGCCATGACCTCGACGGTCCGGTCCCACGCCTCGGACATCAACCCGGTCAGGACGCCCTCGACCTCGTCGGCCGGGACGCGCTGGCGGGTCTCCCAGTCGGCCGCCTGCTTCGCCAGGTCGCCGTCGTAGCCCATCTCCGTCAGCAGGGCACGCATCTCGCCGCGGATGGCATTGAGTTCGTTGTCGCTTGCCGGCTCGGCCGGGATGTGGAGGAAACGGCCGATCTGCTCCGGGAACGGCAGACCGGCCGTCCGCCACGTCGCGAACGCCACGGCGCTCTCGGCGGCCTGGCGGTAGTAGCGCCGCCGGTCCGGCTCCTCCAGTCCATCCGCCGCGTCGGCCAGCTCGCTGAAGCGGGCGATCGCGTCGTCGTAGTCCGCGAACGCATCCGGGACGTGCGTCGTCGACATGTCAAGCACGACGTAGCGCTCGATGTCGTCGCCGATCTCCTCCCCGCCGGCCGCCTGTTCGGCGGCGTAGAGGCTGTCGAGCCCCAGCAGCGCCGTCGCGAACCCCTCGCCGTAGTCCAGTGTCCTGTCGGAGAGCATCGGGTGTAATTCCTGTCATTGAGGTCATCGATTGGGAGAAGGACCATGATGCCGAAGCGCAGGGCGTCATCGTCGTAGGGTCACGGGCTTGCCCTGACCGGCGCCCGCAGGCACGGCAATGTTCGCAAGCGGGTCCTTCGCCATTGGATCGGTCGGTCGCGAACACCGTTATCGCCCTGCGGGGGCGATGGCCGCTACGGCGGCCGGGCGGGGCAAGCCCACGCCCCTACTACGACCGCCGCATTGCGGACCAGAACACGTTCGCCTGCACTTCAATCCTGAGGCCGGTCCCTTCAGGGCCGGTCAACACGCACCGGCCTACCGGTTCCGCAGCCGTGGGTCGAGCGCGTCGCGCAGCCCGTCGCCGAGCAAGTTGATCGCCAGCACCGTCAGCATGATCGCCAGACCGGGGAAGAACGACACCCACCACGACGTCCGCAGGATCGTCCGGCCGTCGGACAGCATGCTGCCCCACTCCGGCGTCGGCGGCTGGATGCCCAGGCCGAGGAACGACAGCGTCGAGCCGAGGATGATCGCGCCGGCGATCCCGAGCGTCGCCAGGACGATGATCGGCGGCAGGATGTTGGGCAGGATGTGCCGGGTCATGATCGACCACGGGCTCGCGCCCAAGACCCGGGTCGCCGTGATGTACTCGCTCTCGCGGACGGCCAGCACCGACCCGCGCACGACGCGTGTGTAGTCCGGGATCGACGACAGGCCGACGGCGATCATCAGGTTGAGCAGGCTCCCACCGAGGATCGCGACGATCGCCATCACCAGCAGGATGCCCGGGAAGGCCAGCATCATGTCGACGATCCGCATGATGACCGAGTCGACCCAGCGCCCGTAGTAGCCGGCCGCCAGCCCGGCCAGGACACCGAAGAAGCTCGCGACCGCGACGGCGACGAGCCCGACCGGCAGGGAGTAGCGCCCGCCGTACATCACCCGCGACAGGACGTCCCGCCCGAAGCTGTCCGTCCCAAACAGGTGCTGCGCGCTCGGCCCGGTCCGGATCAGCTGCGTGTTCTGCCGGATCGGATCGTATGGCGCGATCAGGGGGGCGAAGATCGCGGTCAGCACGATCAGGATCAGAACGACCAGCCCGGCCATGGCGCCGGGATTCTTTCGGACCCGGTTGAACGTGTCCGAGAGCAGACCACGCGGCTTGCGGATCGTCAGCGCGACGGGCGGGTCGGCCGCCTGGGACGGCACGAGGGCGATCTGCGGGTTATCCATACCGGATCCTTGGGTCGAAGAGCGCGTAGGAGAGATCGACCAGCAGGTTGACCACCACGTAGGTCACCGCCGCGACCAGCACGACCCCCTGGATGACGGGGAAGTCGCGGTTGTTGATCGCCGTGATCGCGACCCGGCCCAGCCCCGGCCGGGAGAAGACCTGCTCCGTCACGATCGCGCCGCCGAGCAGCCCGGCGAACTGCAGGCCCATGAAGGTGATCGTCGGGATCAGCGCGTTCCGCAGCGCGTGGCCGACGATGACCACCCGCTCGCT
>JAABUS010007467.1_pt1 | contig 12530 bp, 15 predicted proteins | sample 5560161 | NCBI WGS metagenome assembly JAABUS01 (sample SAMN10711885, study PRJNA513376) | rock metagenome | isolation source: Antarctica rocks | place: Antarctica: Victoria Land, Trio Nunatak nord | collected 2016-01-04 | reverse complement strand
GTAGAATGACGAGTAGAATAATCAGTAAAGTGATCAGTAGAATAATCAGTCGAAAGATCGATAGAAAGATCAGTAGATAGATCAGTAGAAAGCTCGATTGAAAGATCAGTAGAAAGATCAGTAGAAAGATCAGTAGAAAGATCAGTAGAAAGATTAGTAGATAGCTCAGTAGAAAGCTCAGTAGAAAGCTCAGTCAATAGCTCAGTTGATAGCTCAGTAGAAAGCTCAGTAGAAAGCTCAGTTTGATAGAGAGTTTGATAGAGCGTTTGATAGAGAGTTTGATAGAAAATTTGATAGAAAGTTTGATAAAGCATTTGATTGAGAGTCTGATAGAGAATTTGATAGAGAGTTTGGTAGAAAATTTGATAGAGTGTTTGATAGAAAATTTGATAGAGCGTTTGATAGAAAGTTTGATAAAGCGTTTGATAAAGAGTTTGATAAAGCGTTTGATAGAAAGTTTGATAAAGCGTTTGATAAAGAGTTTGATAAAGCGTTTGATAGAAAGTTTGATAGAGCGTTTGATAGAGAGTTTGATAAAGCGTTTGATAGAAAATTTAAGTGAGCGAGTAAATAGCGAGTAGATGAGCGAGTAAATGATGAGCATGTAAAGTGACAAGTAGAGTGATGAGTAGAATGACGAGTAGAATGACGAGTAAAATGACGAGTAGAATGACGAGTAAAATGACGAGTAGAATGACGAGTAAAGTGATGAGTAGAGTGATCAGTAGAATGATCAGTCGAAAGATCGATCGAAAGATCAGTAGAAAGCTCAGTAGAAAGCTCAGTCAAAAGATCAGTGAAAAGCTCAGTTAAAAGCTCGATGAAAAGCTCAGTAGAAAGCTCAGTCGATAGCTCAGTAGAAAGCTCAGTTGAAAGCTCGATGAAAAGCTCAGTAGAAAGCTCAGTAGTAGAAAGATCAGTAGAAAGATCAGTAGAAAGATCAGTAGAAAGATCAGTAGAAAGCTCGATTGAAAGATCAGTAGAAAGCTCAATCAAAAGATCAGTAGAAAGATCAGTAGAAAGCTCAGTAGAAAGCTCAGTAGAAAGCTCAGTAGAAAGCTCAGCAGAAAGATCAGTAGAAAGTTTAATATCGAGTCATAAAGAGTGTGATCTATTGAGTCAGTTAGCATTATTTCATACAAAATAGAAAGTAGAAACTGTTCTACAAAGAAAGAAAGAAGTGAGAAGAAGTAAATACTCTGAATTTTCTGAATTTCCTAGCGTTGATCTTCGACTGAAAGCGAAGATTACTAATCACAGAGGTAACAGTACTGTTCTCAAGTCATGTAGAAAGCATTGTTTAAAGCATTGTTTGACGTGTTTTATGCGTTCAATCGACGCATTTGATAAAGCGTTTGATAGAAAGTTTGATAGAGCGTTTGATAAAGAGTTTGATAGAGAGTTTGATAGAGAGTTTGGTAGAGCGTTTGGTAGGGAATTTGGCAGAGCGTTTGATAGGAAATTTGGCAGGGAATTTGATAGAGCGTTTGGTAGGGAATTTGGTAGAGCGTTTGGTAGAGAATTTGATAGAACGTTTGGTAGAGAGATTGATAGAGCGAGTAGATGAGCGAGTAGATGAACGAGTGAGTGAGCGAGTAGATGAGCGAGTAGATGAGCGAGTAGGTGAGCGAGTAGATGAGCGAGTAGATGAGCGAGTAGATGAGCGAGTAAATGAGCGAGTAGGTGAGCGAGTAGATAAGCGAGTAGATGAGCGAGTAGATGAGCGAGTAGATGAGCGAGTAGATGAGCGAGTAGATGAGCAAGTAGATGAACGAGTAGATGAGCGAGTAGATGAGCGAGTAGATGAACGAGTAAATGAGCCGAACTTCATTGAAAATCGAACGGTTAACTGTAATAGATTTAGCTTTCGTGATTTCTAACTGTAACAGGTTTAGCTTCATGATAGCTTTCGTGATCTTGAAAAAAAAGCCAATCGTTTTACAAAGAAAAGAATTAAGATTTTCGCAAAAGGGGTCAAAATCAGTCGATAGAAGCAACTGCGTTGCTAATCAAGCACTCTTCATGTTTTTCTATCAAGCACTCTTCATGACTTTCTACATGATTTTCTACCAAGCATTCTTCATGTTTAAATAGATGGTTAAATAGCTACTTAAATAATCAATTCATCAAATGATTTATTTGATTACATACAAATCTTGAATGTAGAAACATATAAAAAGTGAACATGTATTGCGCATTATATCTTTTGAGCAATTAATGTCTTTTGAGCAAATGACTGTCATCAAAAGATACAAACGCTTGTAGCTAGCTATTAGTTGTTGATGAGTGACTATTAAAGCTTGTGAGCTAGAAGCTCAACTAAACAGATATTTTTGACTGATGCTAGCTTAATGAGCTTGTAGTTAGTTTTAGCTGATTTCGTCAAATGATTGATGAAGCTAGAATCATTTGACACAAGATGTATTATGAAGTCTATTGCATTCTAATCGAAGATTCTAAGATACAGAAAAAGAAGAAGAGAAAAGAAGCTGTGACAGAGCAACAGATTTATAACTGCAGAAGTCTCTGTCACAATCAGCGCTAGTTCTAATCGAAAACTGGTCACTCTGAGTCGATCAATTTCATAATCAAGCTTTGTAGATGATAAGACTTCAAATTTGTCACATTTCATGTCATTCTCGCTCTTCAAAAGCTTCTCTGCTTCAATGAAATTCATCTGCAACATAAGTGACAGAAAAACTTGAGCATGTGCAACATTCAAATTTGCTTTCAGAAACACTTGTTCATCGATATTTTTTTCCAGATTCATGCTGTCAACGCATTCATTTTCGATCTTGATGTCAATGATATATCGATCACTGTTGTCGAGAATATTAACGTGACACATAGCACATCGTTCGCGTGCGCTTGAAGATGAAAGAGCGTATCTCATTATGCAGCTTTTATGAAAATGATGATCGCAACGAAGTTGCACGTCGTCATCGATAATGTAGAATGACTTTGATGATTCGTCGTCATTATTAGAAACGATGAGCGATTCGTAACAGATGACACATTGATCTTCGAAATGTACTTCAGGCTTCGAAAGCGATAAAGGCATGATGGGATGAAGACGATGCAGAACTTACTACTATTGACAGAACTTTTGAAAAGAGTATGAGAGTTTTTGAGGTGAAGGAAGAGCTGTTGTGATGGAGAAAGTTTTGGCAATATCGAGAATTATTGTAACATTCGAGCCTCTTAATTGCTGGGAAAGTTTTTGAAGAGTGGCACGAGTGGTGAGCCTAGAACAATAGACTGCTTAAGCGAAGATCAATGGGGTGTGAACCCTTAGAATATCACATCCGCCCGGTCAAACACGAGACTATAGGTCGATCGAATGACCATGAACATAATTCCGCTTTCCTGAGCTACTGATAATCTAAAATCATAAATAATTGCATTGATGAACAGATAATTCTTAATCTTCTAAGATTTTGAGAATTCAATGTAGTCTACTGTTATTACGTTTTCGCTTTTTACAATCTTTTATAAGTACTCTGATAAACTTAGGATATCGTATTTCGGGAAATTTTAATAAGCGACCAGGACATTTGATAAGATTAGCGCTGCACCACTAGTCGGTCTCGACTACCCTTTACAACAAAAACAGATCTATATATTAAAGGACCTAAGAGGTGCGTACAATTCATCGCACGTTCGCTGGAAAACTAGGCATTCTGTCGAATCGACCGCGTTCAAGCTATCTGGAAGGAAATTGAGCCAAGATAACGCGTCTCTCCTTTCTCATAATAGAAATCAAACCCGAGCTCAAACTGGCCATGTGCAACGTTGCTGACTTCTCGATCCTGGAATGTGACTTGCTTCAGCTCATCTTCGGCATTTTCATCCAAAGCACGCGTTCGATCAGCGCACAAGGCGCTCACTCTGAGGCCGCAGCCCACAGCACCGATCTCTTGCGCTGGCCTGGGCATGGCGGTGGTCCCTGGTAATCCAGACACGCGGCACCCGCGTCATCAGGCCAGTACTGCTGGTCCGAGTTCGCAGGGTTCTTCTCATCGCTGGAAAACCGAAGGATCTTGGAAACTTTGCCTCCGTCCCGCATAGCAGCGAATTCCACGGTCTCGAAGATGCTGTCGCCTGCGGGTGACTTGTCGTCGTCGATCAATAGGTAGGCGATACCCTCGGTAGCTTCGGCATAAAGCCTTGAAAAGTTTTCTTGGAACGTTCGCCTCTCTTCGTCCGTGCCCTCGTAATTGCCTGGATTTGTGAAGGTCTCTGGGAATGACAGGCCGACATGCACTAGATCGTGATCCACTGCATACTTTTTGGCCGAGTTGATATCCTTTCTGGTCTTCAGGCCGGTAAAGTACATGGCTTTGTCCTTTGGTGGGGCTGTGAACTTGTCTTTGCAGTCTTGGACGGATGGGTAGGGAGGCTTGCGTTTTTCGAGATCAGGAGAGGCGAGTCCAATAGGCGTGGCCAGCACGACAGAAGCAGAAAGCCATAAGAAGAAAGACAACAGGAGAGCCAAGCCTCGCTTGGATCCGAAAGACTGGATGGCAGCCATGATGACAGGAGATTGATAGTGTAGGTCGCAGAAAATATTTCGAGGTGAATCGAGGAGACGAATGCCTCCAAAACAATAGTAATGCTAATGAAAGTGGGGATGATATGAACGGCAAGCCTCACGAGAGACAGTTTGCCAATACGAGACAAATAAAGGACGATGTGCTGAAAGAAAAGGCCATGGAGGCAACTCTTTTATATCTAATACCTTGCGATTCTTTCGGTGATCTCTTCTCGCAATCTCCCCATCTGATCGCTATGGTTCGAGTCACACAGACACAGCTCCAGAGGCAGTGTAGACACATGAAACTCATGTTTGCGGTCGGACATGACAGCTGAGATGATCTTCTGTAAGAGGCGTAGATTCTTGAATGACATATTGGCAACTTGTAACGCGAAGGATTCGCCGCGCAAGATAACAACATGTTCAACTGCAGGTCGACTGGGACAATTTCTATCGGCCGAGGGTGTGTAGAGATGACGTTTTAGTTGACTTGGATGTCACACCGAAACAGAAACAGAAACGAAACAGAAAGGAAAAGGCACAGTCATTGTATTGAGAATTCTGTCGCTACCAAGTGATGGGCGTGAAAAGATTGCCTCGCCCCTCTAATAAAAAAAAGGGGGCTCCCCTTTGGTTATGTGCCACACCTCACTCGGAAATAAACGTTGTGGCACAAAAGGGTGTGGCACATAACCAGGTGGGTCTAGGCTGCGGTTTTAGGCAGCTGATGTCGGGGCGTATGAAATTTCAAAACCATCAACCATCGAGGCGTACGCATCTGGGACTCTTCATAACTCGATGTGCGATCTCTAATATTCTGTCCCGTACTGTCATCCATACGTTACTCAGCACTTACACCCTTCTTCTTCCAAACAATACTTGCCCTCTCAAAATACCACGGAGAATAGCCCCTCACCATGTCTGAAATTTCTGCCTCTCTCAAGGCCGCCTGCATTTCTGGCAACTTATCGGAGGCCAAATCTCACTACAATGAATTCGCGAGCACGCGTCCGTCAGCCAAAGCATCCACGCTGTCCCAAATGGCCGTCCTCTCCGCGAAGAATTCTCACCCACCAATCTTGACCTTCTGCTTTTCCGAGGGTCTCACGATGAACCCGAGCTTGGTCAATGACCCTTTGGTCTATGCAGCCTGCGATGCCGGCTCTATCGCCGTCTTCGAGGTGCTTCTCGAGCATGGCATGGATGTCAACACGTACCTGGAAATGAACGGCTCACCGCTCGTGTCGGCATGCTACGCCGGCAATATCGAGCTCGCGAAGGCTTTATTAGATCACGGAGCCGACCCCAATTGTGGATATCCTCTCGGTCATTACGAGGCGCTCATATGGACTATCGTCGGCCCTCGAGCCTCACTGGAACTCGTAAAATTGTTGCTTATACGAGGGATGACGGTTAAGGGGACTGGGTCTTTGATCGCGGCTGCCGAACATGGTAATCTTGAGGCACTTCGACTGTTGATCGAACACGAATCCAAGAACGGGGTCTGCGACTTAGGGGAAGTCGAGGAATACGGGGAAGAGGACTCGAGGAAGCTGGACGACCAAGGGACACCGCTATACAAGGCCGCGGCACAAGGTCACTCTCAGGTTGTGGATTTCTTACTCGAGAAGGGAGCGGATCCAAAATTCAGAGACAGGAAGGGTCGTAGTGTGTTGGATATTGCTGTAGAGAATGGCCATGAGGATATCGCTAAGAGGATAAGGGATGGTGGTGCCTAGCATTGAACGCTGATCGTATCCTTCCGTTGGACCTGATACAAACTCTTGTGCTCGGGGACGCTCATCGTGTATTAAATTCACGAGGTATCGTTTCCGTGTTGATTTGAACCTCTCATATCAAAAGCTGCGCTTACAATCTCTCGCTGTATTTAAATAAAGAAAACATAATTCAGTATCGAGTTTTCAAGGTTAACCCTCTTGTCGGTTCTTGGTATCTTTTTCAGTGTTAGGCCCGACGGCCATCACTACGAGGTCAGAAAAGAAAGTATTCGGAATGGCCTCCGTACCGCAACTGCACTATCACGAAAATCAAACGAACACGCAAATAGTCAAATGTAATGACAATAGCACCAATTATACGTAGAAATGTTAGATGATATGAATTATAATATATATCTATCCATGAAAGTGATTGTCACTCTGTTTAAGAATAATCCGATCCACCCGATGCTTCTGATTCAAAATAAAAGGGTTAATATCCTTTTCTATATCCAACTTTTCTCATTCGTCATACCAGGCCAGTTCCAGTTCCAATCTATCCTTAATAAAGGATCGTCGACGTGATACTCGATCCTTTATGAGATTCCATGTATGCTCTATGGGATTAAGATCAGAGCTATTGCCTGGCCAAAACAACATATCTATTTCCTGCTCCATAAACAAAGGTCTGTTCCATTGCGAGGTGTGATTTGAGGCTCCATCCTGCATTAATGAAACCCTGTTTGCATGTGAAGCCTTGAATTTCTGATAGGCGGGTAAAAGAAGAGGCTGAAGAATACATCTATTATAGCGATACCAGTCAATCCCTCCGGGTGCAGAACGCCCACATGAAGGTAGAATAGTGATAATAAGATGAAATTCTGAATATATGGTGGGTGCGGATAAACTACGTTAGCCGTACGGCAGCCGTACGGCAGTCAATTGCGGAATCCGAATACTTTCTTTTCTGACCTCGTACATAGAATGCAGTCGTGATCTATATTCATTGGCACTGTTTATACTGTAAAACTTCTTCCATGCTGATTTAAAGCAGGCTGGAAATTTTGCGGATTGTTCAAAGTATCTGATGAGGGCAGTAGCAAGTTTTAGGCAGCAAACAGAATTGAGGTGTTGGGCATCTCAAGCCGATATAGAAGAAGCCAAATCATGCTCCACTATACTACGCCCCTACTGTGCCGCGCGGCATCGCCAGAAAAGGGCTGCTCTCTGCCCTTGCTCCCTCTGTGCTCCCTCTTGCTCCCTCTCGGCTCTCCTACGCTACCCTTACTGCTCCCTTACTGCTCCCTTATGCTCCCTTATGCTTTGCTTGACCAACTACGCGATATCCTACGTTCTTTACACCTACTCTTTTGGCTATCGAGCCGCCAAGGCTATGACAAACGAATATCAGCAGGCGACATGGATGACTATGCCAAAGAATGGTGGCGTTAATACCTTTATACTTGGACATGACACAGAGGCAGTCTTACCAGACGTTGAAGCTCAATTTCTGTTCATCAGCTCGTGCGACTCGCCATCACCACCGGCTTGAGAAGTTCCAAACGTGGCGCTGGCATTATAGCTGTCAAGAAAGATACGAGCATCAGATATATTTTGAGGAAGAAAACCCTTCAGCGATAATTTGTTCGACGCAGTCCACGTCTTGAAGGCGTGAACGTCCGCGCGCCCAACGGATTAAGACCATGCACCGCGATGATACTAGAAAATACCAAGTTAGGATCGAATTTTGGTATAAAAGTTGGCGGGTGGAAGTTTCAAGACTCTCTCAACCACTGCAACATCCGAGTGTCCAACTTCTGTCAGTTCCTTGAGGAATCTCCTCGTGTTTACTTAGACGGTTGGAGCCTTGAGAGATTGCTCGAGCGAGGCTACTTCTAAAAATTTAGGCACTACTCACAATGAAGAGGTCTCGGAGGTGAAAGAGGTGTTATCTTATTGTGCGAGCTCTGAGGGTCAAGCAGCCTGATTTCGGCCCAACTAGGCTACAGCAATCCAGTATCTCCTTGTAGTACCGGTCCCGGCGTTGTGTTGGAGTTTTGGTGTGTTGGTACCGTACGTGAAAGCTGGCTGAGATTGATTGATTGATTTATTACGCCCGGAGGCACTAAGCGGAACTAGTACTGTTCTACATACATTTCCTGTATTATCGCCATAACCTCCTTGAAAGCCCGTCTGCTTTGCTCAATTTACTCAATTTCTTGCATTTATTGTTGCGATTTGATTTTTGTGTCCCATATAGATTGTAAGTAGGTTTACTGAAGGCGATTCTCCAGCTGTTTAGTATCCTAACTGCAGCCACTAAAGCACTGCCTACTAAGGCGTTGGTGAGAGGGTTAGTTGTTTATCAGTCCGTGTCCGCTACCAGGTCCAGTATTTTGGTGTTTCCTGCGTATTTAATAATCGCCTCAATGGTTGCCAGGTTTGGTCTCCATTTACCGTTGTCTTTTTAGCTGGATTTGCCCCTAAGGAAGTACAGTAGGAGAGATCTCCCCATTTACTATTAGCTAGTCGTTGCATCTGTTGCCTTTAATCTCTCCACTGAGAGCATTGAAATAGGAAGTGTTTGACGGTCTCTTTACTCCCGCAATAGTCGCATTGCTCTGATTCCGTTGCGTTAATCACATTGTGGTAGCCATTTAGTCTAGCTATTCTAGTAAGTGGCTGAGCTAGTATTTTGGCACTTTTCTTAGTAAGAGAGTCATATATCTGTTTAATACACCTTCCTGGGAGGGCGCTATCCACCTCTTTGATATATTTCCCTACTGTCTTTGGTAGCGTGTCTCGACGCGGCCTTGATCTCCTGATATATCCTCGTATAGTCGTCCGTACTGGCTGTTTGTGTGCTGGGGTGGGGTCCTCTTGGGATAGTCTAGTATATCTCTTTGCGTATGCCTTTGCTGCTGTACTCCATTGTTGCCGGTTGCTTAATAGGATCTATTGGTTCCGTATCTCAGAGCGTTAGTCGGTTATTTTTCTAATTAAACTGTAGATCCTTCTTAGATACTTCTATCCTAATTATTGCTTTGGGTTTTAAATAGACTGGGGCGCTGATAGATAACTTGACTGGATAGTCACTGAAAGCTACTACAAAGATACATGGGTTGGTGCTTTGAAATCAGTGGTAAACGATGTACATATATAAGGGTTGATAGAGCATCTCAAATGATAAGTGTTGTGCCCTAAAATCCACTACTGTAACATAGGCTACGAGGCTGCCAATTTAGGCTCCCTTGTGCTGCGCCCCTTTGCTCCCTCCGGTGCTCCCTCGGTGCTCCCCCGTGCTCCCTCGGTGCTCCCTCGATGCTCCCCCCTGCTCCCTTTGCCGTCCCGGAACGGCAAAGGGAGCAGGGCTGCTTTAGAGGGAGCAGCGAGGGAGCACCGAGGGAGCAAAGAGGGATCTATGGGGCGGTGCAGGGCGCGCAGCAGGTGGGAGCCTGAATTGACTGCGTTGAGCCGGCTTCAGTTGCCCTCCATTTTGTTGGAAATGGTGGAAACAGGGAACGGTACTGTTACCCCTGTGGTTAGTAATCTCCGCATTGATCCGGCGCTAGTGGATGGGTATTTACCCTTCGCCCACTTCTTTCCTTCCTTCTTCATCGATATGCTCTACCTACTACATAGTTTAGTCAAATATATCTATATGCCTATCTACCCTCGTGTCCTCGTATACCAAGACATTTCTTCTGTACTGACTATGAAGATGAGAATGTCGTCATTTCAAGGAAATGACTCTGTCGCGTTCGTAATGACTCGAGCAAGCTTAGACGTTGCACTTTTTTCGTACATCTCGATTGCATCTTCATCTCAGCGTGACAAGACAGTAAGTCTACATCACATGATATATATTAGAGATCGTCGATGATCACTGCTGAGTCTGATAGCATCTTAGATTTCTAAAAGATAACAAGATTTTCAAAACACTTTATTTGTAGTCAACTCTGAGTCACATATGCTCTCTCACGTTATTGTCTGATAGTTGATTCATTTGTTCTTGTCATTTCTCTGCTTTTGCAACAACAAAATAAAGTTACTTGATTGATAAATATTTCAAAAGATATCAAAGCTTCTTGCTATTTCAACAACTTCAGACTCATTGAACAAGAAACTCAAATTATTTTATAATCAATGTGTGCATTGTATATTGCAATCAATTTTAATCATCATCTTTCTCGTCAATTAATGATTTATTGATGAGTGCTTTCAATATTGAGAAAAAATAAAAAAATTTAAAGTCAAGTTTTATTATGTTATTGCTGATTCAGAAAATTCTAAAATTCTTATGATAAAGAAAATCAAGAAGAAGAAGAAGAAGAATACAGATCTCGCTTGCAATGAACAAAGAAATGTAAATTATGATGTTCATTGATCAAAGTTCTCAAAAACAAAGAAGATGAAATTTCTTGAACAGTGTTTCTTGAAGCTGTATGATATTTCAAAGTTGAAAGTGCAAACTTTGCTCAAGAAATCTTTTAAACGCTGAATAATGCAAATTTCTTGCACTTCAGAATCAAGAGAGCTAGATCATTTCTGTAAGATTTGTCATCATGTTGACTTTCAATAATTAATCAATTGTTTTCTTGTGCAAGTTTTGAAGAACTTTAAATTGTTTTCATTAAAATGAGTTCTGCTGTGTAAGAAAGATTGTGCATTTTATTGCTTAATTGCAAAGATTGTGAAAGATGCTTTAAAAGAACAACAGATCATGATTGAAACTCAGAGAAAGAATGTCATATGTGATTTTAGAATATTGCTCAAAACAATAAATTCTGCTGATTATGCTAAGATAATTCTCTTGCTGATTTCACAGTCTGAGAATATTAATGACTTTAGTCACTTGATATTGTTCAAATATCATACTGAGAAAGATGTGATGATGAGAATAACAAATTATGAGATCTCTATTAAAAGCTTGCGAGTTGACTGTGAATTTATCAAAAGATGATGTCATTGCTGTGTGAGCAAGCAGTGTGAATTAAATTCTTCGATTGTGCAAGATCAAAATTTATCACAAAAGTTTCACTTAATAGATGTCAATCAGCAATGTGTTGTTGCTTACAAGCAGAATGTTCAATATGTGATTTTTAATTATGTCTGTAATGAAATGATGACATTGCAAAACATGAAAGTTCTTTGCAAAGATTTAATCATGAGTGAAGCTCTTATTCATGAAAAGCACAGATTATCAAAGATCATCAAAAATGCAATGATGTTTAAAAAAATGTTTGATGAAAGATATAAACTGATCACGTCAAGTCAAGTACTTGAGTTTGAATCAAGTATTTGACTTGAAAAGTGTTGAGTTAAGTTGAAATTTTTTTGAAAAAGTGTCGAGTTGAATTGAGAAGTTGAACTCAAGCACTCAAGTGTTACGAGTGTGTCGAAATTGAATAGAGTTTTCTAGTCAACAAGTTCTAGAAATTTTGACTCATGTTGAATCTCTAGTCTCAACACTCTATTCTAGCGCTTTCGATACTTGAGCAAACCTGCTTCGTTTTCTTTGTTTTGCTCTACTATAGATACAGCTCGAAACTCTCTTTGATTTCTTCTGTATTCTTAATATTCTAGTTAGAGCTACCTCTATTGATCAAACATTCTATTCAGCTACGCACTATCTCGCTGCAGTGTGGTTAGATTCTAGGCACAATCTCAACATCAAGTCGAGTTGAGAAGCTTGATTTGATAACTCGATTCGAAAATTCAACTCGATTCAACAAGATATTAAATAGATGTAAATAGCTTGATTGAACAGTCTTCATGATCTTCTTCATGACTTTCTACCATGTTTTCTCGTCATGACTCTCTATCAAAGTCAAACGATCTTCATGTTTTTCCTTCATGTTTCTCTTCATGTTTCTCGTCATGACTTTCTTTATGTTCTTCTTCATGTTTCTCATCATGACTCTCTTCATGTTTCTCGTCATGACTTTCTTCATGTTTCTCTTCATGTTTTTCTTCATGTTTCTCTTCATGTTTCTCTTCATGTTTCTCTTCATGTTTCTCGTCATGATTCTTTTCATGTTTCTCTTCATGTTTCTCGTCATGACTCTCTATCAAAGTCAAATGATCTTCATGTTTTTCCTTCATATTTCTCTTCATGTTTCTCGTCATGACTTTCTTCATGTTCTTCTTCATGTTTCTCATCATGACTCTCTTCATGTTTCTCGTCATGACTTTCTTCATGTTTCTCTTCATGTTTCTCGTCATGACTCTTTTCATGTTTCTCTTCATGTTTCTCGTCATGATTCTCTTCATGTTTC
>JAABUS010007466.1_pt1 | contig 12531 bp, 19 predicted proteins | sample 5560161 | NCBI WGS metagenome assembly JAABUS01 (sample SAMN10711885, study PRJNA513376) | rock metagenome | isolation source: Antarctica rocks | place: Antarctica: Victoria Land, Trio Nunatak nord | collected 2016-01-04 | reverse complement strand
GGCGAGAGCTTCCGGATGCGCGAGGCCCTGGCCCGCGGGGGAGGTCGCCTATCGGTGTCCTGACGTCGTCTCCGGGGTGGGGACTTTTCGTGGCCACCAGTGGGGACTTCTACGTGGCCATTGACACAGCACGCCTATTGTCGTCTGGCGGCTTTCCGCCAGCGGTTCCGCCGGACTCGACGATGGCGGCGGCGCGGTGGACTCAGTTGCGTCGGCTCGCATATCGCTGCACTCGGCCAGGTTAACGACGGGAACATCCTCGCCCGGTGGCGGTAAGCCAGTCGCCACCACCGTTAGATCGGTCCTTTCGAGCGAGGCATTGACCACGGCGACGTCGGCACTTGCACTCGATGCATCGGCGCCTAGCTTGACGGTCAAGGGTCCATCGTCGAGAAACGTTGCTCCCTCCGGTTCCGCGGCGACGGCAACTCCGGTCGGCAACCCGACGACCGCGACGACGAATGCACCCACTGCAAGCATCCATTTCGCAGAGACGCGATTTGACGCGGCGGTCATGCTCGGACCCCCATCTTGCGCGACTGTGGCCGCACGGCCTCCCTTACGCCACAGCGTCGCGGTATACGGCCAATGCCCCCTTGTCGTCGCCTATCTCGGAGAGGAAGTCGGCGTAGGCAGCCAACACCTGCCGACGTCGCGCACCCGAAGCGCGGGAACGGGCCAGATCGCTGGCGCGCTCGAATGCCGAACGAGCGTCGGACGCGTGTCCCAATGCTTGATGCGCCTTCGCGGCAGTCACCAATGCGGCGAGCATCGTCTCCGGCGAGGCTCCCAACTCTCCAAGGCTCAGGGTTCGCTCGACGAGTTTCACCGCCTCGTCTGGCCGTCCTTCGGCCAGCGCGATTTCCGCCTGGGTTTCGGCTACCCATGCCTTAGAGCGATCGTCGCCGAGTCCATCGGCTTCAATCGCGGCGATCTGGGCGAACTCCGCCGCTCGCTTGGTGTTGCCCAGCTTCAGGTAGGTAAGCGCCAAGTGATTGTGCAGCACACTCACCTCGAGCCGCGCATCCAGTCCCTCGTAGAGAGTCAAACTGCGGGCGCCGGCTCGGACCGCGGCCTCGAGATCACCGGCCTGCTTGTAGTTCTGAGCCAGCGAGTAGAAGTACGCGGCCTGTACCCGTGGATCGAGGTCGCCGATAAGTTCGCGGCCTTCCTCCAAATAGGCCAAGGCGGAAGTGTGGTCACCAGTCCACCCGACAACCGAAGCGAGCGATGTCAAGAGCCGGAGATTGAACCCGGGCTCAACCTGGAGGCCGCTTCGCACTCGCTCGAGCAAGCCGTCGAGCAATGCGCGGGCTTCGGCGATGTTATCTGTCTGATATTGCGCCGATGCAAGCCAATAGGTCGCCCACGCCGCATCGGTCACGCGTCCGGCGCGATCAAAGAGCTCCAATGCCTCGGCGGCGAGGCTGATGGCATCAGCCCCACGGTTCTGCCGACACAACGCCTCGGCTCGCCCGACCAGCGCTTCAGCCCGTGCGCTGGCGGTAGGCGCGCCGTCCGCTAAGCCGCGATACAGACGCTCTGCCCCCTCAATGTCGCCGCTAGCCAGGCGCAGATCAGCCTCAACACGCGACCATGGCTCGGTCGGTGGATCGAGCAGTTCGCGCATCGCGATGCCCAGGCGCTCGGCTAAGTAGTTCAGCGCTGCCATCGAAGGCTTGACCGCGCCACGTTCGAGGCTCGAGACGTACTGGCCGGTAAACCGATCGCCCGCCAGCTCACGTTGCGACACGCCACGACGCAGGCGTGCATCGCGTATGCGTTGCCCGATGCGTCTGGCCAGCGCACTTTCGTCGACGACCACGACGCGGCGCGTGCGCCGTCGCTGCTTCATTACCACGGATCGGAGTCTACACCGGCCGCAAGCGACAGTTGACCGCCTCGAAATAGATCGGCGCACTGAGCCCCAACCGCTCGAGCATCAGCATCAAAGCTGGCAGCGAAGGGACAACACGTCCGGTTTCGACCGACGAGACATACGCGGCGCTGAGCGGCGAGGCCAACGCGCGTTGCGACATGCGCGCCGCGACGCGCCGCGCGCGAAGCTCTTCGCCGATCGCTCGACCGTGGGCACTCCCCGCTCCATAGCGGGTCGCTAAAAAGATAGGTGCGTCTCGCATCGCACGATAGTACGCTCCGGCGCGTCGCTGCGCGAGCAGCGATCCGAGGTGATCTGGGCAGCCAGAAGGGAGCTGGCAATGCCCAAGCGACTCCGCATTTCTATCGTCGCGTTCGCCACGGCCAGCGTGCTGACCGTGCTCAACACCCTCGTAGCTCTGGCCAGCGATGGCCAAGTTCCGTTTCCGCGCTGACTGACCCCATCGCCTAATCAATCGGACTGACCAGGCTGACCCTGATCACCTCGACTACAACGATAGTGGACACCCGCCTATGGCCGCTAGCGCCTGCCAAAGGGAAGACGTCGCTTAATGCTATCCGTCATCATTTCGCGGGCCACGCGCGCCGGGTCCCAGTAGTCGGAGAACGGTAGTGCCGCAGGCGCCGCGCCGCGGTCACGCAATTCCGGCGTCCAACGCCGCGTGGCCGCCTCGGCCAACAGGTAGCCACGATTCATCAGGACGTTCATCTCGCCATCGCTGAAGCGATCCAGGTCCGTGCGAACCTCGCTGATGACATCGTCGACGATCTGTTCCGGATAGCCCGGAACCGCGTCCTCCGGCCTCTCTTCATAGCTGCGTGTCAGGCTTCCGATGCCCCAATACGTGCCTCGCAGCGATCGGTCGTCGTCCCGGTCGAGGAAACTGTCGATGAGCCGGCGCTTGCGCAACGCGCCACCCTGGTTCCCCATGACATTCACGTAACGACTGAGGCGCCAGAAGAGTCCCTGATCGGCTTCTGGGTCAAAGGTCGATCCGCCTTCGGAAACCAGGACATACTCGTGCGTCCGCCATACCGGCTCCAGACCCATGTTGTCGTAGAGGCCGCCGTCTGCGAGCCGGAGACCCCGAACACGCCCTTCGCGACGCTTGCTGCGGTCTCGGCCGCCGCGGAGCCTGTCCGGGCAATGCCGACTGGCAGTGGATCAAAGACCGGTGGGAAGTATGATGACCCGCCCACGGCGGTGGCGATCCAGAGGCGGTGAGTGCCATGGCGGGCCATGGATGCGGTCGACCTGTCCGCGGCTCAACGGCCATATCTCGCGCCGGCTGAACTCTGGCGCCAGGCGCCGGCTGTTCCAGTAGGCGCTGGACCCCGTCGCTGAGGCACCTCCTGCGTCGCCGTGATCAAAGGCTGGCGTGGCGGAGCCCGGATGTGGACGTGCGTCGGTCTCCTCGCGGTGGTCGCCTGTCGATCGGCCCCTGAAGTCGAGATCGTGTGCGGACCGCTGGACCCAGCGGAATGCGAAACTGCGGCCTCGCGAGTCCTGACCGAAGCCGCCGAGCGCCGCCCTAACGCCAAGGTTGTGAGAATCGAGTTCTCGTCAGCCGACGGAGCGTACTTCGTCCTCTACGAGGACGGGGCTGGTTTCGGCGTTCAGGGCTGACTGCTACCGGTCGACCGTGAACTTGTGCCTGTGGGGTGCGGAGAAACGTCCCCCGAGGCGGTCGGCCCACTCGTGACGTGCCATTCGGCCAGGGAAGGGTACGATCGACCAGTCCATCGCGAAACCTCGAGAGCGGGCAGTCAGCCCGACAACGAAGACCTGCTAACTGACGCGGCCGCAGTCGCGGCCGCGTGCAACGACCCGGAGATCGCCCGCTGGATCCCCGTCCCGCAGCCGTTACACCACCGCGGAGGCGCACCACTACATCGAGCAGACAGGCACGTTGTGGCGGACAGGCGAGGCCTTCGTGCTCTGCATCGATCGCGATGGCGCGGCGGTCGGGTCGATTTCGCTGAGCGATGGCTGAGCCGGACAGGAGACTCGCCATCGTCGTGCGTCCGGCCGAGCCCGCGGACGCCGAAGCGATTGCCGACGTTCATGCTCGGTCCTGGCCGCCCACCTACCGTGGACTCCTTCCCGCCCAGCTGATCGACGACGTGGTGGCAGGTCGCGACCGGCGCGCCGAGGTCTTCGGTCGGCTCCTCTCGGACGAGGAGGCTCCGCAGCGCATATGGGTCGCGGTGGACCGTAGCCAAGTCGTCGGCATGGCCATCTGGAGCCCGAGTCGGGACGAGGATGCAACCGACCTGACCGCCGACCTCGAGGCGATTTATCTGGATCCGGCCGCGATCGGCCAAGGCATCGGCAGGCGGCTGACGCAGGCTGTGGTCGCCGACATCGAGCTGGCTGGATTTGACGAGGCCACCCTCTGGGTGCTCGATACCAACGAGCGGGCTCGCCGCTTCTACGAGGCAGCCGGATGGCGGCCCGATGGGGCGATGAAGGTCGAGGAGCGTCCGGCTGGCACGCTCAACGAGGTCCGCTACCGACGGTCGATCGGAGCAGATCGCCGAGGTTGACCACCTCTCCAGTCACGAGAGTGAGTCGAGGCCCTACCTCGATGTGGTGCCACAGACCTTTAGCGAAGTTGCGTGGCTGAGGGCGGGTCGCGCGTGCCGTCGCTGCCCTACAGTCAGCTCCGTGAGCGCGAGGCCGATATCGTCGGCTGCCGTCCTTCAGGACGTGCTTGATGAGTTCCGTTCAAGGCGCGACGTCCCCGGGCTGAGCGCTGCGGTCCTGCTCGGCGAGCGGGACCCGTGGGCCGGAGCGGCCGGCGTCGCTGACCCAGAACGCGATCGACCGATGACGCCCGCGACGCAGTTCGCGATCGGCAGCATGACGAAGAGTTTCGTCGCCGCACTCGTCCTGCGCCTGATCGAGCGCAAGCACCTGGCCCGCCACGATCCGATCGCCAGCTACCTGCCGACGGGGATCGACAGCAACGGTGCCACCGTCGAGGATGTGCTGGCGCACCGCAGCGGCATCCCGGAGCACGTCACGCCGCGCTTCGTCGCGGAGCTGCTCCGAGAGCCGTCGCGAGCGTGGACCCCGGCCGAGGTCTTGAGGTATCAGGAAGGACCGGCAGGCTCTCGCGGCCGGTCCGCGTACTCGAGCACGAACTACATCCTGCTGGGCATGGCCGTCGAGCACATAAGCGGAGTGCCCCTCGGAACCAGCATGCGGGAGCTGCTGCTCGATCCCGTGCGACTCGATCGGGTCATCTATCAGGGAACAGGGGCTCCGCCGACGCCTCGCGCCACCGGACTGACCCATTTCGCCGGCGAGGTGCCGGTGGCGATTCGCGATACCAGCGGGCTGTTGCCGTGCCGGTCGGTCGCGACCGCCGCCGGCGCCGCGGGCGGCGAGCCTCGCGCGCTGGGCCTTTCTCCTGTATCGAGGCGCCGCGATCCTCCAACCGGAGGGTCAGCATGTGCTTATGGGCGGCGACAACCACGCATTCGGCTCCACCCGCTTCGAACTGGACGGTGAGCAGGCCGTCGGCCATCCCGGGCGCATCCCCGGCTACCGTGGCGCCTTCGCCTACCTGCCCTCGCTCGAGATGTCCTGCGCCGTCTTGATCAACACGGATGCCCAGGACGCCGAGCCGGTGGAACTCCTCACCCGGCTGGTCAGGGCTTGCCGCTCGTCCGGTCAGGATGATGCGCTGGGGGGCGAGGCGTGATCGTCGTCGTCGAGGGACCGAGCGCGGCTGGCAAGACCTCGTGGGCCCGACGGCACGCAGGTGATGGGCTCGTGGAGAAGGCGATCCCTCCCGCGGATCCGCCGCGGGACGCAAGGGCGGCGGCCGATTCTGGGCGGACCACGGGGCGGCTCGATGGGGGCAGGCAATCGCCACGGAACAGCGAGCCGGCATTGCCGTCTGCGACACCGATCCGCTCAAGCTCCACTACGGCTGGTCGCTGTGGCGCCTCGGCGCAGGCAGCGAGACGGAGTTCCGACACCAGGCCGATGTTACGGTCGGCGAGCCGCCTGGCTGCCAACGGACCCGTCAGCCCCCCTCGGGAAGCAGAATCGTGTCCCCCAGCTCGACGGTGATGGCTGTGGGATCGGCTGGCTCCGCGAACGTCAGCACCATCCCTCGCCCAACCGCCATCGCATCGCAGCCCTGACGGGGCACGGGAGTGACCACCAGCTGTCCCGACGTGACGGTCAGGGTCGCCTTCACATCGCAGACGGTCCCGATCCAGCCAAGGACGAGGTCGCGATCCGACAAGAGGCCATGCGCGATGTCGGCGTCGCCGGCCCACGCGATTGCTTGGAGATCGCTATCGGTCGCCGCTCGCCACGCAACGACGATCCCTGGCTCTCGGACGATCGCGACCTCCATCTCGCGGTTCGCGAAGAAGATCCGGAGGGATCCGAGGGGCGCAGCCGATGTGCTCGGCGCCTGTTGCGTCACACCGGACCCACACGCGGACACAGCGAACGCGACTGCCATGAGCCCAGTGCACTTGAGCCTCATCCCGACCTCGCAAGGACCGCACCCGTCGTGTCTCGGACGGTCCAGGCTGGGAGAGCGTAACGGCCCGCGGTGGCCCGTTGGCCAGCTCCGAGTAGCCCGTGGGCCCGGTCGAGGCCCTGAGCCACCGGATCCTCTAGGGGGCCAGCACGACGGGGATCGGGGTCCCTTGTTGCAGGTCGAGCACGACTCGCTCGCCGAGCGGGGCGGCCATCGTGGCGGAAGCCGTGCGCCGCGCCCCGACGGCCGAGCACGCCTGGCCGAAGGACGCGACATGGGGATGCCGGGTGACGATGACCACAACCGCGAGATCGGACTCGACCGCTTCCGCGGTGTAGTCCTCGCCGCAGGGCTTGTCCCCCGGATCCGGTGCGCCGACAAAGGCGACCGTGAGCTCGCGCCCACCGACCGTCCCGCTGGCCGAGTCGATCGCAAGCCCAAGCTGCGGATCGCCCTCCCCAGGGGACACGACAACCACCGGGTCGGCGAGAGCGACGCGGGTCACCTTGACGGCCGTGCCCTGCACGGTGAACTCCCAGATTGGCGCGGTCGCAGGGCCGCGGGTCGTCTGGATCGGCCCGGACGTCAGGCGTGCGTCCGTCACCAGCAGCATGGCGCAGTCAGCGCAGGGCGCTGCCGTGGTGTTCTCGATCGCAATGATGGCCTCCTGCGCCGAGAGCAGGGGCACCTTCGTGGTCGTCCCGTCCTGCCACGCCACCTCCCCGTCGGGCGGCGCCTCCTCGGACAGCGGGTGGTCAGACGCGACCATGCCGGCCATGAGCGCACGCTTGTTGTTGTCGCCCACGGCGACCTCCCAGTCGCCGATCTGGCCTGTCAGCTCGCCGACCGGGGTGACCGAAGAGCCCGCACCGGCGGCGGCGACCGCCTCCGCCCAGCCGGCGAGCACGGCTTGTGCGCGCTGACGGGCAGCGGCCGGGTCGGTGGCTCCGGGCGCCCCGATGCACCCTGCCAGGGCCATCGCCGCCAAGAGCGCGAATGCGTAGCGCCCCGCCGCCTTCGACAACGACGTGTGGTCGGCCCATCGCGCAACCAGCCGGACGGATCGCGCCATGCTGCCCCCTCACCTCCTACTGCGGTCGCAGCCTATTGGTCGGGCCAACCCCGGGTCAAGGGTCGTCGGGCAGACCCGCTATTCGTCCGTTGAGGCCATACCGTCGGGTTCGGGCAAGCGGGGCGAGGATCCAGACGAGCTGCGCCGTCGTCGCCGCACCGACCTTGGATCTGGCGTTCGCCAGGTGGTGCTTGACGGTCGAGAGCGACAGGCCCAGGCGGTGGGCGGCTGCCTTCTCGGACCCGGCGACGAGCACAGCGGCCACGACCACGACCTCGCGGTCCGTGGCGCGCGAGGTCGGAAGGTCGTCGGTGGCGGGGCTATCCCAGACGGGACCGTGTCGCGCGGGGCGTCCGCCAACCGGAGTCCGCGCTCATGCCTGCCGCCTTGCCGCGGCGACCCATTCATCCCGGCTCTCGATCGGCAGGCTGTAGGTTGTAATCGCGTGTCCAACACCTGTCGGGCGCGCCAATGCCCACATTTTTCGCGGCCGCCCTGGCGTGCGCATGGCCGGAACCACGACCTTCTGGGCAGCGCGAGTGCGAGGCCATGCGCGTAGGCCTCAGGCGCGAGCCGCACGCTCACGAACTCAGCACCCCGGACGACGATTTGCTCGCATGGCGGCTGCGGTGGCGCTTCACTACATGCACTACAACTTCGCCCGCCCGCACAAGAGCCTGGGGCGGAACATGACGCCGGCGATGGCTGCTGGGATCACCGATCACGTCTGGACGGCAGAGGAGATGGCGGCGCTGCTGGATTAGTGGGGAACCTTGGACCAGGCGCGGCTGTAGATTGGACGGAATGGCACCGCGAGAACGCCGCACTCTCGTCCTAACACTTCTCCTCGGCGTGTGCGCCGCGTGTCAACCAACAGTGCCGGTAGTGATGTCTCCGACCGCCACGACGCCGGAACCGAGCGACGTCGCATCTCCTGGCGGGACGGATCAGCGCTACCTCTTGACGACCCAACCGATCATCGTCGGCCACGGCCTGGAACAGTGCGTTGCGTTCGCGTCGTCAGGTGCCCCAGATGTCTGGTGGTGGCCTCCGGTCGGCGGCACGTGTCCCGCCGATGCGGCTCCCATCCGAGTGGACGGAGCGCGAGTCACTCCACTGCCGCGGACGGACCAACGGCTCGTCGTGTATGACCTACCCGACGCCCCGCAAGTTACGTTGCTAGTCGATGCCGAGCGGTCGCTCCGCGTCGGATTCGGCGCTGATGCGCAAGTCGTGGCGGTGACGCGCTTGGATGCGCTCGCCGACTCAAACTGACCCACTACCAGATCGTGCTGTCCCTGGACACCGCCAGCTGCGCCGTGACGATGTCGCCAGACAGCAGCCACAGCAGCAGCTGGCGATCGCGCTCGGGCAGGGCCGACCAGATGGCGTCGGCCGGGGTAGAGCGTAGCGAGTCGGGTTTCCCGGCAAGCGCACCCTGAGCACGGTTCGGTGTCGCGCTCATCGTCACCCTGCTGACACCTATGTCGCCGATGAGCGCGACGATGAGGACGACAGCTGCGCGCCACCCGCTGGCCCCCCATCACGCTCGTCGCTCAGCCGCCGAACCCGGTCGCCGAAGCCGAGGCGGGGGGGCTCGGGCAGGACGTCCGCGGTCATCACCTGTTCATACGGGGCTACCCCGAGGGCAACATGCGCGCCGCGCCGATCGTGCTCGGCATATCGGCCACTCCGGAGCGTCTTGCGAGTTTTCTCGAGAGCTCGGGCCGGACCGCACGAGTCGCCCGGTACGCGGGTGAGCGTCAGACGGACGCCACGGCGCCTTTTCCGGAAGCCGTGCGCAGTGAAGAACACCACGCGTGCGTCCCGATCTGGCGCCAAGCGCGGCATCTTCGGCCGAATACGCCGCCCGCGTGTCAGCGGCTTGAACGAAGCGTCGGAAACTCGTGCCGTGGTGAGGCGTCTGAATGCCGACGGTGTTCCAAGAACGATGAGGCGCCAGTATCTGCTCCTCGCGGTCCTCGTTGTGGGCCTCACGACAGCGGGCTGCGACGTCTTCGGCCTATCTACGCCGGCTGCCGAGATCTGCGCCGGCGTCGCCCGCGACTACTCGGGGTCCGCGGTGGGGTCCTTCAACACAACGGTCGGCTCAATCCGGGCTTTGGAGCCGCGGCCGGGGCAGCCACAACGCTGGCCAGACTTCGCGCCAGATCATCCCGCGGTCCTCTGCTACATCGATGGCCAGATCGCGAAGGGCCCGCCCCCTGGTCCGAACGGCGAGGTCTCCAAATCCTTCGACCGAACCGTTGTTGCGATCGTCGATGGCCAGTCCGAGTTGATCATCGCCGGCTACCGCGACCAGCTCCCGGTTCGAGCACCCTGACCATTCTGGAGAGGAGGTGTTAGCAGGCCGATCTCGCGTCTATTCGGAAGGGCGATTTCCACTCAACTTGACGAGAGCCCCCCACAGGAGTATCTGGGCGTGTCTCGCCAGGAATCTGGATGCCGTGTCAAGGGACAGCAGGATCTGAATGCCAGCGGACATGGGAATCTGGACGGAGGCGGACACGAACCCGGACGCTGACGGCTCAGTCCACCATCTCGAGGCCGCATAGCCCCTTGGCCTCGCCCTGCAGCGCCCGAAAGTCGACCCCGTCGATCGGCATCCACGGGCCGGTACGCCAGCTGGCTCGGAACTCGTCAAACGAGGGCGGACTCTTGGGTGTGAAGCCGAGGCTCATCAGGCACTGCCGCTCAAGCACCCAGCGGTCGAAGGTGTCGCGCAGCTCGTCGAGGACATCAGGAACTGGACGCCCACGGTCACGAGATATGGACAGGCGCGGACGCGAAATCTGGACGCTCGTGGCCACGAGATCTGGATGGGACAAGTGGACGGGCCCTGCCCAGCGCGCGGCTGTGGAGTACGGCAGGAACTGGACTTTTGTTCGCGTATCGCGTGGCTCCTGGCCGCGGACGACGAGGTTTCACAAGCGCGATGGAATCTCCAACACGCCGTTGGCGCGGAGGACGGTCAAGGCCAGAGACTCAGCGGACGACGAGGTCGCGGACTTGGAGAACGGCCCCGGGCTTCAACTCGACGACGTCGAAGATGAGATAGACCTTGACGGGCTCAGGCCCGTCGTAGGGATCCCGTTAGACGCTGCCGATCGGCGGACGACCGCCGATGTCCGATCGGACCTCGATGGCGACGCCATCATCAATCCAGAATGTCGTCGGTCGTGTGTCAGCCAGTCGCGCTGATCGTTCAGCCATGACTGGGGCCGGCCGCTTCCCACGTGTACCAGGTCGTCGGTTCCCAGGAGTACACGGCGTTGGACCGCGGTCGCCCGAAATCCGGCCTTCGAACATGCACCGATCGACTGGCCTCAGCTCGTCGGCCGGGACGGCGATGTCAGGCCCGATCGGCACAAGCCGAAGGGGCGGGGGCGCCACAGCCCACCAGCAGTAGCGCGAGAGCCGCCACGAGCAGCACCGCGGGCAGTATCGAACTGGAACGGCGACGCATCCGAGCCACCAAACCGAGCCGGGCAACCCAGCGTTCGAAGGCCAAGGGATGAGCATGATCGGCCAAGCATCCGGTCGCGTCCGGCGTCCTCAACCCCGACTGAAGAACACGAGGTGCAGCGCTCCGCGACCGGGCCGCAGCGCGCCGTGAGCAGGACCGCGAGTGCGGCCACGACACGGGCCCAACGCTGAGGCCGCCCCGCTCCAACAGGATGAGCAGGCACCCACCACGTCAGGGCATCCGGAGCACGTGAAGCGGATCCCGGGTCGCCGCGACGGCGGCCGGGAGCGCCGAGGCGCTGACGAGGGCGAAGACGGCCAGGATGCCGACGGCAAGCGGGAACCGCCCGTCCGGCAGATAGCCGAGTCTGGAGCCGAGGTAGAGCCAGCCTGCCGCCGTGCCGATCGAGGCGCCGACGAGCGCCGGCCAGAGCGTGCCAAGCATCACCAGGACCGTCAGCTGGCCTCGCGTCGCCCCGAGCGCCCTCCGGCGACCGAAGTCTCGGCGGGCGGCGACCGTCCCGGCGAAGATGACCACGCTCACGAAGACCATCGCGACGCCCAGAAGGGCGAGGACGACGACCCGGTCTCGCCGGCTGACCTCGTCCTGCACCGCGGCCCGAGCCTCGATCAAGGCAGGGCTCCGCTCGATCGACGTCGTCTGCGCGGCATTGGTGCCGATCATCGAGGCGAGGCTCGCGGCGACGACTTCGACCCAGCCGACGTCGTCGACCGCGACGATGATCCGCTCGAGCCGCAGGGCATACTCGTCGCTCGGGACGAGGATAAACGCCTCGAGGCTCGTCAGCGGTTCGCTGGCTTCGAACCACCCGACGACCCGGAGGCCACCCGGGTCAAGGACCGAATATGCGCCGGCCAGGCCGACCCGCCGGGCGCTCGTCGCCGAGAGGAACGCGCCGCCACCGGCGGTCGAACCGTTGAACGTCACCGGGGCCCCAACGGCGCGGTAGGCGCGGACCGGCGCCGGCCCGCCGCCGGGCTCGCGGATCCGGACGTCGAAGACCGGGCCGAGGCCGACGACCCAGGCGACGCCGTCGAGCCGGGCGATCCGCTCGACCGCCGCCGACGGCAGGCTAAGCTCGCTCCCGGTCGAGACGATCGTCATCGTCCGGGCGCCGATCTCGTCGACCCGCCGCAGGATCGCGGCCTGCGCCTCGACATTCAGACCCGCCACGCCGAGGACGGTCGCCGGCACCGCCAGCGCCAGCAGGAGGACGAGGGCGGATACGACCCGCGTCGCCCAGGTGACGCGCGCTGACTCCGCGATGAGCGGCAGCCAGGAGCGTCTCAGAGGCGGTACGTGCGATGGCATCGGCTTGCCAGTGCCTCGTCGTGACTGACGATGACGACGACCCCGCCGCCGGCCGCCTGATCGCGGAGGACGCCCTCCACGGCCGCCGCGTTGGTCCGGTCGAGGTTGCCGGTCGGCTCGTCGGCCAGAAGGATCGAGGGCTCGTTGAGGAGAGCCCGGCAGAGGGCGACCCGCTGAGCCTGACCACCGGACAGGTCGGTCGCCTGGCGGCCCGGCTCGACGTCGACGTCGAG
>JAABUS010007465.1_pt1 | contig 12533 bp, 20 predicted proteins | sample 5560161 | NCBI WGS metagenome assembly JAABUS01 (sample SAMN10711885, study PRJNA513376) | rock metagenome | isolation source: Antarctica rocks | place: Antarctica: Victoria Land, Trio Nunatak nord | collected 2016-01-04 | reverse complement strand
AAAAAGGTGTCCATCTTGCAAGGTGGCTTCTATGAGTGGGAGAGAGCTGGCAGGTAGGTTTGACAGAGGGTCCTGCCATGCACGTGCTGGGGCAGTAGCCAAGATTCAAGACACTCTGGCTATCACTTGGAACCATGCATCTCAGCAGATATGAGCGTGTTGGTTGCAGCAATCACATGTTGGTTTGGAGTACAATGAGTGCCTGATGACTTGGCCTTTGGTGCAGGCCATTGGATGAAGAGTCCCTTCCAAGCAAACAATGAAACAGTTGTATCCCACGTTGCTTCCGTTCATGTTTTGTTGTTGAGCATGTCTGCTCAGCTTTGTTGCCTATGTATACCTATATGGAGAGTTGTATCTGATAGCAATTATGAAGAGATAGCCATACACTAGCAGTATATTAGCTAAGGAGACAATACAGTGTGATGTGCTGTGTACTTGCAAGAGTCATTCACGCAACAAAACCCAGGGACAAGTATGTCTTCAGCATCACTATAAAACTTGTCTCGAGGTGCGAACCCTTTTCACCGTTGACATTAATGCTGAGCAATGCAATTGGTGACAGTTCTCAGTATTTTGCACGCAAATGTATGAGGAGGCCAAACACACACGTACATATATCGAAGAATTTTCATCGTTGATAGAAAGTGCGGAAGTGCAAGCTGAAAATTGTGTGATGTTACAATGCAAAAAGCTGAACATGGATTCGTTTGACAATTTGCTGAGCATGTGATAAACGGTCCACCAATATACAATACTACGAGTTACGGCAATTTTGTTGACAACAAATGCTGAGCTTGCTGGAATCAATCGGAACAGCGGCCCTAACATGAAAGAGCGGAAACATAAGATGCGCCCCCTTGCACCCACGCTACATAGCAGTACGCATGCCACATTGCAGCCTTCGTATCACATTCAAAATCTTAGACTGGGGTCCTTCTGCCCCTTCCCAGGCCCCTGCCCGCTTGGCCTGCCTGAGCACCACCCCTCTGCCCTCCTGTACCCTGTCCCCCCTGAGGTCCCCTGGATTGCCCATACTCCTGCCTGTAGCCCCCATCCTGACCATCCTGCTGCCCACCTCTGCCACCAAACTGACTGTGTTGTTGTGCCTGCTGGCCACCGCCAGCTTGTCTTTGGGTGCCGCCACCACCACCTCGGCCACCCCCTCTGCCACCGCCATAACCTCCTCTGCTACCGCCAGCACGGCCACCACCGCCCTGTGCATCTGGAGATGCGTAGCGAAAACCAGGAGTACCTTTCAGCCCCATCTTGCCGACTGTTTTCCTCTCTATTGCTGGGGGCTCATCACAGCCTGCACAAACACATGTGGCAATCGAATCTATTTGCTCTTGCTTGCAATGGCTGTGTCTGATGGTACATGGAGCACCACCCTTGAGGGCAACAAGCGTTGATCAGGTGTCATGCTGGCAGACAACATAAACACTGCCAGGCGCCAGTGATGCTTTGTTATGCTCAAGCAGCACATGCTTGCTGTGGCGGGAATGTGAGCAACCAGGTCACGCACTATTCAGCATAACAGACTGTTGGTGAATTGAAGTGAAAGCAGCTTCAACACGCATGTATCGCCTATGGCTGAATCTCACCAATGGTCTGAGAGAAGTAGTTGGCTTGCTGAACCAGGTGCTCAGGTGTCCAGCGCAGCTTGCTCTTGTAGGAGTTGTAGAAGCCCAGCCAAGCCTGATAGGCACTGGTCTTGCTGCTGTCCTGGACCCGTGCCAACCCTTGCTGCGCCCTAGCCTCAGACTGGGCCAGCTCCTGCAAGTCAACATCGCATTTGCATCAGCACAAACATGATCACTCAACAGCTTCAAAGGCACAAGGTGCTGTTGTCTGCTGCTTCTGCTGAGAAGGGCTGTAACAGCGGGCAGACAACAGTTGTCATATGGCAGGGAGTGTGATTGTCACCTCTGCATGCGGCACACAGGCATTCATTTGGGAGCGCAATGATGCCTTGCAGGCTCTGTACAAGGTGCAGTCCAAATTGTGTGCTCTGACCTCAGAAGAAGCTACATTCCAACATGTTTCTGGTCAGTTGAAACTCACTTTGGAAGTAAGCACGAGCAGAAGGTCAGCTGCCAACACCCAAGTCTGATGATCTTGCCTCTTGAAATCAGGCAAGCCGACCACCTGTACCGGGCCTGTGCGGGTTTAAGCACAGACAGGCATTGATAGCATACTGCAACACACATTTCAGTCAATGGGCACAGCACAGACAGTCAGTAGGACCCACCTCTACAGAGGTAGGCTTGAGTCTGTTGACAGGCAGCTCTTGAATGGTCCTCAGGAAGAACTGCTCAAAGTCATGCAACAGCAGGATGGCCTGACCCTGCTTGCCAGCACGAGCTGTCCGCCCCACTCTGTGAATGTACTGTGCCTGATCTGCTGGCATGCCCACCTGCAACAGCGCATGCAGGGGCATGGTTGAGCGCATTGCTATCAGCCACATGTCATAACTGGCATAATCATTGGACAGGCAACAGAATTGGACAGGCAATAATCCTGCTGGCTTAGAATGGGCATGCTGATCAATAGGGGACTGAGTGTTCGATGTCAATGCAACATGTCTCAGAAGCACCTTCAGATACACTGCAGAAACACCAGGGGGTATGGCTACACACATGCACGAGGATAGAGCTTGCATCTAGTGTCATCTCCACAATCACCACTGCTGCTTTTGAGCATATGTCAGACTGGCCTAAACAATAATATTAAAACAAACATGATGGCCACAGATAGGCTGCTTGCCTGTCAGTAAAGACATGGATTCGTTCAGGAACACACTGAAGCTGAATCAGCGCAGTGGGCGGCTTTATAGCCACACAACCAGAGATCATGACATCATCGTCAGACAGCGTTTTAGAAAAGAAAGAATGCCAGTGAATCCAACAGGTGCACAAAGCCAGAACTGTGCATCCCACAGCAGCAGAAGTCAATTAAGCCAGCAGGTGAGCACCTGCATGACCAAGGACACATCTGGGTAGTCCACTCCCCTGGCGCTGACGTCCGAGGTGAACATGGTGAGCCCACTTCCTTCCCTGAACTGGCCAGCCACCTTGGTTCTGCAAGCACCCATGCACACCAGGTCAGCAGCATGCCAGACTTGACTGCCAAAGCATTGCTATTGTTCAAAATTGGCAATGCTTGTTTCAGGAAGTGTTTGAGGAGTCATTTACGGTAAGCCAGCACAAGAGCTATTGACAAAAGATGATGAGGTATGGACAAAAAGCTATTGACAAAAAGTATGGACATGGCTTCACAGTCAAGAAGCACCCCTTCTGTGCCATCACTGGGAAACAAAGGCTGTGCATCTACGGTCTGAGAGTTTGCTGGTGGTCGTCCATCGTCACAAAGCTTCTGGCTCGTTGCTTTTACCAGAACAGAAGCTATGGCGTGGCTGTGAGCATGCACCACAGGATGCAAAAGCCAAATATGTACCTGTGGCTTTGGCTTTTGCGGGAGTGGATCTCTAGAACAGGAATGCCAGCTGCGTTGCACAGTTCAGCATACATCTGGGTCAGCTTGGCTGTTGTGAAGAAGACCAGGACCTGCAAAGCATTGCTGCTGTCACAAATGGTGGACATACTTGCCATGATGATGTGTGAACTTTCCCTACATGGGGCTGCTGATATCTTCTGAGCACACTTTTGTTGTCATGCTCATGGCCTGGCCTAGCCAAACATGCATTGCAGATACAGACTGATGACATAGGTCTAATGAAATGAGGGCTAATATAGTGAGTCACCTTGTGATTTGGGTCAGAGGCTCTGTGGTCAGCTAGGATGTGAATGAGCTGTGCTGCCATCTGGTCCATGGGAACCAGCATGGCAGACTGCTGCACCTGCAAGGGGAATACAAACATCAAAAGCCTCTCACTCATCAACACACAAGATACAGTGCAGCATCATCCATCACACTTGCAGCTAGCGGCATTCCTGCGCTACACCCAAAATTGTGCGTCGTCATACAACTGTACAACTTAGCACTGACCATCCCTTGACAGGCGAGACTGTGGGGCTGCATGTGCAGTGCAGTGCTGGCTTTCCAGTGCTGATGTGCATGCTTGCAATGACTGTGCTTGCCGTCACTGACTGTGCTTTCCACGACTGACAGTAGACTGCCAGGTGCAAAACCAAGCTGCAAAGCTGGGTCTGCAGATGTTGCCAAGCATGCAGCCATAGCTTGTGCCTGAAGCATGAGTAGTGGGCAGACATTGGGCTGATTGGGCAACCAGCAGTTTGTCAAGTGCATTGTAGCACAATGAAGTATCAGAAGCTGTGACCTGTGTTGCACACCAGGACCAGGGTAAGTTTGAGCAGAACAGCATAGCAGCAAATGTACCTGGGAGCTTGAATGGGTGCTGTCCTCTCCTACAGTGTCAATCAGCTGGAAGCCCGGCCTCAAAGCAAACTTGGCTAGCTCCTGAATGTCTTGAGGGAAGGTGGCGGAGAAGAGAAGAGTCTGCCTGGTGGACTTGTTTGGCAGGGCTCGCAAGATCTTCTCCACATCAGGCCTGAACACAGAACGTACAAGCACAGTGAGGCAACCTGCTGCTGCTATAAGGTTCAGAAAGGTGAGCTGCGTTTCTGCTGTCACACAGGGCTTTCATGAATGTGATTTGACAGCACACGGCAGTGCTGCTCAGCACCCACATTGACTGGACATGCAGAGAGCAAACACAGCAAGCTGAGTGAGCGCTCTCAAATGACCACATAACTTGGACCTAAAATGATACCATCAAGGTGTATCGCTCAAAAGGCGTCTGTGAGAGTGTTCTGAGCATTGAAAACCGCGAGGCTTGTTGTCGAATCTCAGCTTTCCTACCTGAAGCCCATGTCCAGAAGACGGTCAGCTTCATCAAAGACTAGAGTATCCAACTTTGTCATGAATTGTGCAGCATCCCTGTTCTGCAGGTGATCCACCAAACGCCCAGGGGTGGCGACAAGGATGTGTGGCGTTGTTCTCTTGATCTTCTTGATCTCTGAGTCAATGTTGGTGCCGCCAACCACACACTGCAAGCTGACAGCTAACACTTGTACCCATGACGCTCACTGTCATGCAAGTGCTCATTGATGTGTGTTGCAGCAAAACGCAAACAGTCTGCAGATCATGAGGGACGTTAACAGCTTTTGAGTCCAGCACAGTGAGCTGAAGACAACAGTCATTGACATCAGGAGCCTGTTTACCTGGACAGTGATGTTGTGAAATCTGCCGAGAGCTTCTGCCTCAACCGCGATCTGAGAGGCTAACTCCCTGGTTGGGCTGATGACCAGGGTGGAAATCAGGCCAGAAGTCTTCCCTGCCATCTGCAGGGTTGGCACAACAGCATCAGCATCACAGGGTATAGAGACTGTGCACGTGTCACACTGGCCATGCATGCAGGAAGAAAGCACACCCATGGAATGAACTGTGACGTTCAGTGCATGACACTGGAGAGCATTAGGGCGTGGTTGTACTGGCGGTCGCATGCTCAGCTGACTCAGCTACATCATCAATCATATCACACTGTGTGTAGGGATCATGAATGAGCATTACATTGATGCAAAGTGCCTCAACGATTCTTACCCTTTCCAAAGCTGGTATGAGAAAAGCAAGAGTCTTGCCAGTGCCAGTTTTGGCCTTGCAGACCATGTCCACTCCTTGAAGACTGGGTGGCACAGACTGTGCTTGTACAGTTGTGCACAGATCATACTTCAACACCTCTGCCAATGCTCTGTAGCACACATGTGAGTGAAGAGGGCAGGCAAGATGAAGTCACATGTGCCAATCGTTGAACAAGCCAAAAACGAGGACTTTACCTTTTTGTGGCGCTGCAAATTGGCAGGTCTGCAAAGTGAACATCTGTCAGGTGTGCTCGTGTTGTGCTGGAGGTCCTGGCACCTTGTGAAGCTTGGTGGGAGGCGGACAGTGGCTCAGCCAGGACCACTTCTGCCTGACTGGCTGCACTAGCAGTGGTCAACCCTTGTGATCTAGGGTGCTGTTGCAGTCTGGCTTGCTTTTGGCCTGGCTCTGAGCTGCGGTGCATGCCCTGTCCATCTTGCAAGTGCAGACTTGCAAAGCCAGGGGGACCGGCCGAAACAGTCCCTGCACCTGACTGGCGTTGCAAAGATCGCTTCCTGTTACGGTTAGCGTTATGGCCACTCTGTGGCCGGCCTTGGGGCTGCTGCATGCTGTTGAGCGAACTCGAGAGCAATCGAGGGCTGAAAATCCGATTTAGACAGGACAGGCAGGACCCTCCTCTGCGCAAAGGACACTGTCTGTCAGCTAACGAGTAAAGCCTTGTGCGCAGCCGGGAGAATCTGAAGCAACGTTTGACTTACCTGATGCACTTGCTAAGCATACAGACACACGACCTGTAACTCAGTGTTTACTTGATCAGCGCTGACTTCGATAGCTCTATGGACTTGCCGCCAGGTGTTTTGAGCCGTGAACATTTTGAGCATAAGAAGAAGAATACCCCACAATCAAGAACTTCTTGACAAGAAGGGATGCACCCAGACCAAATAAAAAATTAAACAGCCGCGTTGACTGAAAGCGCAGATGAACCTCGTAGTGAATCCAGCACATGCCTCTACAACTTATGGCAGCTTCGTGTAAATGCATTACACCATCAGACCATGCCAGCACCAGCCGCTTCCAGCGGTCCTGATGAGACTGGAAGATGTGCTTCCTCATTACGTCGTATGGGTGGCAGAGGACGACTGGGTGAATCTGAGATCGTGCGCAGAAGCTGCCGTTGCTTGTCTTCTTGCTTATCACTGCGCAACAGCCCCACACAATTCAGTGCATTGACCATGGTAAATGAGTAGTGTTTGTGGTGGCAGCAATTGCGCTGCAATGTCAACGAAAATGAGCGCCACATGCAAATCGTATGTACTCTCAAAATCAAGTGTCATGAAGACCCGTTTGGCATCAAAGAGATGGGAGCAGCTGTTGGACTGCACCTTTTGTCTATGGCTTCCTCGAGCTCCTGTGAAAGAGCAGGATGCAGCATTGCACGGGCTTCCCCTGTCTGCACAATCGCCCTTTTGAACAAGGGTGGGCCAGCCATCATGTTCATGGTGATGGCACAGGTCTGCAATTACCGTATCAACATAAAGATGTGTCAATGAGTTTGCAGTCAATCTGCAGTTGGGATGGCAACAGTTGCTCAATCAGATACCTGATAGACCAAAGCCCTCAAGTTTCAGCGTGGCAAGTGTAAAATCTAATCACAAGTGTGATCAGGTACAATGTCAGACTGGTATTGTGCAAGACTGATTGTGAACCTACATGTTGTACGCCGTGATGGCTGCGCATGCACTTGCAGACATGAAACGCCTTCTGAACTTTGCTGCAAGACAGGCTGCATAGCAGCCACGCTCACCATAAGGGTTGCAAAGTCTGGACCCCACTCTGGAAAGCGAACAGCCACAGTTTTGGCCAGTCCCATTGCTACTCCAGCCTGGATTGTACACATTTCTGTCAGTTCGTTGGGAACTGCTGCATGTCGAGCATGGCAAGTCATGTAACAAGGCCCCTTCAGCAAGGCACTGCTAGCATCTTTCAGATGTAACACCAACTGGGGTTGCAGTCGAAGCTCAGTTTGCTATCTTGCTTCTACTCATTCATTATGGGCAGCAGGAGCCAATATGCAGTCTCATATGTGCTAATACTGAGATCTGATGCAGCAGCACGATTATGCATGGGAGGCCAGCAATAGTGTGAAACACTGTATAAAATTGTGCCTGAATGATACCAAGTCCCTCGTTATTCTTCAAGCGGCTGTCTCTGTTAACATTGTCTTATGACACATATCAAGCGTGACATCAGACTGACCTGTGTAATCATACCATACCACATGTGTTTCCGGTGGTCAACAGGGGTGGCCCCCAGCCAGCAGCCCAACCAGCACCCACCCCAGATGCCTGCTAGGCGTACTAAGCACAGTATGACTGCCACCCACAGACTGCCCACAAAAGAACCCTGTTCAAGAGGCACACGCCTAACGAGACAGCTGAGAAAAAAAAACATCACTGCATGAACCAACTGCTTACAGCAGCTCAGAGGGCACGGCAATGTCTTGTCTACTGTATGCTTTAACTTTTCAAGCAGGCACAACTGACTTGCAAGCCAAACCGCACACAGTGAAGGGCCCACCTTGAGTCACGCATCTCACTTCACAATGCGTGTGAAGACTCTTGTCACACAACTTTCAAAACAGGAAAAAGCTGTGTGTGGTTTGGGTGTGAAGACTTGTGTGCCATAACAGCACAGCTCACTTTGCACAGCAATCTAGCATTTCTCACAATGACCTGTGAATGTTCATGTCAGGGTCCATTGGGGAGATGAACTGGTCAAGGCTAATAGACAAGAGCAATGACCTTAGGGTCAAATGGGGAGGTAAGGTTGGATGCAATTATGATCTCTTGAATCAACCTTTAAGCCAGAATTGCTGACCGGCTGTGTGTGATTGCAACTCACTTTGTGACGGTTCAGTCCCGTCATCCTGCAGCTAGCACCAGACATTCACCACCTCCTCAGCATAGCATTGGGATGCAGTGTCATACGGACGTCATTCAGGACAACCACAACAATTGCACAGGTTGTTCTGAATGACTGTTCGACCCTGTGTTCTAATGCTGTGCTGAGGAGGTGAGGAACCTCTAGTGCTAGCTGCAGGACCTCACCAGAGACGGTCAGTAGTCCTGGCTTAAACGTTGTATCCAAGAAACTATAATTGCATCCAACCTGTCAGCTCCCACTCACTCCACAGGTTGCAACACTGTATCTTACCAGCTTCAAGGAAGCCCCAGCCAAGCCAAAGAAGGCGACATAGACAAACGGCATGAGCTGACTCAGACAGCCGGTCAGTTGCTCATGTGCATTCTTGACAGACCTGAAAAGCATACGACACTGCTGTTTGCCATAGAATTGCCCAATTGCTACTTCCGACATGGGTCCTCAGGCAGCAATTTGCTCAACCCGCAGGCACACATCAATGATAGCTAACGCCACCAGTGCCTGTAGCTGAGGCAACCTCATGTGTGCTATACTTGGGCATGCCAAGCCGCTCACAGTGTCATACGTGGTGCAAAAGATGTTGCTACTGTACCAGCAGCAGCATCGGAAACGGGCTTACTTGCGGTTGGTGGTCATCAAGCCTGCCACCACACAAGCCAATAAGGGCTCAGCAGTGAAGCTGACAGCTGTGAAGAAAATGGTTGAAGCTGCCAACAGCACAGCTGCCGGCTTCCAACTGCAGCACAGGTCAAGGGCTGATCAGCTAAGGCTGCAAAACACGAAAACGCTTCAAGCAACAGCCAGGAGTAACAGAATGGCTTTTGCCCAGCCAAAACGCTTGCTGTCGTCAGATAGAGCGCAGCAAAGCAGGTGACTCAGTCTTTTCAGCACTTCAACAGCCCTGATTTCAAATACAGGTGAAGACAGATGATGATTGCACGGCGAAAGTGGGATCAACACTCACACACACTCACATACCCCTGCCTTCTTCAGGCAGATGATCAATGAATGTCATGGTGCTGACAGACGCAAGACACAAAATATGGCACATACCGCAACATAAACATACACATACTGACTAAGCTGTCGACAATGCATCTCCTATCCAAGCAGCCCTTGAGTGCACTTCATGGGGCTGATTGTCTCCAGCAAATCAGATGTCCAATGGTAGTGCCCGTGACGTACAGACCTTTGTTGTACCTGGCAATCACAGCCTGTGGAAGCACCCGGTTCAGCGCAGCAACTGTCCTGGGCATAGCAGTGGGTTTGGCATTCAGCAACATGCCCAGAGCTGTACCTCCCAGGGCTCCCAAGCCAATGGAAACCATAACACTCAAGGCTGGTTGCAGCATGTGACTGACATTGAAACCTTGCGGTGCAGCAACCATAGCCTGCATCATAAGACTGACAGCAGCTCAAGAGCTGGGCATTGTTGAGCCAAGCTACGATATATGGACCAGTAGCTTGGCTCAACACACCATGTACAACGGCCTCACGCAGCATTGCTTTGTGTTTCACAGGCATACGCATCCAATAGCATCACCATAGATTAACAATGCTGCCCACAACAAGTTTGGCCAGTGCTGAAGTTGCTGGCAAACTGATAGCTAAAGATTTCAGCTGAAATTCTAATGACATGTGTGCACAACACCAAGGGAGCACAGCATGTGATGGGTTGCAGGGCAACATAGCACCATGGGCAGCAGACAAAGTATGCAATAACAGCATTGCTGTTCTTACCATGTTCGCAAACTCTAGGTTCATTGCCAAACAGACAAACAGCAGCACATCCTTGACAACCACAACGGCCATTACAGTTGAGCAGAAGGGACCCCTGGCGTCTGTTTCTCTCAGAACCGCTATCTGCGATCAGGCAACATTGCTGAAGCCAATTGCTTTGCAAGGCTGCTTGGCACATGCAGTCTTGAAAGAATAAGAGAGTCAGGCTGAGGACAACTTGGACTGCAGAGCTGGCATGTATGAAATTCACAAAAGCCACACATCGTGCATGCTGACGCAGAATAACAAGCATGGACCTAGCACATAGACATTGCGGATGCGCATGGCCCAAAACTGACAGCGAGCAGCATCATGCCTGTGTGCTCAGATCTATTGAGTTTTATCAGAACTGCAGCTGACACAGAAGGTACATACCGCAGACGCGGGCGACCTGGCAATGGCCAGAGTGCCTGCCAGACTTGCTACAGCTTGCTGCTGCTGATGTGTGCGATGTTGCGTGAAAGGAATGAAAGGCATCAGCATCATCATGGCTATGAAGACAAACAGCCAGGATAGCAGTGAAATGCCCAGAGTGATGCATATGACCTGCAGCAGGGAATATTGTATCAAAACTTGCCCCATCAGCTGAGTCGGGTGCAACAGTAAGATTGGCAGCATTGCTCCACCTGCCGCTTTGTTTTCTTGAGTTCAGAGACTCGCAACTCTGCTCCAGCTGCTAGGGCTATGACACCCAAGCAGGCATGATCCACAAAACCCAAGCTGGCAAGACCGTTTGATCTGAACAGCTGCAGCAAGGAGGGCCCACTTAGTGCTCCAGCAATAAGATAGCCAGTGATGAGGGGCAATTTGACTTGCTGAGCCAGCCTGCCTGCCAGGAACCAGGCAGGCAGGCACATAGCCACTGCTCCAAGCTCTGACCAAATAGCCATCAAGCTGGGTTTTGCTGGTTTGCTGAGATCTTGTAGAACTACTGGACCTCATTCCGTTTCTGGGGCATTGCTTCGATTCACGGAACGCAACCTCGTGGGGGTGACTGTTTGACTTGTGGATCAGGCATGTATTGTGGTTGTTGGCTGTGACTGGGTCAGGGTTCGGTGATGATGCCAAACAGGAGTTATCCCGAAGGATGATTGATGTTCAATGAGCCCCAAAGCTAAAAGGATCAACGTTCAAGGTCGCACTCTTCTGTGCAGATCTGCCTTTGCCACACTCGATCGGGTGAGCTGGTGGTCAAAGTGGCTGCATGGACAGCGGCAACTGGCGAGCAAACTTTATATATGACTGCCAGATGTCTGCCAGGTCTGCTGGACAGAGAGCTGACCGAGCTGAGCCTGAAGCTGCGTGCGTCAATACCTCCGCAAACCGGTGAACTGAACGGTCCAAACGCTTAACCGGTCCTCGTCATCGTTTGAATGCCGTGTTCGCAGTGATCACTTGGTACCATCCTGGCGTGTTAGCTATCGCACTGCAGCTTTTACCTATTGCTGTCAACTGGCTGTGCATGTTTGTCTTCTGCTTTATAGCTCGGTGCAGCCTCTGATACGATGCAGTCGATACCTGCAGAGAAAGTCATTCCCGGGACCAACTTTACCGTCGACGGATTCCGACACTGCTCAGGGGATATACAGGCTTACTTTCTGTCACACGCGCATTCAGGTGTGTGCGCCTGTCAACCCCCTCTGTTACTGGAGGGATCTTGCCAGATCAGATCGCAATAGCCCAAGTGCGGTTTTCTGCAGACCACTACACAGGCATCACGGACAACTGGAATCAGGGCATCATACACTGCAGCCCTGTTACAGCCAAGCTGGTCGTGCACTTGCTTGGTGTTAAGCCAGAATACCTGAAACCCCTAGCAGTGGACACAGAACACCACATACAAGGTGCTCCGTAGGCTTCTTCAACTGGCAACTGAACAGTCATGAGCCTTGACACTGTCTGCTGTAACACGAAGAACCAATGAGCTGTAGGTGTCAAAGTCATACTGGTTGACGCAAACCATTGCCCAGGAGCAGTGCAGTTTTTGTTTGAGTTGCCAAACGGTGAGAAATATATACATTGTGGGGATATGCGATTTGGGCAACATTTGCTGCAAAATCCCCACTTGAAGCGATTTCAGGATGCCAATGCTGTATTTTTAGATACCACCTACTGCAACCCCAAGTATACCTTTCCTCCACAGGTGAGCATGTAGCTACAATGATGATTGTGTAAACTTATGGTGCGTGAGTTGCCTAACACAAATTCGGTGCATGCACTGGGGTAGGCCTTGT
>JAABUS010007464.1_pt1 | contig 12535 bp, 11 predicted proteins | sample 5560161 | NCBI WGS metagenome assembly JAABUS01 (sample SAMN10711885, study PRJNA513376) | rock metagenome | isolation source: Antarctica rocks | place: Antarctica: Victoria Land, Trio Nunatak nord | collected 2016-01-04 | reverse complement strand
CTTGTAATCAACTTCTTTTCTATGCTTATTGACTTGTTTCATCATTTGTTTTCATGTTTTGACTAGCGACTCGCAAGCAAACTTCAGTGTTTTGTTCATATGTTCAGATATATTCTCGACTTTAGTCATCTGCAAGCGTTCATGAGAACTTTCATATTCGATGACATTGAGTTCAAAGCTCATACAAGAATGAAAGTCTTTGTTTAGAAAGAAAGAGATCGAGAAAATGACTGAGAACAGAGCATTATTGTCGATGAACTCAATCATGAGTAGTAGCTTAGCTTAGTCATTCTGCATGTATGAACAGAAGAATCAAAGATATCTTTCGATGTTCTGATTGACTCGTTCACTTTGATCATTGATTTGAGAGTGATAGACTGTGAAGAGTCGAAGATTAATGTTTAGTCTTTTGCAAAGCAACTTTCATAAAATGAAGATAAATTGAAAATCTCGATTTGAAACAATGAAATCGAGTAAATCATATATTCAATATATTTATTGAAGCATTAGCTCAGCTGTTTTTTCTGCTGTGATTCTCTCGTCATCAGTGAAACAAGAAATATAATGTCGTTTCTTTATCAATCTACATATCATTGTTAGTCTGATGTTTTTGTCTTTTGAAAAAGATAAGTCGATGACGAAATTTATGACTATGTTTTTTCATTGCTGTTCAAGTATAAGTAGAGAATGTAGTAGTTCATTGAATTTATCTTGAGAAGTCTTTGATCGCTGATAAATGTAGCAATTTTAAATATATTGATTTATTGTCTTTCACATTGAAGATCAATAGTAGTATCTTCTTATGATCTTCATCATTCTGAGAATTTCAAAATGATCAATAGAAGATTGATCATGAACTTTCTGAATTAACTTCATTTGAAGATGCTCATTGAAGAAAATTCATAGAAGATCATCTCGATATAGTATTTCGTTCTGAACTCAACAATTTCTTAATTTGATATCTTCATATTGTGTCTTGTCTCTTGCTATTGCTTCGCGAAGTAACATACAATTCTTGTCGATTTCATTTGTCTAAAATCTGTTTATATATTGATTCACTGATGTTCTTCTCTAGATCAGCAATTTTCATTCAATTTGAAGTCAAAATAGTGATTCATTGATAGCGAACATGCTCATCTTCTGAACTTCTAGAAACTAAATCAACTTGACGAGTCAATGCATCAACTTTGATGTTTTGTTTGTCTGAACAATACATAATTTTGAAGTTGAAGTCAACGAGCTTTTGTATTCAGCGCATTTAATGTTAGAAATCAGCATAGAGCGAGTCATATGAGTGTAATGTAACGAGTATATAAATGCTAAGAAAGAAAAGTATTTAGAAGAAAAGAGTTGACTATCTATATGACTCAGAGAAACATAAGCTAACTCTGAATAAAGTTGACTTCGAAACAATTCGATAGTTTAGTGACGAGCGATCAACGATAGTCATGAACATAGTCATTGACATAGTCATCAACATAGCTATCAACATAGATGCGTAGCTAGAATCGTAACAGTACTTTCTCTCTTCAACGATTCATGTTTGCATGAATGTATTTTCTTAGCCTTGTGTAGAATCGAAATGCCTATTGTAGCAGACTCACTATGCAAGGTAGAAGTGTCATTGAAGCAGACTCACTAGTTGCACGTGAACTGATAGGCGAATCGATTCACTGATAGGTAGAGCGATGAGAAAATCATTGCATTGACGATGTCATTGAAGCAGACTCACTAGTTGAACAGAAACTCGAGATAGGTTGATTCACTGATAGATAGAGCGATGTGAGTAGATAGATCATTGCATTGATCATGTCATTGAAGCAGACTCACTTCTGCTTCAAATCTACTACATAGTAGAGCTTGTTTCGTTTGTTGATTGACTCAATCAAGAGATCAATCATTATCTGTTCTTGTAGCAGACTCACTATCGAACGTGTCATTGAAGCAGACTCACTAGTTGCATGTGAACTGATAGACGAATCGATTCACTGATAGATAGAGCGATGAGAAGATCATTGCATTGACGATGTCATTGAAGCAGACTCACTGAGAGTTTCAATATAGAAACAAGCTCAAAGATTTGCTTGTTGTCAAAGACATTATTGTGTCATTGTAGCAGACTCACTAGTTGCACATGAACAAGTAGACGAATCGATTCACTGATGAGTAGAGCGATGAAAGTAGATGAGTCATTGCATTGATGATAAGTATCATTGAAGCAGACTCACTGTTGAGATTTGCTCATCAAGATAAAGACTTCACGCAGTTCTAGACTGATCTTTTTGATTGCTCTTTGAGATAAAGACTTCACGCAGTCATAGACTGACCTTGTTTGATTGTTCAACAAATTCGAAGAATCTCTTGCAAATCTGAATGAACGATTAATTTGCTGATCTTTGACCTAGTTGAATGATTTCAATCGTTTGTTTATACTCGCTGATCAGCGTACGAGTTCAAATCTTTTGTTTATTCTCGCTGAGTCAGCTCACGAGAAAGAAGAATGAGTGTCTGCACGATCGCAAGTCGACTAGATCAAAGTCAATAGTCGTGTGAATCAAGCAGAGCAAGTCGATGCAGATTATTTCACTTCGTCTGTAACGAAGAAGCATTTATATAATGTTAGAAATCAGCATAGAGCGAGTCATATGAATGTAATGTAACGAGTATATAAATGCTAAGAAAGAAAAGTATCTAGAAGAAAAGAATCGACTATCTATATGACTCAGAAAAACATAAGCTAACTCTGAATAGAATTGACTTCGAAACAATTCAATAGTCTAGTGACGAGCGATCAATGATAGTCATGAACATAGTCATCGACATAGTCATCAACATAGCTATCAACATAGATGTGTAACTAGAATCGTAACATTTAACGTCTACTTAGCTCTTTATCTTTCATTAATGACGTTAAAGCTTGATGATCAGTGAACATCTTTATGAATAGCTCAGTCAATTTCAGCTCAGATCATCAATGCTTGAAGACATGAATGATTGCTAGTAGTTTCTTGTCATAAATCTCATAATTGCATTCAGTGAGACTCAGATTCTTGCTGTGATAAATCATTGAATGCAATGTTTCTTCGTCATCATACTGAGAAAGTATGTCATCATTGATGTAGTTGAATGAGTCTGTTTCAAGAATAGTCTTTTTATTCTGATCAAATTGACGAAGAATAAAGACTTCAGTTATTCATTTCTTCATATGATCAAAGATCATTTGACAAGCTTAATCTCATTCAAATATCATCTTTTTTTGAATTAGTTGAATCAGAAGATGAACAATCTTCGAAAAGTTCTTTATAAAACGTTGATAGAAATTGCAGAAGTTGACGAAGAACTGCATCTGAGTGAGATTTGTAGAAGTAAATTATTCAACTACTGCTTGTACTTTTCTGAGATTCATCTTTAGTTCTTCAATGAATAGCAATAGTTCTAAAAAGCTGATCTCTTAAACATGAAACTTGCATTTGTTTATATTCATCTGTAGATTGATCTCTCGTAATCTATGTAGAACTAGTTGTACATATTTCTTATGTTTCTTCAGTGTTTTGCTGTAAATGATAATGTCATCTAGATAAATCTGACAAAACTGATGTAGATAATCAAACAGCACATCGTTCATATAGTGTTGATAGAAAGTCGAGTCGTTGATTAATTCAAAAGACATCACGTGATATTTGTAAAAGTTAAAAAAAATAATAAAGATAGTCAAATCTTCGCTTCTTGAATGCATGCGTAGTTTGTTGAAGATGACTATTATATTCAATCAAGTCAGATACTTGCTATCTTGAATATGAGTGAAAGTTTCGTCTATTAAGAATAGAGAGTAGCGATCTCATTTGATCAAAGCATTGAGCTTTCTATAATCGACGCAGAAACACAGACTATCGTCTTTCTTTTCGATGAATAGTATGAACAAAGCATATAAGATTGAGCTGAAAGATATAAAGCTTTTATTCAGATGTTTAATCAGGTAATTCTTTATCTTTTGAAGCTTGTAGTCAAACATATGATAGAGATGACTTCAAGAAGATGTTTTCTCGTCTGTCAACTCAATTTTATGATCATAGAGATGATGAGATGATAGTTGATCAGTCATAGCTTGATCAAACACGTCTAGATAGTCATGATATTTCAAAGAAAGCTTAGCTTTGACTTCTTTCAAGATCTCTTCATGTAAAAGCTCTTGTAGATCTACATCTTCAAGTTTATTTCTAGCTGTTTTTAGAAGTCGATCGATTTTCGTGACAATGATCGCGAAAGTAGTCACATTCGATCATTTAACTAGTGATCTATATGCTGCAGTCTCTATCATTGCTATGTTCATTGAATCAAAAGACGAAACAAAGTTGACTGAATTAAATGATTTCACGATTTTACTGAATGAAGATGACTTCTTGCTGAGTTGAATGATAACAGAAAGAATAAATCTCTTTAATATTTGAGTAGAGATTGAACTTTTCTGTTCTATTGTGATTTTCTTAATGACAGAAAAAAGAGTTGAATGAGCTTTGATAGAAGCTTTGATATGAGCTTCGAAACTAGAAAATTGAAGACGATTGTCTCTCATATCAATAGTCATCTCGATCTTATTCATTCATGTTTTTTCAAGAATCATCTGATGCTGACTCAATCGAGTAATCAGCATAAAGATGAAACGTTTCATATGATCTTGAACAGTCAGATTCAAATAAATTGCATGAGTAATGAACTTTTTTGCATAATGATCATTGAATTCTCTTATTAACTTAAGCTTGATTAAAGATAATGATTTGATTTGCAAATGATCACAAACATTCTGCGCGATTAATTCATCAATAAATGAATAGTCAGCTGCTTCAATGTCAATCAATGACTTTAATGAGTAACTAATTTCATTGCTAGATAATACACATTCAGTAGTCAAAGATTTTGAAGCAAAAAGATTATTTGAGCTGCTCATTGTTGAAGAAATTAACACATCTTTCATCACGTCTTTGATGAAAGTCACTAGTTTTTTGTCTCATTCTTCAATTTCTCTGTAAATAATTTCTTCTCTTCTTTTGACATGATGATCTCATTGAGACGAGAAATGAATGCATGAGATGTCAAAGTACTAGTCTTCAGCTGAGAGCAGTTCTTTAAAAGATGACTCAATACTTTGCAGTTGAAGCAGATGATTGACATTCTTGATTGTTCAGATTCGAAGATGAAAAAAGTAGCGAGTTGAACATAGTTAGTAGTTGAGACTGAAGTTAGTGTCAACGAAGAAACAAAACGTTTTTTAGAAGCTGCTATTGATTTGACTGTTCATTGCTCATCACGTAGCTGATAATTGACTTGTTGTTTATTATTCACATCTTGAAGAAAGATCTTAAGCTTGTCAAGCAAGCTAAACTTTATGAGGCAAACTGACAACACGTTCTGAAGATGATTGTTGATTTTATTCTGAATGTCGTTCATGAGAATAATATCATCATAGTTCAAAAAGCTGAATATTCTAGTGAATTCTGAATAGAAAGAGTTGAAGAACTTGTTGAGCTGCTTCAGAGCAACATATTTGCAATAACACTTTTGAATCAGATTCTGATCTTTGTAAATTTCTTTCAGATGTTTCAGTAACTCTGATAGTGATTGATAGAGTGAGAAAGCATCAATATGATGCTTTGCATAAATTTGCTGATCAGCATCGTCTTCTAGTTTGAAAATCACATAAACAATATGAATCTTTTCAGTAAAGTAATGATTCGCGTTGACATCAAGCTTGTCAGCTATTTTGATGTTTCATGTCTTTCAGATAGAATCATCTGTTTCAATGAAGATGAGTGAATTCAAAAGCTTGATGAACTTGTGATAATCATTCTCATTTTCATTATCAGATAGAGTAGAAGATTCTTGTTGAGAATGAGCTTTGAAAGTCAAGCTTCATTCAACTTCAGAACAATGAATTGAAATTGAAATTATAGAAGCTTCTTTCTGATTGACTTGTTGCTCAGCTGACTGAGTATCTTGACGAGACATAGATTGATCAGCTTGACGTTGTTTTGCTGTGAAGTTCAATCGCTCATCTTGTAGCTGACTGATCTTTTTCTCTAGCTCATCATTCTTATCAAAAGTGACTTCTAGTTGTTTTGCTTTCTTTTTGTGATCTTCTTGTACAAGAAGTCAATGTTCATTGAGTTGTAGAGTCAAGTCTTGCTGACTTCGAAGCTCGTTCAGCATATTGATGACTTTGTCAAGTTGATTGCTGACTCAATGAAGTAGTTGTTTCTCGATGTTTATGTTTCATGCAATGACAGCTTTCTCAGCTTTGACTGAAGCATTGATGAGTAGAAGTGAAACTCTTCTATTGACAATGCTTTTAAGCAGATGAGTTGTTTGAGACTCAACTAACTTGACGTCACATGTCATGATGAGAGAAGATAAAAGTTGTTGAGATAAGAATAGATGAGAAATTGATGTTTTTTGATGAGTGAAAATTCAAAGAATTTCTTGTAAATTTCAGATAATAATTGAATGCTTTATTCAAAGAATTTCTTGCAAATAGAATGATGAAAATGAGTGTAGAACCGAAGAATTTCTTGCAATCTAAAATGATGATGCAAATTTGAAGAATCTCTTGCAAATTTTTCTTACTGAATAAATTGTTTCATATCATTTATTCATCGATAGCAGAGTAAATGATGAGCATTTATCTAATGTTAGAGATCAGCATAGAGCGAGTCAATATGAGTGTCATTTAACTAGAAGATAAATGCTAAGAAAGAAAGATAGTTATAGAAAAGAAGCTAACTACATATATGTGTTTCTCAGTCGACGCTAGACTCAATAGAAACTAGTCAAGATGACGAAGCGAGAATAAATTTGCAAAGACTAAAAGATTGAGTCTGACAAGACTAAAATCATGACACATATGATGAAACTTCTGATCAAAAGTCAATTACACATGCTCTGTATATATTGATCATGATACAAGAACACAAGAATGAAATGATGTTTTTATTAATAACTTGTCTAGATCAATACAAGATAATCATTGAAAATCTTTAATTAAAAAGAAATCAAATGTTGATAGATTCTGCAAACAATTGATTAATATCATCATTGAAAATTCAAACATCAAAATTTATTGTTTCAAAAGTAAACAATTAATCAGCATTTCACAGATTTGAATCAAATGAAATCTGCAAAATGAAATGAAAGAACTTGAACTCAATTGTTACATCAATGATCATCTTGAAGAGATTCATGAATCAGAAATTAGTGAATAGATTCATTGAATCTGCTCTCATAGCAAAGCAAAGCATTCAAGTTGATCTTGATCAACTTTGCTCATTTTAGTCAACTGAGACAAAAAGACTCATCAATATTATCATGATCAAAGTTGCTGCATATCAAACTCTAGTCAAGAATAAGAAGATCAAGATTTTCTTCTTGATCATTAGTGAAATCAACAAAGTGCTTAGCTCAGTCAAAGATTTCGCGAAACTGAATGAAATGATCTCTGTCATATCATTAAATGAACTGAAGAAGAAGCTTTCAATAATTTATCACGACTTTCTGAATGTTTTTGATAGAGAAAAGACAACGCAGTTGTCTCTGCATCAATCATATGATCATAAGATTGAATTAGAAGAAGAGAGTCAACTCTCTAGAAGTCAATTGTATTTCATGTTGAGCTACAAGTTGCAAAAGATCAAAGAGTATTTAGAAGAGAATTTGAAAAAGAAGTTTATCATACTCAGCAAAGCTTCTTTTGCTTCATCAATACTGTTTGTCAAAAAGAAAGATAACAGTCTTTGCTTTTGCATGAACTATTGAAAACTGAATGCTTTGATCAAAAGAGATCGTTATTTAATACTTTTGATAAACGAAGTACTAGCTTGAATTCAAGACAGTAAGTATCTGACTTGACTCAACATTATTGTCATGTTCAATAAACTGCGTATGAGTTCAGAAAGCGAGAATTTAACTACTTTTGTTACTTTCTTTGATGTTTACAAGTATAAAGTAATGCTCTTTGAATTGATCAATGAATTTGCTTTCTTTCAGCACTATATCAACAATGTGTTATTTGATTGTCTGCATAAATTCTGTCAGACATACTTGAATGATATTCTCATCTACAGTAAAACATTGAAAAAACATAGAACTCATGTGAAAGAAGTGCTAGAAAAGCTTCGTGAAGTCAATTTACAGATAAACATTGACAAGTGCAAATTTAAGATTCAGAAAATCTCATTTCTTGAACTATTAATATTCATCAATGATCTGCAAATGAATTCTTGAAAAGTAGATGTGATTTGAGACTGAAAAGTGTCTCAATCATTGACTCATGTGCAGATCTTCATTGATTTCTGCAATTTCTATCAATGATTCATAAAGAACTTTTCAAAGATCGCTTAATTCATGATAAAGCTGACTTGAAAAAATCATTTCTTTGAATAAATAAAGATCTGTCAGATGATCTTTGAAAAACTGAAGTAACAAGTGATGACAGCTTTTGTTCTGAAGCATTTCAACTCAATCAGAAAAGCTATTCTGAAAACTGACTTCTTGAACTATGTCAACGACAAAGTATTGTCTCAGTATGATGATGAAAACATTCTACATTCAATGATTTTCTATAACAAGAACATGATTTTCGCAGAATGTAACTATAAAATCTATGACAAGAAACTGCTGATCATCATTTGTTGCTTGAAGCATTGATGCTTTAAATTGAAATGTACAAATATTTCAATCAAGATCTTTATTGATCATCTGAATTTGAAGTACTTCATGATCATCAAAGAACTGATCAAACAACAAGTTAAATGAACTGAGAGATTATCTGAATATAACTTCAAGATCATATATCAGTTGAAAAAACAGAATCTGAAAGTCGACACACTGATCAGAATGTCAGATGTCAAGTCAGTTGAAGCAAATGATGATCATAAGCTATATCAGCATCAAATGCTACTGTCAAAAGATAAATTTGAACTTCAATTAATAAAAGATGATCAGAAAGCTGATTAAGATCTGACTCAAATCTTGCTCAGATCTAACTCAGAATTTGACTCAGATTCAAAACTTAAATCAAAAGCTAATCAAAATTCAATTGAAGAGATGATTTCTATTCAGAATCAGATTATAGTTGAAAATCAAACAAATCAACTGTGCTTCAATATTCAAATAATCATGAAACAGAACAGAAAGACTTGTTAAGATATTGATCTAGATAATTGCAAGATACTTGATGAAGTACTCTGAAAAGATGATAGATTATGAATTTCTCAGTCAATGATCACTTTATTGATAAGAAAAGCATATGATCTTTTGATCAATGATCATTTTGACATGAATTGAACATTGAAGTTGCTGAGACAATCATATTGCTGATCGAAGATGAGAACAACAATCAAGTGCTACATTCAAAACTGTTACGTTTGTCGTAGATTAAAAGCATCAAGAGATCGAATCAATGAACTATTAAAGTCATTGCTCATACTTGAGCAGCAATGACAGAACATATCATTAAACTTCATTATCAATTTATCAGAAAGTGATGAAAGCAACGCGATTCTGACAGTCATAGATTGATTGTCTAAGAAGTAACACTATATATTGTGTTAATCAGATGACAAAGAAATCTTTGCAGAATAAACAGTCAAGCTACTATTGATATGAGTCTTCAGAATTCATGAACTATCAAGATCAATAATGTTCAATCATGATTTGCAATTCATATCAATTGTCTGAAAGTCTCTATGTTTGAAACTAAACATCAAGATGAAACTATTCATCAATTATTATTTTCAGATTGATGATCAGACAGAAAGAGCGAATCAGAATGTAGAATAATATTTACGAAGCTACTGCTCATATATGCAAAATGATTGATTCATCTGATTATTTATGATCAAATTCATTAATAACAATGCTATTTCATCATCAATTGAACAGTCAACGTTCTTTCTGAATAAGAGCTTTCACTTTCATATGAGCTTCGATTTGAACTCAATTGAATATGAGATCACTCAAGCTAAAATCGAAGCAGACAAAGCAGAAAATATATTCAAACATATGAAATGATCACTAGCATTAATCAAGCAAGTCTTGACAAGAGTCAGAATCACAATGAAGAAACAGATTAATAAGCATTGAAAGAAAATGATTTATCAGATAAATGACATGATGTTTCTGAATTTTAGAAACATAATGATCTCACAATCATCAAAGAAGCTAAATGATAAAATGCTAAAACTCTTCAAGATTCTGATTGAGATTGAACATGCTTATCAACTGAAACTATCATTGACTATGAAGATACATTTGAAGTTTGCATCAAATCTGCTGCAACTAGATTCAAAGAATTTTCTGAATGAACAACAAAATAAATCATTTGACTTTATAGTAATTGATGATGAAGATGAATGAAAGATGAAGAACATACTAAACTTCAGACACTATGAACGAGATAAACGACTACAATATTGTGTTAATTGAAAAGAATATGACATTGATTTACATTAATACAACGTCAATGAAAGTGAATTCAAAGAATGTCAGAAAATCATAAATGACTTTCATAAATGATATTTGAACAAGTCAAGATAGAAATTAACTTAAGAAAGATCAATTGAACTGCAGCAATGAGAACATTGTTAAATGAAGAGAAAAAGTAATGTTGCAATCGCGCACTTCAAATTAGTCTAACATAAATCATGTCAGACTATCATAGACTAGTATAAAGCTAATGTTGACACGCTAGCGATCTAACGTGTCTTCGTGAGTAAAACTCACGACGTGTTGCATCTTCTTTCTTCTTCAGCTTTGAACTTCTAGTTAGAATACACTCATATGATTCGCTCTATGCAAACTTATAACAGATTCATTCTGCTGTCAGAATTGATCTTTGACATTTTCTAGAAGATCAGTCATGATCATATCTGAATGAGATGCTATACTATCTCTTTGATGACTGAAACATCATCATTATTCTTTTCATTCTATTCAACACTTTAAAGATCATGAAAATCAATTGAAAATGTCTTAAACGAGAGACTTTGAAGCGCTTGCAGAAGTGTTGAAATCTATACTTTCTAGACGTCAGTCAGTTCACTCACGAAATGCTTGTGTTTCTGAATGAGAGTGCAGTCAATGAACATATGATGCATCGTAAACATGACTGAGCTCTTTATGACATATCATCATGTATAATTCAATCAGTCAAACGAAGCGAAAGATGAAGCATTCTATTGATCTACTGCTTTGATGACATTCTGATCAAACATATACATCAGAGAGATATTTCTGAAGCTCGCTTTGAATGATTTCTGATGAACGAGATACTTTCAAGATGCAGTCACTTTTCAAAGTTTAAATCAATGTTGATTCTTGACAACACTTCTGTGCATCACACTCAGATGAGTGATGTCGATGTCAACGTCAAGCTGAGTTCTGCTAACTATCAGTAGAAAGTCAAAGATTTATGTCGTCAGATCGATGTGATCTTACTATATCTGTCACTTTACTTCTCTGACTTCAATTTAATTGAAGAGTTCTTTTCAGTGCTTAAGATCTGACTCAAAAGACATTACAAGCTGACGAAAGACATGAGTTTTGAAGTCTATTTGCACATGACGATGAAAGCTTCTAGCAAGAATCATTTTGCAGTCGATCACTTCAGGCATGCAAGCATAACAGTAAATATAGATACGAATTGATTTGTTTCCTTGTCAATACTTCGTATGTCTACTATTTTGACTGATATGACAGGTACTTTCAAGTAAATGTATACTTAATAAAATATATACTCTATATAATTCACGATCACCAAATATACTACTTTTCTGCTCTGGAAGACTTCGCATCTTCGTCGATGACCTGCGTTTGTTGACTGACTGTAGTCTAGCCATGACTAAATGGAATGAAGATCTATATGTATGACTGTTTGGTTTGTGAGGTGGTGGTTAGGCTTCTTCAGCGAATTGGTTGGTTGCAGGGCAAAATTTGCAGAAGGTGAACCCTCGATTTTGGAAATTCTAAATTCTGGCCTACCCACTATGAAATAGGGGTACCTAATTAAAAAGACGTAGTGCAAAGCAGTTTCCATCGGAAATGGCGACCCCCTCGTAATCTTGTACCAGGACACGGCATGCTTGAAGATGTTTTGCAGACCAGGCACTCCCGCTTGCAGATTTCAGCTCGCGGGGTAGATTATGAATAGTGCTGCTCTCGTGAACAGGGAATCTACGAAGAAACTCCCGTTCATTCGAAGGCCATTTTTGCGCCATGTATTAAGTATCATAGAAATGGTCGATACGAGTAGAATAGACGATTCTTATCTCCGCACAACAAAAGCGGGACGAGGCTGAAAGACAAAATCGAGTTTAGCGCGGAAACGATGCCAGAAAGAACCGAAAGGCCGAAACAACAAACCGCGACAACACACAAACCCACAACAGCACGAACACACCAACGCCGCATCGAAGCTACGAATATAAGTATGAGCAATACTGTGCCGAGTTTGTCCCTCGCAGGCTCAAATCATGGCCGGCACCCACCT